>Ga0180008_1001486_pt1 | contig 14648 bp, 9 predicted proteins | sample MM_PW_MetaG_FD_121121 | JGI IMG/M metagenome (GOLD analysis project Ga0180008, IMG submission 121121) | Groundwater microbial communities from the Aspo Hard Rock Laboratory (HRL) deep subsurface site, Sweden - MM_PW_MetaG | ecosystem: Environmental > Aquatic > Deep subsurface > Groundwater... | reverse complement strand
GGAACCACCTGACTCCATTCCGAACTCAGAAGTGAAACGCAGCCGCGACGATGGTAGTGTGGCAGATGCCATGCGAGAGTAGTTCACCGCCAGGCTCCCAATTAAATGGAAAAGCCCTTCGCGCAAGCGAGGGGCTTTTTTATTTACGTTGAAATCAGGTGGTGAGCCACCCGAGCACGGCATTCCCCATGCGACAAAAACGTCAGGAACGTTTTTGAACGGCGCAGCCGGCCCGAAGGGTGGAGGGCAGGAGGCCCGCAATAAAGTAGTTCACCGCCCCCAAATTCAGAGCAGTTCTACCCAAATGCAGAACAAATTCGCTCAAATTAACAACAAAACCCGCTCTATTAACATCCCGATCTGAACCTACCTAACATCTTCAACCCCACGATCCGTAACTTTTACCCTGAATACCCGCTGTGAAGCCTGCTGTTTATTTGGATCAAATACCAAAGGAAAATCATAAACTGCAGTTTGTTGGCGTAATTTGTCTAATAAACACTGCCGCTTAACAGGTAAAGAGCATAATTTCAGTGCCTGGCCCACTAAAGTACCTGCTGTAAAACCTTCCAACCCGACATCAGATAAAGGAGCAGTTGCCTGTTGAATCAGCAATCTTTGATATTCCCGCACTAAAAGCCACTTTGTGTCTGTAGGTTTTGGTACCACCATAGTGGCCATGACCTTGTCATCTTTATCCAGCAAGGCACTTAGCTGCTGTAAACCAGCAAAAGATACGGTGGCATATTGAGGTTGGTAGCCTTTGCTGCGACCAAAATTGATGGCTTCGGCCAAAGGTTTGTAGGTGCCGACCATAAACACCACCTCAACACCAGCTTTTATCAACTCCGACACTCCGGCTTCAATTTCCGTACTATTACGTTGAAAACGTGCAGTGACTACAGGGGCTATACCTTTTAACTGCAGCGCTTTTAAGTAACCTTGTTCAACAGAGGCGCCAAATTCGTCAGCTTGTAGCAACAGACCTACTTTGGTGTCAGGTTTTGTCAGCAGATAATCCACCTGACTTTGAGTTTCTTCGTCATAACCCGCTCGTAAGTGATAGATAAAATTATGTTCTGGCTGACGCAATAAAGAGGCACCGGTAAAGGGGGTTATATAAGGAACTTGGTAATGCTGCAGCAGAGGTAAAATGGCAGAGGATGTTGGAGTACCTACATAAGCGAATAGGGCTAATGCATTGTTTTCTATTATAAATTGTCTGGTATTTCGTACTGTTAGTTCGGGTTCATACTGATCATCTTTAACAAGTAACTGCACTTTGGCACCCTGAACGCCTCCCTCTTTGTTCAACTGGTGAATCGCCAGTTCTACGCCGTTTTTATAGCTTTGGCCTATACCGCTGGCATTTCCAGTTAGCGGTACCGACATTCCTAAGAGAATAGTTTCTGCTTGTGCAGATGCGGCAGAGACGCAGACTAACAACAGCATTGATCGTATAGATGACATGCTTAGTCGTGGCATAAATTGGTACTCTTACAGCTTTCATAGCTCAGAGCTTAGTGGAAAATGTCGGAGGAAACCTTGTTCTGGCTCAAAAATGCAGCAGCTTACACAGCTCTGGGAGTTTTTGTTTAGCCGCAGGTTCTGAAATCTGCTGCCATTCATGTTTTTGCCACAGCCGTTGTACTAACATCAGCGCTGTTTCATGCTCCACTTTGGCATAATACAAATTAAACCAACACAACAGATGGGTTTCTATTAGCTCAAAAGGACGCAATTCTGCCTGGAATAACTGCAGTTCAGTGACTTGCTGTGGTGTGAGTTCTATAGAAGGAGGCTCTGCCCACAATAAAGCCAAAGCCGGATCCAGAGTGCGTTGTTTATCAGCAAGCTGCCAATACAACTGTCTGGAAAACTGCTGTTGTAAAGCTCTGAACTGCTTGCCATACAGCATCAAAACCGAGGCTTCATTACTGGCTTGTTCGTTGTGATGGCTGAGCTTTACCGGGCTAAAACCAGCCTTTTGCCAGAACTTGGCTAAAGCTAAAGTGGCGCCAAAACTGGTGCCAATCAGATACTGCTGGCCCAGTAAATCCTGCAACACAAAGCTTAATAATTGACTGCCAAGTCCCTGACTTTGCACTAACGGATGCACAACAATACGCTGAATTCTAGCCATTTTTTGCTCTGCTAGCTGCGGCTGCAGGCAATGAAAAGCTAAGCTTTGAGCTAATAAATGCCCTTGTACTCTGCGTTTGCCATGCGCTACTGCACTAGCAAGTTCTGCATCCAGCTCACCTTCAAAACTGATTAAAGCACAGGCGATCACCTGCTGATCTTGCTCCAGTGTATACAGCTTCAGTGCCGGGTTATCCAATAAAGCCCAAAGGTCCATCACATCGGTTTGATAATGTGCCAGGCTCAGTAAACTAAAGATTTGTTGTAGTTTTTGAGGTTGTAGCAGTACCTCTTTGATCGGATAGCTGAAAGCTTTTGGCTGTTGTATTTCAGTGATAACAGAGTCAGTTTGGTCCAGTAAAAAACCTTTAAAAATCAGCTGCTCCAGTGGGTCGTTTGCCTGATAGCGTATTGGTTGATGCAAATGAAGTTTCTGAAAACCAGGGCAATGTTGCTGTAAATAACTTTGAAAGCGTAACTGAAAACCACGGCCTGTGCCTTCGTAACCATGTTCAGTAGTGGCGAAGACTAAACGGCTATACAGATCAGTCAGTTGCTGTAATTGAGGGGTTGGAATAGCCGCAGCTTCATCTACCAGAATCACAGTGTTCTGCTGCTTTTCTGCCAGTAAGGCATCGACAGGTACAAAACGAATGGCGCCGTTTAGCAGCTGATTTTGGCCCTGTTGATACGACTGATTTAACAGATCCGCAGCGATAAAGAATGCAGTTTGCACAGCAACAGGTGAAGGTCCTGTCAGCAGAATATCGGTTTTACCTTGTTGCACTAATTGAGCTGCAGCTAAACCCAAAGCACTGGATTTACCGCGGCCACGATGAGCCGTCAGTACCAAAGGGCGACGTCTGTGACCTGTGACGACTTTATGGATAGCCGCCACTGCGATTTGTTGTTCTGTAGTGCGATAGGGTAGTTGTGCTTGTAGTGAGACAATAATTTCGGGTAATAGAGGAATTACAGCAGAGTTGCCTTCGATAAGCTTCACCCAACGTTGTTCTGATAATTGCTCTAACCAAAACTCTTTAAATAAGCCTGTATAAACAGCAGCATCCAGCGGGTAGGGTAATACTCTTTTAGCGGCTGGATTTGGCTGTTGTTGCCACAGATCTGGCTCACCGGTAACAAATAACCAAAGCCCACCTGCTTTTAGGCAACCACTGCTGGCTGCTACCAAATCCCAGTCGACAGCATGGCGTGCGTCCACCACCAGTAAATCACATTCAGTGCCCAGCCATTGCTGTTTTTGTTTGGCTGACAATAGCGTAAAACCAGCAGGTGCTTGATGACCTAACCAATAACTAACAGCTTCAGGCTCTAAAGCACTAAGTTGCTGCCGGGTATAAGAATCTGAACCTGCTAACCAAATAGGTAAACGCCAGCCATGCTTCTGATAAGCGCTTTGTTGCTGACGGACGATCTGCAGCAGGCTCATCATTAGTTAAACCGGTTCTAACCTGGCGTAAGCTGTGACTAACCATTTACTGCCCAGTTCGTCAAAGTTCACCTGAATACGCGACTGTGGCCCTGTGCCTTCATAATTCAGCACTGTACCTTCACCAAATTTATCGTGTACTACCCTTTGGCCCAGTTTAAAACCGGTGTTTTCAAAGGCACTATGGCTGGCGGCACTACCAAAACGGTTCATTTGGGTAGGTTTGCTGACATTAGTGGTCAGGCGAATTTCTTCTAAACAGTCGGCCGGAATTTCTCGAATAAAACGCGACGGTCTGTTGTATTGCTCCTGACCATATAAACGGCGGCTTTCGGCATGAGTTAGATACAACTTCTGCATAGCGCGGGTCATGCCGACATAACATAACCGACGCTCTTCTTCTAAACGTTCGCTGTCATCACCACTTTGTTGGCTTGGAAACATGCCTTCTTCCAGACCACAAATAAATACCAGCGGGAATTCCAGACCTTTGGCGCTGTGTAAAGTCATCAACTGCACTGCATCTGAATGTTCTTCAGCCTGATATTCACCGGCCTCCAAAGCAGCCTGAGATAAAAAGGCGGACAGTGGCGTCATTTCTTCGGTATTGACATAAGTGGCGTTGGCGCAAGCGTTGACCAGTTCGTTTAAGTTTTCTACTCTGGTTTGAGCTTTTTCGCCTTTTTCGGCCAGATACATCGCCATCAGGCCTGATAGTTGAATCACATGATCGGCTTGCTCGTCCAGACTTAAATCTTTGCTGTCGGCTTCGAGCTGGGCAATCATCTGCACAAAAGTGCTGATGGCATTGGCGGCACGGCCAGTCAGTTGTTTATTGGCCAGCATTTGCTGCAGGCTTTGCCACAAAGTCACTTGCAGTGAACGGGCATTTTCCCGCACTTTGTCCATAGTGGTATCGCCAATGCCACGCACCGGAGTATTGATAATACGTTCCAGCGCGGCGTCATCTTGTCTGTTATTGATCAGACGCAGATAAGCCAGCGCATCTTTAATTTCCTGACGTTCGTAGAAACGTAAGCCACCATAGATACGGTAGTTAATGCCGTCCTGAATTAAAGCTTCTTCCAGCACCCGCGATTGGGCGTTATTGCGATACAAAACTGCGGCTTCAATCAGCTTGCCACCTTCACGTTTCCACTCCCGAATACGACCGACAATAAAACGGGCTTCGTCTAACTCGTTAAACGCTGTGTAGAGCGAAATGGCTTCGCCTTGTTCGCCGTCCGTCCATAAGTCTTTACCCAAACGGTCGCTGTTGTGCGAAATCACACAGTTGGCGGCTTTTAAAATAGTGCCGGTGGAGCGATAGTTTTGCTCGAGGCGGATAGTGACAGGGTTTGGATAGTCTTCTAAAAATTGTTGAATGTTTTCCACTTTAGCGCCACGCCAGCCGTAAATGGACTGGTCATCGTCACCTACTATCATCACTTTGCTTTCAGTACCAGCCAGTAAACGTAACCATTCATACTGAATGGAGTTGGTATCCTGGAACTCGTCGACCAGAATATGGCGGAAACGCTGCTGATAATGAGCACGAATTTGTGGTTGCTGTTTAATCAGCTCAAAGCTGCGCAGTAAAATTTCGGCAAAGTCGACTAAACCCGAGCGGTCACACATTTCCTGATAAGCGGCGTAAATTTTGATCATGGTTTGCAGACTGAAATCGCCATGCGCATCCATAGTGCCAGGGCGCTGACCTTCGTCTTTACGGGCGTTGATAAACCATTGAATTTGTTTAGGTGGCCAGTGTTTTTCGTCTAAATTCAGTGCTTTTAATACCCGACGCACTAAACGGTATTGATCGTCTGAGTCGATGATCTGAAAACCCTGAGGTAAACCTGCTTCCAGATAATGGGCCCGCAGCATGCGGTGCGACAAACCGTGGAAGGTACCCATCCACAGATTATTTAAACTGACTCCTATGGTCTGTTCGATACGGTTACGCATTTCCTGTGAGGCTTTATTGGTAAAAGTCACAGCCAATAAACTATAAGGCGCAACCCGTTCCACCTGCATTAGCCAGGCTAAGCGATGCACCAGTACCCGGGTTTTGCCCGAGCCGGCACCGGCTAATACCAGCATATGTTGAGGAGGAGCGGCTACCGCATCACGTTGTTTATCGTTTAAGCCATCCAGTAAAGAAGAGACATCCATCAGCAGTAAGTACCTGTCGCAAAATTTGCAGCATTATACACCCTACAGCTTTGTTGCCCCAGCTTTGTGAACTTAAAGCAAAGCCTGCAGCTGCTCTAACGAATCAATTTGCAGATGAGGCAATACGCAAGTTTGAAAATGATATTCATGCTTCAGCCACACCGCCTGACAACCGGCATTCAGCGCACCCCGTACATCGGCTTTGCTGTTATCGCCTATATGCAGCAGTTCATGGGGCTCAATAGCCAGTTGCTGGCAGGCTTTATGAAACATATCAGGGTAAGGCTTCATTTTACCGCTGGGGCCTGCATGATAGGCGTACTTGAAATACTGACTGATGCGCAGCAGTGTTAAATCGGCATTGCCATTGGTAATGGCCACCAATGGGTAACGTTCGGCTAAAGCTTTGAGCAACTGATGGCTGGAGTCTGGCACTGTTAAATTGCTACGGGCTGTGTAAAAAGCACTAAAAGCCAGTTCTGCAATTTCCCCTGCTTCACAGCGATCGATACCTAACTCTGTTAAGCCTTGTTCCACTGACAACAAGCGCCAGCGGCTGACATCATGGCGCACTTCTGGGTCAAGTTGTGCCAGTTCTTTGCGTTTTTGCCACCAGAATTCAGGGTCAATCAGCCCAAGCTTGGGAGCTAGTTGCAGCAGTTTTTGCTGCATAGCCAGTTCTGCCTGTTCAATCACAGGGCCGTTGTTATACAGCGTATCGTCCAAATCAAAAGAGATAGCTTTAAAAGGCAAAAGGGCTTTGTAAACACGCATAAGTGAGTTCGTTTTGTCCGCTATAAGCTGCAGTGTACTGCTTTTACGCTGGGGAACAGCAAAAAGGATCTGTTGTTTGACCTCAAAGAATGCCGTTTAGATGATCTTTAAAAGCCGGGCCAATTTTAATCTGCATCTGATTACTTAAGCGGATTGATGTGCTGTCGAGGCCAATTACATGCTGTTTATTCACCAGAAAAGACTTCTGCACCTGAATAAAATCAGCCGAAACAGCCTGCCGATAAATTTGTTTTAAAGTGGCATTAACTAACACCATCTGCTGACCTTGCCAGACTTTGACATAATTACCATAGGCCTCAAAACAACATACTTCTGAAAGACTAAACTTGCGTAGCTCACGTTCCACTTTCAGTAGGATGGAAGCAGGTTTTTCCGGCTCCAGAACCAGCCGGCGTCTGACTTTCTGTAGTGCTGTGGCAAAACGTTCTGCACTGATGGGTTTGAGCAGGTAATCGACCACGTCGAGTTCAAAGCCATCCAGCGCATATTGCTGGTAGGCAGTGCTGATAATCACTTGTGGTTTGTTTTGCATCACTTTAAGCATATCAAGACCCGTTAATATCGGCATCTGAATATCCAAAATCAGCAGATCCACTTGTTGTTTAGCCAATACCGCCAATGCTTCGGCCGCACTATAACAATGGCCGATAATGGTGATATCCGCATAAGCTTTGCAGTGATAACTGATCACCTGATGAGCCAACGGTTCGTCATCGACGATCAGCAGTTTTAACATGGCGCTGATTCCAGATTGATTGACAGCTCGGCACGCCAGCCAACTGCAGTTGCAGTGCTACTTAAACTGTATTTTTCACCATAACATAGCTGTAAACGACGGCGCAGATTTTCCAGCCCAATACCTGTAGGTGCAGCACTCTGCTGTGCGGGCACCGTATTTTCACAGACAAACATCAGTCTGTTGTCTTGGAGTTGCAGTTGGATATTCACTTTACTGGGCTCTGCTGTGCTTTCCACTCCATGTTTATAGGCGTTTTCTACCAGCATAATCAACAGCAAAGGCGGCAGCAAATACTGGTCGGCATGCTCTGGCAGGCTGAGACTAAGTTCTGTTTTATTGCTGACCCGCAATTGTTGTAAAGCCAGATAATCCTGCAGATAGTTAATCTCTTGCTGCAAGGTCACCAATGGCTGGCTGCCCTGATAGACCACGTATCTTAATAAATCGGCCAGCCTCAGTATCAGCGTGGGAGCTTGCTCAGACCGCACCAGACAAAGTGCATACAGGTTGTTTAAGGTATTAAATAAAAAATGCGGATTAATCTGTTGTTGTAACAATAAGAGTTCAGTCTGAATTTGTCTGTGCTGAATTTGCGCCAGATTTTTTTCATGCTGTTGCCGGTCAAAAGCCAGGATCAAAGGTGTGGTTAATAACCACTGCATAAACATGAAGAAAAAATTGTACCAGTCGAAAGGGTTGGGCCCACCCGCTGGTACTGCCGGTACCTCCACTGCATTCATTGGCAGTTGCAAAAGCAACATGGCCAATAGCGGATAACACAGTACTATCAGCGTCAGACTAACCAGCACAAAAGGCAATAAACCATACTGCGCCAGGATACAACGAATAAGCCAATAGCGATTCAGCCAATAACACCCCCACATTGTTGCTGCTAACACACTAAATTGGCATAAATAACTCAGGAATAATCCAGGGTTTTGCAGCAGTCTTTGCCAGTCGAATAGGACTGGGATAGGTTGTTTTGCAAAGCCGGGCGGATGCGATACCAGCAATACAGCCCAGCTGATGGTCCAGGCCAACAACAGCATTAACAACACCGCATCCAACGAAAACAACCATTGCCAGCGCGAGCGGCTACCCTGCTGCAGTTTGCGCTGATACCAAAAGTGCAGCCAGTACAGCAGGCTCAACCCCGGTGCGAGCAACCAATGACTCAGGCCTTGCGGCTGCGCGCTATCCGCCAGCAGAACAACAGCCGGATAGACCAGCATGCCAGCGACCCAAAACAACAGCACAACACTGTTCGTCAGCCGGGATGGCTTCAGCTGATTGTGCAACCAGCTTAGCAGTGCCTGAGCCAACAATAACGGCATAGATTGCAGCAACAGCAAACCGGCTTGCGGCCAGAACAACGACCAGTCAGCCTGATACAACTTCATCTGAGGCTGCAGCGAAGCCCACAACCACGCCAGTAACACCGGCATGAGCGGAAACACAACTTCAGGTTTAAGCGCTGCTTTTAGTGTCAACACGGCTTTAAATGTAAAGGCAGCGGGCAGCTTCATGGCCAAGTTGGAATGCTCTGGAATAACAATGTACTTATGCTGCCTGTGTTCCGGCAGATTGTCATCTGTCTGCGGACAAAACCTGAGTTTGAGCTGATGAAACGGCGATAGCTGCTGCGCGTTGTCCTCTGATCAGCTATTTCAGCGCAATAAAGCTCAGCAATAGGGCCTTAGCAAGACAAATTACCAGCGACACCAACTTTGGTCATGCAGTCGGGCAGTTTGGTCATTTGCCGCTTGAAGCACAGTGCAACAGCCGCTTAATTTGGTCGTTATTACTGACTTCAACAAAATGCCACAGGCAAGGACCCCTATGCTGCAAATCCACCAACTCAACAAAACTTATCCGGACGGTACTGCCGCGCTGCGCGGACTGGATCTTAGCGCCAGTTGTGGCATTTTTGGTTTGCTTGGCCCCAATGGCGCCGGTAAATCCAGTTTGCTGCGGACCATTGCCACCTTACAACAGCCGGACAGCGGTCAGATCAGTTTTAATGGGGTAGATGTTTTACAACAGCCACAACAGTTACGCTGCCAACTGGGATATTTGCCGCAGGAGTTTGGGGTCTATCCGCATTTGTCCTGTCATGCTTTGCTGGAACATATCGCCGTGCTCAAAGGGCTGACCGACCGGCGCAGCCGGCAACAGCAAATTGAGATGCTGCTGGCACAAACCAACTTAACCGAAGTTGCACATAAAGCTGTGGCGCATTTTTCCGGTGGCATGCGCCAAAGGTTTGGTATTGCTCAGGCGCTGCTTGGCGATCCTAAGCTGTTAATCCTGGACGAACCAAGTGCCGGACTGGACCCGCTGGAGCGGCAGCAATTACATAATTTGCTGGCCGAAATCAGCCGCGAGCGGCTGGTGCTGTTGTCGAGCCATATTGTCGATGACATTGAGCAGTTGTGCCAGCACGTGGCGATCATGCTGCGCGGGTGCTTTGTAGTGCAAGGTGATACCAGCGCATTGATCACCCCACTACAAGGTCACATTTGGCTCTACAGCGGCGAACTGCCGCAGCTGCCGCCTAAAGTACAGCTATTGCAACGCAGCTATTTGCGCGGCGTGCCGCAACTGCGGCTCTATGCAGCTGAGTGTCCGGGTGATGGCTTTTACGCAGCGACCGCATCGCTGCAGGATTGTTATTTCCTGACACTGGCCAGTTTTGCAGGACAATTGCCGGCGGGCCTTGCTGCAAATAAACCGCAGGAGCTGAGCTCATGTTAAACCGCTCACCTGCTGTAACTCCCTTACTCAATAACTCTGCTTTAAGCAACTCGTTATTTACGCGGCGGCAACTGGCGCTGCTGGCAAACGAATGGCGGTTTTACCGGGTGCAGCCGTTCTTCTGGCTGGCGCTGTTACTCGCTGTAGCCTTTGCCGTTTTGGCGACTGTTGGCAACGGTCTGCAAACTGCACAGCCCCACAAAGAGTTGCTGTTTACCCACACCAAATTACTGATGATGTTGCAACCCTTGCTGATTGGCGCTTTGGCACCACTGGCTTTTTTACGGGACCGTCAATTTGGCATGCACGAACTGACTGGCGTGACGCCGTTGAATCATCGCCAATGGTGTCTCAGCAGGGCTGGTGGGTTACTGCTGTTGGTTCTGGCGGTACAGGTTCTGCTGCTGGTTCTGGCCGCAACTGCTGTCTGGTTCGGTATCGATCCACAAGTCACTCCCGTCACTGTTGGCAGTCTGGGCTGGATTTCGATGCAGTTGTTTTTGCTACAACAACTGCCAGCATTGCTGTTGTTGGTTGCACTGCAACTCTGGTGTAGCCGCAAGACACAACAGATTGCGCTGTTGTACTTGTTAACTGCCGTCTGTTGGCTAAGTTACCCTTTGCTGGCCGCGGCCACCGGCTCACCTGTGATGGCCAACAACCAGCAAATATCGCCGCTATTGTCGCAGCTGATGTTGTATCTGGACCCTTATGCGCTGACACCCTGGCTGGCGCAGCTGCAAAGCGATGAGTTGTTGCAACCAACTGGTACTGTGTTGCTGAACCGGCTGATCATTTTGAGCCTGAGCGCTTTGTTGTTTTGGCGGGCGCTGGCGACCGAACCACGGCAACCGCAATTCAGCACCGCCGCCTATTTACCAAGCTCAATTCCGGCCTGTCACTTTAATTCAGATCAATCACAAATCAGCACATCAGCCACGAATGCCGACCTGTTTAGCTCAATCTCCCCGGCAGTATCCTATATGTGGCCTGGTTTCGTCAGCCTGTTGCGACTGCAATGGGCCCAGTTACTGCGACAGCGTAGTACAGTGCTGGCGCTGTTATTATTGACTGGTCTGGCCTTCAGCGAAGTGTTTACTGGCTTGGGTTATGCCGAAACACTGAGCCGTTTGATACCGGAGAGCCGCGATGCGCTGAACAGGATCAATTGGGATGTATTGCCGAGATTTGGCCTGCTGCTGGTCGCCTTATGGGCCAGTCAGTTGAGTTGGCTGAACCGACAGTTGCGTTGCGACAGCCTGATTGCTGCCACGCCAGTTTCGGGTATGGTGCAGCTTTGCAGCCAACTGGCGGTCCTGTGGTTGCTGACATTGCTGCTGGTTGTGCTGAGTTTTAGCGCTGTGGCTCTGGCACAAGTGCTGGCGCAAATCCCACTTCAGCCTGGCGAATACCTGCAACAAGCTTGGTTTGCGCTGATGCCATTACTGATCTGGGGCATGCTCCTGCTGGCTTGCCATGCGCTATTGCGATCACCGCTGCGCGCGAATGCTGTGGTGGTTATCCTGTTGCTGTTTGGTTTATCACCACTGCCGGATCTGCTCGAATTATCACATCCGCTGTGGCGGGTCGGCCAGACACGACTGGAGATGCCGGATGCGCTGTGGGGGTATCAGGGGGCTGTCGGTGGTATCACGGCCAGCGGCAATTTTAGCGACGGAGGTTTCTGGCCTTATCTGATCTTCTGGGCTTTAGTGGCGCTAACGCTATGGTTGCTGGCATTACAGAGATATCATCGTGGCACCGGCCACAGCGTTTTAAAGCTACGGCTGAGCCAGCCAAGCGTTTTAGCTGCGCTTGTGCTGGTGCTATTATGGCTGACTCAGGGGCTGCATATTCACCAACACTTACAGCTAGCAGGCGCGCTGGAAACGACGCAACAACGTCAGGCAAAACGTGCCGCTTATGAGCAGCAGTATCAGCACTGGCGACCGAAACCTCAGCCGGTGGTCAGCAAAGTGCTGCTGCAGGTCGACCTCCATCCGCTGGAGCAGCAGGCACAGATCCAAGCCAAATTAACACTGACCAATCCGCACCCAACTCCCATCAAGCAACTGTTATTAACGCTGCCCGGTAGCCTGGCCGATCAGCAAGCGCTGAGCGACATTCACCTCGATGGCGCACAATTAGTTGCACAGGATGTCAGTCATAGCCAGCCTCTGTACCAGTTCGACCAAGCGCTGGCTCCAGGCGCGACCGTCCAGCTCAAAGTACGACTGCAGCTGAGTCAGCATGCGATAGCCCCGGCACCTATGCATCAGGTGTTGCGGCCGGAATTTAGTTATCTGCGGTTATTGCACTTGCTGCCGCAACCTGGTTTTGTACCTGAGTTGCGGCTGCGCAACACTAAAGTAAGGGCTGAATTTGGCTTAGCGCCATTGGCAGCAACAGAAGTTCAGCCATCAGTACTGGCAGCCGAAGCCACCCCAGCCAATGCTCGTTATGATTGGGCGCAGCTTGAAACTATCATTTCGGTGCCGAAGGGTTACCAAGGCATTGCCGCTGGCAAATTGCAACGGCAGTGGCAAGAACAAGAACGCCATTATTTTCACTATCAAACCACAGAAGCTGTGCGCAATTTACCTGCTGTGATAGCGGTGCCATGGCAACCACAACGGGCTATGCAGAACGATATCAGCTTGGAAATTTACAGCCCGCACTACAACGCCGCCACTGATCTCAGCATGCAGGCGATGCAACAAACAGTACAATGGTTCAGCACACAGATAGGGGCATATCCCGGTGACGCGCTGCGACTGGTGATCATGCCGGATATTGGTCCAACCGGCTACGCGCTGCCACAGCTGGTGCTGATTAATCATCGGGTTGGCCTGCGGGCATTTGCCGCACCCGACGCTGGTTTTAGTCAGGTGTACAGACGTGCTGTGCATGAAGCAGCGCATCAATGGTTTGGTCATGGTATTGGCAATGGTGTACCAGGCGACGGTGCTTTTTTGGTGGAATCTTTGGCTAAATATGCCGAACTGGTGTTGCTCGAACAGCATTTTGGTGTCGACGCTATGCAGGCATTGCTTGAGTTCGAGCAGCAGCGCTACCGCCGGGCAAGGGCTGGCAGCAGGGCTGAACAAGACAGTCTGATTGATGCTGAAGAGTCTTTTGATCAATATTCCCGCGCCACTTTAGTGTTTGCCAGACTCAGAGCTGAGCTGGGTGATAAGCAGATCACAGCTGCTTTACGTCAGCTCTGGCTGAAACATAGGTATCCGAACACTCCGGCCAGTGCTATGGATTTTGTTCGTCAGTTAAAACTGGCGAGCCTGCAGGAACAACATGCCTTGATCGACCAGTTACTGCTGAGCGAAAACGTCGAAGGGCTGTTGTAATCACCATGCCAGAGCTTTCTGGGCGTTAAAGAGCTGAGTTCAGTTGCTGTCGTAGCTGAACCAGCTCTTGCTTGAGCGCCTGAATTTCAGTGTCTGCCATGCCGGACTTTAAACTGATATGGCGGTTTACCTGCACTTTTTCGGCCGCTGTGGCACGCATAGCCCAGCCAGACAGAGTTAAACGTATTTCCAGTGCGCGCTCGTTCTGAGGATTACGACTGCGCTGCAGTAAGCCCATTTTTTCCATACGTTTCAGCACCGGAGTGAGAGCTCCGGATGCTATCTGTAGTTGTTCGCCAATTTGCTGCAATTCCAGCGCATCGTTTTGCCACAAAATCAGCATCACTAAATACTGAGGGTAAGTCAGTCCCAATTGTTCCAGCAACGGCTTATAGACTTTGGTCATCGCCAATGAGGTGGAATAAAGGGCAAAACAAAGTTGCTGATCCAGATGCAATAAAGCCTCTTCCGGGATTCGCTCTTTGTTGTGGGTTAAATAATTCATAAAACACTCCGCATGAAAGTCTGTTTGGTTTAAAAGAAAACTACCTATACTTCCTTGTGGAACCGGGTTTTGCCGTGATAAAAAAAAGCCTCCCGCAGGAGGCTTTGGGTTCAGTAACTTTTAGTTCAGGTGTTTTTTCAGCGCCTGACCTGCCTGGTCCATCGCAGCTTGTGTACCTGGCACATCGGCCAGCACGTTCAGTAAACCGAAGTCGTGGATCATGCCGTTGTAGCGCACTGAAGTCACTGTCACACCAGCAGCATCCAGTTTGTAACCGTAAGCTTCGCCTTCATCACGCAGTACATCTAAGCCCGCAGTTTGAATTAAAGTTGGCGGTAAACCTTTTAACTGCTCTGTTGTTGCACGCAGTGGTGATGCATAAATCTCGTTACGCTCTGCAGGGTTAGTGGTGTAGCTATCCCAGAACCACTGCATCATGTTTTTGGTCAGGAAGTAGCCGTCTGCAAACTGGTTGTACGAGCTATTTTCAAAGTTCGCATCTGTCACAGGCCATAACAGCAACTGGAATTTCAGTTTTGGAGTGCCCGCTTCTTTGGCTTTTAACGCCACCACTGCCGCCATATTGCCACCGACACTGTTACCGGCTACTGCTAAACGTGAACTGTCGATGTTCAATTCTTTACCATGCTCTGCCACCCATTTGGTTGCAGCATAAGCCTGATTAATAGCTGTTGGGTATTTGGCTTCTGGTGATGGCGTGTAATC
>Ga0180008_1001485_pt1 | contig 14652 bp, 11 predicted proteins | sample MM_PW_MetaG_FD_121121 | JGI IMG/M metagenome (GOLD analysis project Ga0180008, IMG submission 121121) | Groundwater microbial communities from the Aspo Hard Rock Laboratory (HRL) deep subsurface site, Sweden - MM_PW_MetaG | ecosystem: Environmental > Aquatic > Deep subsurface > Groundwater... | reverse complement strand
GTTCTCCCAGATGGCGCTGGGTCTGACCAAGAGCATAGCCATGCGCCATCGCAATGTACCGGTGCAAGATTTTTACATGGGCCTTGACTTCAGCAGCATAGCGACACGCGCACGTCTGGCAGAAGGATCCTATCTGGCTGTCCAACTCCCTGAAGCGCTGCAAGCTGTGTGGGACTGGAGCGAGTGGATGTTCTATCCCGCCAATGGCCAAATTGTGAACAAAACCGAGCCGACACAATTAATCCCCTACAACTATATTGTTTATAGCGTAAGCCGCTATGAAGATTGATAGAAAGTCGGCCTTGTATGCTGTTTCTATGCGTCAGCTCTATGTCTTTGCACTCTCGTGAGTCCAAAGACATAGAGCGAAGAATCGGGGATAGACCACGTTTTCTTGGTGTGGAGTTGAGTGGAGAAGGACAAAGGTAAACATCACCAATGAATCAACGGCTGAAAACGCCGAACAAAACACTACAACCGACCGCAAGAAACGCTGTTAATTTTTGTTACGATTTAGCTTTTTATTACTGTTTCGTCAGTTGTACCGCTATCATGGCGGCGGCTGAGCTGAACGTTCACAGGGATAAAAATATGAAGATTGCATGTCTCGCATGGGGCTCTCTCGTTTGGGAACCCAAAGATTTATTGATCAGGCAACCATGGTTCAATGATGGACCACTTTTGCCAATTGAGTTTTGCCGTCAATCTCTTGATGGCCGTATTACCTTAGTGATAACACCCGAGAAACCACCTGTCCGAACTCTCTGGGCATTATCTTCAGTGAAACTCCTTAATGAGGCAATTGAGAGCCTTAGAAGCAGAGAGAATATTCCTACTAAAAATAAAGACATACATGTAGGAAGGTGGGCAAATGGCACAACACCAAAAAACGATATTGAAAAAGAAATATCGGATTGGGCAAAAGAGAAAAGATTAGATGCTGTTGTGTGGACTGCGTTGCCGCCAAAATTTAACGGCACAAACAATGTGATCCCTTCAATTGATGACCTTATTACCTACTTTAAATCTTTAGCATTTGAGAAGAGACGGAACACCGAGATGTATATTCGGAAGGCTCCGATACAAATTGATACTGACTACCGCCGTTATTTCCAGACTGAGTTCGGATGGAATCCACAAAATGAATATTGAAACTGCGAACAATTAGGTGTAGCAGAGCTCGTTACTCGTTGGAGGCGCTGCGCGAATATCTTCTCGGCGCGGTCTGCAGCCCAAAGCATTAGCGTCCACGCAAATAAGGAAAGCAACTATGCAGCTTGATCGCGAGGCATACAATCTATGCATAACTCTTTATATTGAAAGGGACTATGATTCTGCGTTTGTACTTGCCAAGAAAGTCTGTCAACAGGGGGCTACATTAGAACTCAACTTCATCCTAATGCTAATCGCGCAGCATCTCAAAAAACAAGAGTATGCAGAAAGGCTCGGCGAACATCTCCTTGCGCATGCAAGATTATCCCCTCTTCATACGTTAGTAGTAAGGCATATATTGGGGCGTGCTCAACCGGAAGAGCTACTAACAGAAGCCGCAAGTTCAACAGATCAGGGCAAGGTACAATTTTACATTGGTGCACGATATGAGGTCACTTCCAACTTTAATCTGTCATACGACTCGTTCAAGGCATCTGCGGCAAAGGCATCAGCTAGCCTTGAAGGAAAGATCGCAAGCGTGTTTATAGAACACTATCCTCGCTTTATGCAAGATACGCTGGGACAATTTATTAATACAACGAAAATCCGCGATGAATCGATATATGAGTTCGAAGATTTGCTAGACAAAATCCGTGACGAGCACCAAGATCATTATGTTTATAGGGGGCAGCAAAGAGACTACGGATCTATTCTACCATCTGGCTATCGCTCAATAGTAAAGATGGACTATCCACTTATTGTCCCTAGCACTGGTTCTAGTCTACATGGCAGGGGTACTAGCTACCGCTATTTGGCGGCAAACTCTCTTTGGCCAGAGGGAAGTCGCAAGGTTGTTGATTTTGTTTCCCTTTGTCGTGCGCAACTAGGCTACCCGCTAAGTCAATTGTTCTGCCAACATTGTCAGCTTCCGACGGAAGGAATTGATGTAACTCATAATAGCGATATTGCTGCGCTATTTGCTATATTTAACTACCGAAACCATCAGTTCGTATCGAATGCTGAAGGTGTTGGAGTGCTTTATCGATTCAATATCTCTGGCTCTAGCACACCCACACTCGATGCGCTTAAACGGACTGACTTCTATACCTGTCCGTTTTTTCTCGATGGGATAGGGGTACTTTCGCTTCTTGGCTTATGCGAAGATATGTCTCAAACTTTGAACTCGTTTCAGCATTACTTCAATGTAAAGCTTGAGCACGAAATCGACCCTACACTGAAGAGTTGGGATGAGGTGCGCGAGAGTCGACCGATAGAACTATTGAAGTTCCCAAAGCATGAAATACTTCGTTCCAGAGTGCACATGCAAAGGGCAGGCTTAATATTTCCAGACTCGCTGCTTCCACGGATGTTTTTAGCCCATCCCGTTCCTCCACCAGTGGGTAAAACATGGGAAGGACCTCATTGCATCGAAGACATTGCGCTATCGAATTGCATTGAGAAGTTTCTCTTCAGGCATTCCCTGAATAATCGAGACAAAATTGATCTAAATCCAGCCGCAGTTTTTCCAAAGAGAGATCCGATTGCATTGGCATTATCTAATTTAATCACGACCATTGCAGGTGGACTAGGCGCAGTCCCTATGGTCATTCAGGATACAACTTTATTTACTCCTGGTGATGAGGATGGACTGGTTTCATGACGAAAACAAATTAGTAAATCGGCTAATCGGGTAGCCGGGATATTTCCCCCCCAGCCCTCACACCACCTAGCAAGCGGGTCCGCACTAGGAGGTTCCCAGAGGCTACCGAGCCATAACCAGTTCATAGTCCTTAAGATTACCACATCGAAGCTTCCTGTTTCTCATCATTTTCGAATTTGAAGGTGTCTACTGTTAAGTAGGGGATCTAAAAGGGAAACCGAATACCCGATAATGTTTCATCTGCTCCATTAAATCACGCAAAATATCCTCAAAAAACTGTGAATCACATCGGTTTTTGAGCCATTTCTATTACCATTATATGAGCAATACATATAATGGTTGAAGATGTTGCAGAGTTTATGCCCGAATGGGTACTGCCTGCGCCGCCGCAAGTATTTATTGATCACCCCACAACCCCCACAAAGGGATTCAGGGTACTGTGGTTGTCATTGTTCTGCAGGCTATGTCTGGCAGCTGCGCATCGGATGCCGCGTCCCTTGCGGGCGCATAAAATCGTCTTATGTAAAGGGTGGTAACAAGTTCGGTTCGGCTCCCGCCGCCGCACTCTTACATAACAAATTTTATGCAACATAGCTGAGCACAAAAGGAGTTTATGCCACGGAGGGGTGCCAACCACTTACGATTGCATGCCCGCCACCGCCCCGAAAAAAAGAACGGCGGTTAAAAGAAGAAGAGTCAAAAGACGACTTGACCCCTTTTTTACAATTTATAATTTTATGGACGTCCCCTTTACCCCCCGGATCATATATCCTCCCTCAAGGTGTCCCTTGAAAAAGGCCTTTATAAATCGGACCCAAAATTAATATGATACCAAGCAACACCTTAAAAATAACTAAAACCCAAAAGGCTTCTTTATTTTTAGTCTTACTGAAAAAACCCTCATCCGGCAGGAAAGGAAATGCGGGCACAAATGCCTTCCCAATCAGACACTCAACCAAACCGTAAATTAGCAAAAATACACCAAGAGCAATGACACGATAATCCATAATTATTCACTACACTTTTTACAAATCTCTCTACATTCAGCAAGATCGTCACCAAAATCCCATGCAGCAACTGCCAAATTCAATATACCGGAACCTTTAGCTAGGAGTTTAGCAGAACCAGATAGTGAATTTACGCCTTTCCAGGTTCTTGCGTTGATCTCAGTCGCACTTGCTGTAGCATCAGCTGCGCCTCCACTAACAAAAGGAACATCATAACCAGCAAGTGTTTGTATGGGGCTCAAGTCAAAAGGCAAGAGGTTTAATCCAGGTATGTTCATAACAAGACCCCTGTCAGCCATACAGGCGTAAATACAATTACTTTCTTCTGAAGACATATTGTTATCATAACGACCGTCATCAAAGATGGGTCCCACCATCGTCAAACCACTTGGATCAATCCAGTTTATGGGGTTTTGCCCAACATACGAGTAAAGATTAACATCACCCCCATCCAACCCAATCGGATCAGGGGTTAAATATCTCCCGGTGCTCGGATCATAATATCTGTGCCAGTTATAATGCAATCCTGTCTCTGCACCATAATACTGGCCGGAAAACGAAAGTTTTCAAAGAACAAAAAAAGCGGCCTTTTCGGTTTTCTTTGTTACCTGGGAATCCTTTCAAAAGGCCAAATCCTGGGCATGTCTTCATATTTTTTCGCTTTATTTAACATCAGAAAGATGATTTTTATAGGCCATGAGCCCAGAAAACCTATAGCGAAAGGGATAGCGCCAAAATTAGGGAATGCTTTGTCTGCCAAACATATTGCGCCATTTAGGACTAATAACAAACTCATTATCAGGCTAACCAAAAATACAAGTTGGTTTGAAGCAATGATAACCCTATTGTCCTTTATCCACTTCAACAAAATATAGTTCACGTTTGGTTGAGGTAATTTTAAAAAACCGATCCCCAAAATAACTAGGACAAATGCGAGCAAAAAATCCAATAATCCGCTTTCCATATTTGATCCTAAAATAATCGTATAGAGGCAATCATGGAACACCTACCGTTCAACAGGTAAATCAAGAGCAAAAGGGGCAGCGAGACCTAGTTCACCACCAACACTAATTGCATCAACATATCTGCTTGGATCATACCAAGGCTTGCTTTTATCTAGATCTTTACGTTTTGTAACAGAAACATCTGTAAGCGCCAAATAAAGCGCTTCTTTTCAGCGGTTGCAGAATCTGGTCAAGTCCGGCCCGCAAACGTCATCGGGCTTGACGTTGATAGCCCGGAGCGGTGATCTGATCGAGATCAGTGTTGATTTTCACCCGCCTACCCTTGAACAGGTTTTGCGGACGCTGGAGAAAATGTGATGTTCGTGCCCGGAGGCGTATCGGTTTATCTGGCTGCCGGGGCAACCGACATGCGCAAGTCCATCGACGGACTATCGATCATGGTATCGCAGGCCCTAAATTTTGATCCCTTCTCCGGACATCTTTTTGTCTTCAGCAACCGGCGCCGGAATATGGTGAAGATGCTGTACTGGGACCGCAATGGTTTCTGCCTTTGGCAGAAGCGTTTGGAGAAGGATCGTTTCCGTTGGCCTGAGGGTGGCCGCAAGGTCGTGGAACTTGACCAGCGGGAGTTGCGTTGGCTTCTGGAGGGGCTTGATGTGCACCAGCGTCAGGCCCACGGTCGTCTTCATTATTCCGCTGTTTTTTAGGTGGAAAAAAGAGCATGTTGTTGAAGTAAAAACATTGAAATTTCAATAAGATATTGTAAAATAGCCGACATGATCACACCCCTTGCAAACATGCCGGAAATAGACGAATTACGCGGTCGCTTGCAGCGCTCGGAGCATGAGAACGATTTGTTGCGGGAACAGCTTCGCTTGCTCCGTTCTCAGCTTTATGGCCGCAAGTCGGAACGCCTGTCCGCATCGTCGGAATACACCCAGCTCATGCTTTTTGATGAACCGGTAGCCGCCCCTGAAAAGGTTGAGGAATTCAAGGGTGTTGATGTTACCGCTCACACCCGCAAAAAGGTCGGGCGCAAGCCGTTGCCGGAAGATTTGCCGCGGGTTGAAATTGTCCATGACATTGCCGAAAAAGACAAAATCTGCGGCTGCGGAAACGCCAAGAGTCGTATCGGTGAAGAGGTCATGGAGCAGCTTGATATCATGCCGGCCCGTATTCAGGTTCTTCGCCACATTCGCCCCAAATATGCCTGCCGGCAATGTGAAGGAGTTGAAGATGACGGACCGACGGTGGCAATCGCTCCACCGCCTCCCCAGATCATTCCAAAAAGCATTGTCAGCGCAGGGCTTCTTGCCCATGTCCTGGTGACCAAATTCGCCGATGCCGTTCCTTTTTACCGGCAGGAAGGTCAGTTTACCCGCCTGGGGGTGGAAGTCAGCCGAACCAATATGTGCAATTGGGCGATGCAGGCGGCAAGTGCCTGCCAGCCCTTGCTAGAACTGCTTCGCAAGGATTTGCTCTCCGGTCCCTTGATCAATGCCGACGAGACCACGCTGCAGGTTCTTTCGGAACCGGGCCGGTCTCCCACCAGAAAATCGTACATGTGGATATTCCGGGGAGGCGACCCTGAACGGCCGGTATTGGAATTTCAGTATCACCCGAGCCGTGAAGCAGCGATCGCGGCAAACTTTCTTGCCGACTACAAGGGGTATGTGCAGACAGATGGTTATGCAGGTTACGATTTTCTTGACCGTCGGCCCGATATCACCCATATGGGCTGCTGGGCGCATGTGCGCCGCAAATTTGTTGAGGTGATCAAAGCAGCGGGTAAACTTCGTTCGCAGAAAAAGATTGGTGCCGCCGAAGAGACGGTGGAGATGATCCGGAAACTGTATGCCATCGAGAAATAGTGTGATAATTCAAGAGTTGGTGTCTCTAAGTCTCTCCTAATTAATTTTATTTTCCGCTAAAAAATCGATAGCCTTAGGATATCGGTTTTCTGCGGCCTTTTTAATCCAAAAAATGGCTTCCTTTCTGTCTTTTTTCACACCAACGCCATTTAAATATTTTTCACCGACAAAGTATAAATCTGCCGCTATACACTCATCACCGCTGCAGTTACTCTTTTTGGTTCCTCTTCTAAACCAATAAATTGCTTTTTCAACGTCTTTAGGCACCCCAAAACCGAGGGCATAACATTCTCCGATAAGATTCTGAGCGTCCTCCTCGCCTAATATGGCCATCGGCTTTAAATACTTGATCGCGCTGCCATATTTCTCTTCTTTAAGAGCTAATATTCCTTTGTCTAAACAATAATTTTTTGTGATTAAAAAGATTATAATCAAAAGTGCTATGCCTGAGAGTGAAAGTGCTATCTTACCTATCTTCATGGTATGACTGTTAAGGTATTTCTACCTTTTTCCTTTTTTAGAAGGTTGTGTAAATGATTAAAATCATTTGCCGTATCGGGATTGTTTTTATTTGCATTGATACAACCTGCTGACCTACTACCCAAATGAAATGCAAATCCTCCTCTAGCTAGACCAAAACGAACCTTCCATCCGGGTATTTTAGGTGACGGCTCTAATCTCCACCAATTTTCGTGACCCGGCCTATTATCTTCATTCATGTTGTAGTCTCCTGGCACAACTGGGCCATTATTTTCATTATCAACGCATTCATCTGAGGGTTCGTCTTGACATTCACCTCGTCCCGAGAAAACACCTTCAGGTCCTACCTGCCTTCTTTCATCTGGACCAACAAAAGACGGATCTTGTGCAGTATTAGAGGTACAAACCATTGTGTGTTTGGATATAGAGTAGCGGCACGTCGCTAATCCCCAGGGGTCCACTGCATTAACAGGGTTACCGTGGGTATAAGAATATAGATTTATGCCGCCGGCCAACCCAATCGGATCAGGGGTTAAATACCTTCCGGTCTGCGGATCATAGTATCTGTGCCAGTTGTAGTGCAGCCCCGTTTCAGCATCATAATACTGGCCCGGGAAACGGAGGTTGTTGGAAACGGTCCCGGTTTGCACCTGGGCCTTGCCGAAGGGCAGATAGGCCGCCTGCCAGACGGTTGTGCCAGTGCTATCCACCAGCACCTGCGGGGTGCCCAGATGATCGTTGATAAAATCGTAAAGGCCTGCCTGCGCCCCATAGACCTTCACCGCCATCGGCTCGTTGCCCAGATAAATATAGTCTCTGAGCGCGTTGCCGCTGCCGTCGGTCTCGGCGATCAGTTTGTCATCGGCATCGTAGTGGTAGTAAGTGGCCACTCCGGACACCACTTTCTTTACCCGCCGGCCATTGCCGTCATACTCATAGCCGGCAATAGCGCTGCCGCCTTCCTGTACTTCAATCAGCCGGTTATTCTGGTTGTAAATAAAGGTCCTGGCACCGTCACCGGTAATGTTGCCGTTACCATCGTAGCTGTAATTCACCACCTCAGCGCCGATGGAGTAATCGATCCGATTCGTGCCCGAGGCAGTAACGTAGTCGGTAACCGCATCGCTTACTATCGTGGCAGGAGGGCCATCTATCTGCCAAACGCTTCCGTCCGTATAATACCTGTACCGGTAGTCAAGATTTGTTCCAGCCAGGATGCGGTCCACCTGATACCTTTTGTTAAAAGTCCGATCAACGGTGAGAACGGATGTGGTGTCACTGCCGATCGTATAGTCTTCCGCCGGACCGAAGGGCAGATACTTGATGTCCTTGATTATGGTCTCACCGTCGGCCTTGATCTTTGAGATCCTACCGTTCACATCCCGCTCGTAGGAGACAACCAGACTGCTCGGGTAGGTGATGCTCATAAGCTCCGCACTGGTGGAATCATATCCGTAAGAAATGGCCGCTGCAGACATGCCATAGTTGGTGCGTGTTTCATTCGCAAGCTGCCCCTGGCCGTTGTATGTGTAGCTGCTCATTCCTGCCGGATCGGTCATGGTAGTGAGCCTGCCTTTGCCGTTCACCCCCTGATCATAGGCAAAAGATATATTCTGGGCGGCATCCGGGAAAGTGAGGCTGGTGAGCCTTCCCAGCGGATCAAAAGCAGAGGTCACCTTGATGCCGTTTGCATCGGTGACTTCAACCTTATTATTGTCAAGGTCATAATATGAGTTGGTGGCGCCGCTATCGGGTGAAGTCTCGGTAAGGGGTCTCCCCAAGTCATCAAAGACCTGACTCGTCTCTTTTTGGCCAGGGTCTATCACCGTGGCAAGGTTCCCTTGCATGTCATAGCCGTAACCTGTAATGACTGTGCCGGGCTGAGTGGTCTCTTTCAGGAAGTTTAAGGCATTGTATTGATAACCTGTTGTCCTGTAAACCGGGTCAGTCACTGAGCTGAGGTTGCCGACGCTGTCATAGCCCATAACGGCTACCCCGTTGTCAGGATAAATGATTCTCCACAGCCTGCCGGGATCAGCGGGATTCTGGTAATCGAATATGAGTTGACGCTTTCTTGCGCCGGTATTGTCATAGGCATCATCCTTTATGCGGTTGCCTTGGGCGTCATAGCCGTAGGAGAGGTAATCGCCGGCCATATCGGTGATGCTTTTAAGCAGTCCCGTCAGGTAATAGTCATAGGTAAGGGTTCTATTGCCAGGCTCCGTTACGGTCGCAAGTTCTCCAGCGGTGTTAAAGCTGCGGGAGGAGGTGATGCCGTTTATGGTACTGGAAAGGAGCCGGTTTCTGCCGTCATAGGTAAGGGTGGTGATCTGGCTGTTGTAGTCGGTTATCTGACCGGGATTGCCGGCGCCGTCGTAATTCTGCAATGAGGTAGCGCCCACCGTCGGCAGCGTCATGCTGGTAAGATCGCCGGTGGTTGGATCATAGGCAAAGCTCGTAAGATCCTGGGTGCCGGGCAGCGGCCCGTTGATGCTGAGCACCTGACCGTGGGCATTGTACTGGTAGGTGATGATGTATTCATTAGGCACAACAGCGCCTTGGCTGTCCGTGGTAAAGCCCTGTTCGAGCTGGCGGTAGACAAGGCGGGTGGGCGCTTCGTTCGCGACAGCGTTGCCGTCGTTGTCAAAGTCCCAGATCGTGACTTTGTTATTACCGGTGCTCAGCACCGAGGCCTCGCTTCTGGTCAGCGGCTGGTTGAGTGTAGAATGATAGGTGTAGGTGATGGTGCGCTCTTCGGTTGTGCCAGAGGCCAGGATAACGGCGCCGGGGTTGCCCCGTTCGTCATAATTTAAGTATTTGTTAATGGTGCCGTTGGCATACTCCTCTTCAATAATATTGAGATCTTCATCATATTCATAGCGGATTGGCTGGTCGCCGGCGCACGTTTGACAGCCGCCAGGACCGGTAATGGTAGTTACTTTGGGATAAAGGCCCTCCAATTTGGTGATCCCGTATGTTTTCGTAACGCCGTAGGCATTGGTTACCTCGATGGTGCCTTGGGTTTCATAGTTATCGTAATTGATAGTGACATCTCTATCGTCAAGGGTAGTATTCTGATAGGCCCGATCCTGGTTATCATAATTCCAGGTTGCAAGTACATGGCCCAGCTTGTCTTTCTTGGCCGTAAGGTTATGGGAATCGTTGGGATCGGTGTATTCGTATGCGAAACCTGAGCCGTCCGTATAGGTAACAGAGGTGAGGTTATTGTAAGCGTCATAACCATAGGAAACCCAGATGCCGTCTGTTACCGCATCAGTTATGGGGCCGCTTATATACTCAAGCAGGCCGCCTGGAGTATAATGAAAGAAGAGAGTTCTGCCGCTGGCTGTATCGTTTGCTGTCTCCAGACGGTTATTAACATCGTATGTGAAACTCTGCCGATTACCGACAGTATCATCCATCCACGCGAGTTGTCCGAGGCTGTTAAACCCATATTGGGTACCGTCAATTTTGTGCCAGGTATACGTTCCATCAATTTCAGCGATGACATAGGATTTATCCTTGAAAACACTATCCCAGCGTGAGCCGGAACTGTATTGAAAATAATGCCCCTTGCCGGAGTTGTCTTCGATGCGCATATGAGTAATGCTATCCAGGATAACGCCAGGAGTAAGGTTGACGGAATAGGAGTGGGTCCAGCCGTAGCCCAGGATATCGGCATGGGTGGCTTGGCTGTTGTAATAGCGCTTAAAGGCAATGCCCGTCTTGTTCGGGGAGGGCAAGATCAGATCGGTGGCTTGCTCGTATTTGTTGCCGTTCAGGATGTTGATCGGGTTGCCTACAAATTCCGCATTGCCAGACGGTTTAGAAAGGCTACAGGATGGTTTCCCGTAATTAATATCTTCAGGGGGCAAAACCTGACATGCATATTCATCTGTATCGCAGTCGTACCAGTCAAGTTCACCGGATAAACAGGAAGCGGCAGCTTCGGCCATTTTATCTTCACACTCTTTACAAGAATATTGACAGGATTCGTAATCTATCCAAAGAATGTTGCCAGAATCACCACAACCGGCGAGAGCATCAGCATTTAATTGAGAGATTCCACAAGGCAAATCAGAACAACCAGCATATAAGCCACCGGGAGCAACGGCAGTTGTTTGATATTTTGGTGTTTCTGTGACATCCATAACATGACCTAAAAAAATCCATGTGTACCCATTCCAATAGTATTTTGTAGTAGAATTTGTACAATAAGTGTCAGTGTAATGTAAAACTAGATCAATTTGGGGGCCTTGAGATAAATAATTACAAGATCTATCAGGTATGGGATTGTCGTAAACTTGAAACCAGATTGCTGAAGTATTGAGTGTCTGACACCCAGAATAGTCGAACAAAATGACACAAGATTCAGGATCTTCACATGTTAAAGAAAAGGCATAAGAGGGAAGAAAGGCGGAACAAACGACTACCAAAGAGATTATTAAATTTTTCACCTGCTCCACCTTTTTCATCACAACAATTCCAGCTTGTCTACGCATTGGCCTGGGAAATGACCTTGTGAGAATAGCCCCAATATCGGTATAGGCCGTTATAATGATAAGGCCCATGCTTAAAATTGTTGCAGAGTCCAGGATGATGCTAAAAAGATCCATTTTTTACCCCATAAGTTCATTTTGAGCCATGTTAAGGAACTGATACAGAAAAGTCGTCAGCAACTATAATCGTCACTCCAGAGAAGATTCTGAAAAATGGAAATTCAAGACATTGGATCCGCATCGGAATCGATAAAGAAGTATACCGGTGTGAGGTCTGTCGGCAATAGTGGAGAGCAAATCAATTCACACCGCAAGTTGTTTTTCGTAATATCGCTGTTCATAGGCTGTCAAGGAAACGTACCCCGCTCTTTTCTGAGGCCTCTGCCTGTTGCAAAATATCTCAATGTATTCCGTGGTCTCTCGAACCGCCTCGTGTCTGGTCTTGTAACGGCGATGAGGGCAAGCTCATTTTTGATGGACTAGTAACAACTCAAAATTGACGTTTATTGTCATTCTCTGGCAAACGGGAACCCTCAATTTCGATGACTTATTAATTCCCGCCTTGCCGGAAAGACAACAAGAGTACTTTGTGTAAGTTCATCAAGGATGCAACTTTACTTAGAAATCGTCAACTGCCTCCCGTAACATTGCGTAACGCTATTATCATAATATACACTAACCGACATTCCGGTAGTCAAGGCTGTCAAAGCAGTGGCCAGCATTGCTGCGGCCCCTTCCTGGGTCACCGAATTCTGATCAGGATAGATATAAATCGTGTCTGTTCCACCGGTAGTGCATGCACTGTCAACTTCGCTTGACAAGGTAAGCGAGAAACCTCCTGTTTGAATAGGTTTAACTGAGGTTACCTGTTTTATACCACTCCACACATTTGCGGCGTGAGCCGGAGCACTGCAAACCAAAAAAACAGCCAGCATTAATAAATAAAGCATTTTTTTCATTTTTCATCCTCTCGATTTAAATGGACTTAATTTCTTTATGGCTATTAACATGCTTACCTTAACAAAATAGAGTTAATGATTGTCAGTACCGCGGAGATATTGGTCATGGGTTCACCTGTCATGACGCCCCAGGTTTCTGCGCCAGGCGGATTACTTGTATTATGCACCTCAACAGCAGCCAGAGACCTGCCAAGGGCAATGAGCACTTGCTGGGTTCCGCCCCAGCAATTGTCGGGAGTTACAGGGGCAAAATCCTGCTCAACGCCATTCACCAATATTTGCACCTCGCCGGCAGCATCAACATCAAAGAAGTTCAACTTGAAGCCCCACACGCTTGACCCCACCGGCACCAGATAGGAAACGCCATCCATATATCCGGTTTCCACGCCGGGAATATTGCCAAGCCGGGCATCAGCGTCACGCAGGGCCAGCAGCTGCACACCCCAGTTTGCGCCGGGGTCAATGCTGTTGACAAACGTCAGCACGTTATCAGCCACCTCAAGTTTGTCTTCAGGCAGAAAGAGCTGATACTCAGTAGTCCAGGACTCGGCGGCATCGGCTGGCAATCCTCCCAGGACCGTGCCGTTCAGGCTGATATTAATTTCATCATTCAAATAATTGTTCCAACCGGACAAGGCCAGCAGGCGGCCGTTATTACCCTGGAAATGAAGCTCAAAACCGTTTGCGTGCTCGGTGTCCCCATTGGCAAGGGTGTTCAGGTTGCCAAAGGCGGCGCCAAGATCATAGAGGCCCAAACGCTGCACGCCCCATACCTCACCCGGTGTGTTCTGGCGGAGTTCCAGCCTGTTTTCGCCTATCTGCTGCATATCGGCCGGCAGCCACCAAAGGCTATCCCTGCCAGTTGCGGCATCAGCGCCGCTGAGAGCGCCAATATAGTTTCCGTTCAGGTAAACACCTACTTCATCGCTGTCATCAATATCATAGCTCTGCACATGGAACAGGCGCTCCTGCCCGTTACTCTGGAACGAGGCGACCAGCAAGGTATAATGCTCGTCACTGCCCCAGCCGTAGCCGTATTGGCCCGCATCAAGCGACCCATTGGGCAGATAGACGATGCCCCCGCTGTTTGCACCATCAAGAGGCGCGCCGTCCACACCGTCCAGCGCGCCGTCCGAGTCGCTATCCTCATTTGCCGCATCGGTTTCTCCGGCGTCAACCATGCCGTTTTGGTTGAAATCTTCAAGACTGTCATTTAAGCCGTCCCCATCCGAATCAACACTGAGCGGATCTGTGGTTGAAGATGTGTCCGTATCTGCCACAAAGATGGCGCTGTTAGTGTCAAAGCCGATGTCGGCCAAGGCATAGCCAAGCTCCAGCCCGTCCAACAAGCCATCCCCGTCTGAATCCGCATTGCACGGATCGGTTTCACCCGCATCCAGCAAGCCGTTCATATTGGCGTCTTCCAGACCATCAAGGATGCCGTCGTCATCGCTGTCGCCATCGTCAACGTCCGTACAGGAGATATTGATCTCAATATCGTCAGAAAGATAATCAAAATCCCGGTCGTCACTGATGTTCATACTCATATATGAGGTGATATTACCCACCTCATCATAACTGTACTGCTGGTTGACGCTGTTGGTAACAGAGATCACCCCGACAAGCCTGTTGAGATCGTCGTATTGGTATATGACGTTGGCTGCTGCGACAAAGGAGTTGGAACTAAAGAAAAATGCACAGAGCAACAGCAGTAACCCAGAATTTTTTATCATAACTCCATTTCTCCGAGCCTTGAGAGTTTTATAATGGACAGTATTATGAAAATCCAAATTTGCTTTAAAATTTTCCCCCGAAAAATAGGAAAGCCGGGCTACCATCATCTGGTAACTCGGCTTTCGTGAGAATACACATGTCATTCCGTCCACACTTCGCAGTTAGTTTATTAATCTTTTATCCAGTGCAACAGATATAGTTGATATTTTTTATTTGTAAATAGGACAAATTGCCACATCCCTTCATAGACCACAAAGAAGTGAAGCGCTGAATCGGGCCTATCGGCTAAAGGGCGAAAGTTTATTGCCGCGGATTGATCAGAAGT
>Ga0180008_1001484_pt1 | contig 14667 bp, 15 predicted proteins | sample MM_PW_MetaG_FD_121121 | JGI IMG/M metagenome (GOLD analysis project Ga0180008, IMG submission 121121) | Groundwater microbial communities from the Aspo Hard Rock Laboratory (HRL) deep subsurface site, Sweden - MM_PW_MetaG | ecosystem: Environmental > Aquatic > Deep subsurface > Groundwater... | reverse complement strand
TTTTCTGTCTACATAATTAGAAAAAAAATAATTTCCATGTTGAAGCAAATACTGTCTAATACTCACTTTAATTATACTATCGTTTACAGAACTTTCTTTTTTAAAAAAACGCTTAAAAAGCAAAAGCATAATAATCTGCTTCCAATAATCAGAAACAGCAAAATCAAATATTACTTCTGAACAAAAATTCTGTAAATTAAAATTATTGTTTCTTATATCATATTCATACGAACAAACCGTTGAGATTTGTTTCATTGGTGAACTAACGCTATAACTCATAAATCCTAAATCAAAATCTTCAATGTCTTCATTTACAATTTCATTCGCCCTATCAAACCATGGCTCATAAATATGAAGACTATTAGGAATATGAATATAACTACCCAATTCTACGCCAAGTTGAAGCGCCATTAGTTCTTGCATCATGGTAAAGCAAAATACATCGTAAACAAAACCAACCATCAAATCATTGCTACGCATATTGGTAATCATTATAAGCTTGTTATCGCGTATAAAAAATTGCAATGTATTTGTACACACGCTATCTTTTGTATCTAATTTTCCATCCTCTGGACAACGTATAAAAATAATAGCTTGCCTTGAATCTGGATCATTTGTTAATATTTCAATAACATTTTGCCATTGATCATACCATTTATTAAAAATTCTAAATCCATAACCAGAATTCAAAGTTTTTCCATCGTCAGAATATTTGCCAATAGATGGAGCATAATATTGTATATAATCAAGTTCATTTGTGGCACTCATATACCAAAAAAACTCGCCAATTCCATAAACAATATCTGCATTACGTACTCTTGAAGTAAGCCAACGTTTTTTTGGATCTTTTATTTCTATTCGCGGGGCAAAAATTTCTTTTGTTTTCATATCACGTGGCGAACTTTCAATACCCCTATTCAAAATATCAAAAGTCATTCCTCTAAATGCATCATTAATAGAATCAAAAGGAAAAAGCATTTTTAACCTCCTATTTATATAATATCATAATTTCCACATAGTCTCGACTTTATCAATAAAATTATTAATATGCGTTTGTGGCAAAATTTCCAACATCGATTGCACTTGATTTATAATTACATTTTTTCGTTCAACTGTGTTTAATCTTGATAACGCCATAATTTTATCAACCACGTTATTTTCATCAACCGACCAACGTTTTCCGTACAATGCGACTGGAAATTCTACAGGTATAAGACCAGGAGTACCAAATGATAAACTCTCAAAAAACCTAGGTGTTATTAATCCATTTTCATAATAAATGTTTTTGACGATATGAGTGGTACATATAGAATCATTCAGTAATCTCATTCCTTCCATAAATTTATTTCGCTCATGAAATTTTATATACTTAGAATATTTATTCACCATCTCTTCTTGCTCTGGTCTTTCAACAGATTTATATAACCAATTACCATAAAATTCCAACTCCACATCAAAATCATTTAACGTCTTACCAATGTTATAATAGTATTTATCTACACTATCGTATCTTTCGTAATTACTTCCAATATAAATATATCTATTTTTTGGAACCACAATAGGCAACCGCATTTTGTAATCAGAAAAATACAATAAAGAAAAACTACCATTTTTTGGACGTAAAGTTGGTTCTGCCCAAACTGCATCCCACCGTCTTTTATCGGTTTCAGTTACTTTCAAATCAGTATCCCATACAACTATCGGACACTTGCCATTATAATGATCCATTATAGCTGTTTGACGATCTAAGTCAGGTTCATATCCATCTGCGACATAATCTTTATGATTAACGTCATTTTTATACGTACTCCATCGCCATTCTATAAAAATACAATCCAGCTCAGGAAATCCCTGTGAGTCATATTGTAAAAACAACAGTGGATTAGATTCTCTCTGCTGCTGTAATGCAACAATAGAATACCCTCTACGAAAAAGTTCTCTGGCGAAAATAGGACGTGTAAATCTTCCACCATCAGGAGTAAAAACAACTTCACTTTCGTTATAATCTTCACAAAATCCCCAATATGAAAAACCTACTTTCATAACGAACCTCTTTTAATACATACTATTGTTAAATTTTCATTATACTCACCATATACTAAATTTATTAACTCATTTACAAATTTAGTTGGTAAACATGCACTTAACATATCTTTATAAACGCTTTTTATTTTTTCACTTTTTCTATTCAACCACATCTTAAAACACTCTGCATAAAAAAACGTACCAAATTCGTCAATAATTTCAAAACCAAAATCGTTAATTATTTTAATTAACTCATCATAATAAAATTCATGTTTATGAAAAATAGGTCTAAATAAAAACTCATCTTTTATATAATGAACAGGAGTAGAAATAAAAAGTACACTATTTGCATCCATATGCTCAAAACAATTATTTAAAAACAAACCAACATCGTCCGCGTCAATGTGTTCTATAATTTCAAAAGCAATTATCACGTCATAAAAAAAACAATTGTCCCATAATTTACAATTAATCACATCATCGTTTATAATATTTATATTTTTTTTTATAGATTCACGCTCTAAATCAACCCATGATTTGAACTCATTAATATATTTTTTATTAATATCTACACCAGTATATATTATCTTCTTGTGTTGTCCGCGAATATAAAAAGTATATCTTGAATTATGGAAATTAATAAAATTACCTACACTACATCCTAAATCAAGCAATGTTATTTTTTTCTTTTTATGAATCAAATAAATTTTATTAATTGTTTGTAATAACTTAAAAATATTTTTTACAGTTCCTGCATTTACAAAACTAAAATTACCCATAAAATCAACAGACATATCTCGAAATAAATCTACATCGTCCCTATCTAAATCTTTCTTAACTGCTTTTTCCACTCCATAATTAATATATTTTTCGTATAATTCACGAATCCACGACTTGTTATAATCAAACGTGGTCATCAGAAAATCATTATTATACAATTCATCAAGCGTTATGTTTTTATTTTGCAAAAGCAATCTTCTTAACAATTTTGTTCTAGGTTCAATAATAATATCCTCTCTTTCACTTATCTAATAAATTTTTCTTTGTTTTGAATCCGTCATAATCAATTGATTTTTTTTCTTTAGTTGAAAGATTGTTCCACCAAGAAGTACCTGGCATTGGAATACATCTGCTCTCTTGTTTTGAATGAACATTTATTCTTGCAAAAAGTCTTTTTGTAAACTCAACATCATCTTTTGTCTCTCCAGGAATACCCCAAGTAAAAGTACAATGAATGTAATACCCAATGGTGGTTAAATAATTTATTGTCTGTTCAGCTCTTCCTATATCTAATCTTTTATTTATTTTTTCTAAAAGCCTAGGGCTGCCGGTTTCAATGCCAATGTTTACGCATATACACCCGCAGTCGAACATTTCTTTCCAAGCATCGCGACTCAAAGTGTCTATTCTGCACATCGCACTCCATTTAATATCATATTTACTTATCATTCTTGAAATAGCAAGAGTTCTATCTTCTTTAAGATTAAAAGTATCATCGTCAAGGTAAATAAATATATCATTTCCAAATCTTGATATCAAATACTTTATTTCGTTTTCTATATTTTCAACACTACGCTCACGCAATTTACTATTGTATATAACAGGTGGCCATTGACAAAAAGTACAGCGAAATGGGCAGCCGCGAGAAGTCATCATAGAAATTTGTTTAGGTATATTATTATGCGTTCTCTCTGTATACTTCCATATCAAATTGCTATCTCTATAAGGCCATGGTAAATCATTCAAATCAAAATTTTCATATTTATATACCTTGCCAATTGGATCATTGCAAAATTTAAGCAAACTCATTTCATATTCACCTTTTAAAACAGCATAAACAAAAGGTTGCCTTATCAATTCATCTGCAAAAACAGTAGCGTGTGAACCAACCAAAATAACTTTATACCCAGCGATAGTTAAAGTAGTGGCGACACTCAAATCATTTTGGATTGAAGGTGTTGACGTTTCAACAACAACAAAATCTGGATCTATATCGTCCACAGCGCTAAAAAATTTATCATACGCTTGCTGTGCTGTTATAGCGTCTATAAAATAAGATTCAAAATTATTCTTTAAAAGATATGAATGCGCATAAGCCATAAAAAATGGAAATGGTTTATACCCATCAGGTGTAGTAATTGTGAATGGCCAACGGCTACCCGCTCTAATTCCATAACGTATCATACCACTTTCATCTTCAAAATACCATGGAGGATTAGTTATAGCTATTTTCATATTAATTTCTTGTCACTGCAATTTTATTCAATTTAGAACCACTATATATATCCCAAAAAATTTCATAAGATAACTCCAAATTGTCTGGAATTACTCCATCTCTATTATAAAGCCTCGATTTTGCAACATCGATATCTGTTTTACAAAATATAAGCATGTGTGATATCTTAATAATTTCTTTCTCAATTTCGTTAAAATAATCAATTTTATTCTCGCCATTAATTATTCTATAAGCAGCTTCAGATATATGAAATCTATCAATACAAAAATCTACTTGTTTGAAAAATTCTAACTCCACAAATAAAACATGTTTAGCTACTAAATTTCTTACTTCGCCAGGTTTTAAATCATTAAAAAAAACTCCGCTACCTCTCTCGTTAAAATATGGCACGTTAAAAGAACTACAAATTTCTTTAGCTAAAGTAGTCTTTCCAGAGCCTTTTATTCCTTCAATTATAAATAGCATTATTTAAATTTCCTTATATAACTATCGCAACTTATTTTTTTTCTTATTGCCCATGAAGGATGAGGAACACAAACGAAATTCTTAATCTTCTCTTTCAAAAAATTCTGTGCATTTTTACCAAGAACGTAAATTACTTCTGGTTTTATTGTATTGATTTCAAATAGAATATTTTTCCAACAATTATTAAATGGTTCATCCGATCGCTTCTCGTTATCTTTCAAAGCGCACTTCATTGTATTTGTAAACCAAACATAATAATCGCCAAACAATAAAGTTTTTCTAAGAAAAGTACTAGAAGAACCGTAACCCCACGCTCTCTCAAATTTTTTCTCTCCAGTAGATATTCCAGGCGCTTCGCCTATTACCATACATTTTGCGTTTAAATAACCATTTGGTAAAGCATGTCTAAATACAACTTCATTTTCATTACATATCTCGCACTTAGCAAGTTTATAAATCCTTTTTAATCTTCTTGCGTATAAACTAAAACTATCATTGTAATGACTTAATGGTATTGTGGTGTAATTAAGAAAATTGTATTCATCATCTACAAGATCATCATCAAATGTTATAATCAATGCGCACTCATTATATATAAAAAATTCATCTTCTAAAGATCTAAATTTATTCCTTGCCTTTTCACTCCATTCATAATTCAATGTTTTCGCAAGATTAAATAACTCTGAGAATTTTATCTCGTCATAATCACCATCATATATATTACGCGCAAAAATCATATTAATCCTTTTGACAAATTATCGTCTATCCATGGAATTATTTCATCCAATGATTCATCTAAGGAAATTTCAGCTTCCCAATTAAGTACTTCTCTCGACTTTGAAACATCAGGAATTCTTTTCTGAACATCGTGGTAAAATGGAGCGTCAGACACATATCTAAATTCTTTATTTCCATTTATCTTTTCCCATATTTTCTTAGCCAATTCTAAAACAGTGTGACCTTCATCTGTTGCAAGATTAAATGACTCATTGACTATGCTATTATCCATCGACAAGCACCTCAGAACGCCCCTGGCTATATCTTCGCCATGAGTATAATGTCTATATTGACTACCACTTCCTAATATAACCAGGGGGTCCTGTTTAAGCAATATTTTCTTTACAAGATCTGGTATTACGTGACTCATTGTTAATTCTATATTTCCGTTCAGCATTTTTTCTTTTGATTTTATTTTGTATTCACCAAGACCAACGCAATTAAATGGAATATAAATCGTGTATGGAAGTCCATACTGTTCAAACGCTCCTTTACACCAATAATGCATCGCTAATTTTTGAAAACCATAAGTAGATAACGGTGGTGGAATAGTTTGTTCGTCGCCTTCTTTTGATGGCCAAATATTGGTGCTCTCATATATCATTGAAGACGAAGCAACTATTATTTTCTTCAATTTATAATTCTTATGCGCATACAGAGCAGCATCAAAACAATAGGAATTTATATCCTCATTGATCTTTAAAAGATCATAAGCAAATTTATGAAAATAAGCAATACCACCCACGGAAGCGGCGTTCATAATAAAGTAATCACAATTTTTTATCAAAGCATAAAGATATTCGTCTCTAATATCTTGATTATGAAATTGATAATTTGGGTGGTTGTTGTAGCTTTTTTCTACCACGCCATACTTTGAATAATTGTCAACACCAACGACAGAATAATCATTATTCAAAAGCTCTTCTATTATGTAGCCAGCGATGAAACCAGCTGAACCGCTAACGAGTATTTTAGTCATTTAACACTCCTTGGGTATTTGCCAATAACATTATATTTGCCTTCGACTAAATCTATAAAGTCATTTGTAGGAATTTGATAAAACTCACCGTTGTTCAAAACTTTTTTATTATATTTTGACTTAATAATATTACGTAAATTAATCACATAAGATCCTTTTCCTCTTTCCCCTGTTATTTTAACAACAATAACCTTGGTGGCTCTATATTTATTCTTCACCATGTTTATGCCATTTACAGCTATTGGTATGATATCTTTTAACTCATACTTTTCTCTAATAAAAAAAATTACTGCATCTCGCTTATTTTTATATTTCATTTTCACCAACCAATTTCATTTAAAAAGCTACTCCAAATATCAATCACAATTTTCTGTTTTGATATCTCACTCCAATTAAAAAGAAAATATTTCTTATGGCAGGCAGCTATAATCACAACATCGCTATTCTTAATCAAATCCTCGGCCGATAAAAAACGCGAATCTTTAACATACTCGTCTGAACAAAAAACTTCTTTAGATTCATTTACAAAAATTTTATATAACCTATACGATAAAGATTCACGAATGTCGTCGCTTTCACCCTTAAAAGCCATGCCTAAAATTCCAACTCTAATATCAGAAATATCATCAAACAGTGTTCTGACTTTTCTAAAAATATACAACGGCATAGATTCATTTATAAACATAGCGTTATATCCAAGATTTATTTTATTACTTTGCGCAAACAACTGCATCGTATCTTTACGTAAACAATAACCACCAGTAAGACCAGCTTTCGGAAAATTATCCATTCTTGCATACTTAAATTTCATTGCATCGTAAATGTCATAAAAATTGCATCCAAGATCTTCAGCCAGTATAAAAAATTGATTCGCTATTGCAAAATTAATGTATCTAAAAGAATTGGTAAACAATTTGACCAACTCACCAGAAGTTGTATCGTTTAACGTAACGGTCTCTATAGCTGCATCTTTAAAAAATTTAACAACATCATTTAAAAGCTTTTTATTATTTGAAGAAACCAATTGCGGAGTAGCTTTAAATTCTTCTACCATTTTAGAACCAGCCATTCGTTCAGGGCAAAAAGCTACATTTATTTTATAGTCCTTCTTTCGAAGCAAATATTTTTCTATTTTCTTTGTCGTGCCGGGATATACAGTTGAGCAAATAATTATTTTATGATCTCTCGTTAAATATGGAAGTAGATCATCGAACAAAGAAAAAATAAAATCAAAACAAGGATTTGTGAATTCATCCACAGGAGTGCCTATCGTAATAATTATATATTCAGAATGCTTTAATGCATTTTCTAAATCTACAGCCAATACAACATTTGAAGTTTTAAGCTCTTCATCAAGACCAGGTTCATAAAAAATAGAACCACGATTTTCAAAAAACTTAGCCTTGGCCTCAGCATTAATATCATGAATAAAAACCTTGTGATATCTACCTAAAACAGCAGACATCACAAGGCCAATTCTACCCAAACCACCGATAACACATACGCTAGAAGCCATTGCGTTAACCTTTCCCTTTTATTCTCTCGGTTATATTGTTAAAATCATTTTTAATCCAAAGATCTTTTTCATTATATTTTTCTCTAATTTTCTTACTCTTTAAAATCTGCTCAAGACTCTTTCCATCATTTATCGCACAATACATAGCAAAGGGACGAGAATTCTTCTTAAAATTAAACTTACTCTCTTTTGTTTTTGTCGCTGCTTTTGTTTTGGATTTAATTTCTTCTTCGTCTTCTCCCTCTACTTCTTCCTCTGCTTCGTCTATTTCTGCGTCTTCTTCGTCTAAATCTTCATCGTCTGCATCTAAGTCTTCCTCCTCTTTTGCTTCTGCTTCCTCAACTTCTACATCTTTCGTTTTCTTCGCAGCTTTCGTTTTAGGTTTAACCTCCTCTACTTCTTCTTCATCCACCTCTTCCTCTACGTCTACATCTGCGTCTTTTTCTAAAATATCAACATATTCGTTATACAGTGTAGCTATAGAAGGTGGAATATCATCTTCATCTTTAGGGCTTATAGACTCAACAGCCATAATAAAAGAATTGACCATAGCTACTTTAGTTACACCAACCACAGGAACTTTCTTTTTAACGAGTCCGGTAGAATTAAGACTCTTACACTCTGTTTTTAATCTTTCGAAATTAAATTTTTCATCTGTTACAATTTTTTCGTTTTGATCATCTTTTAACTTTGACATTTTATACCCTCCTAAAAGTAAATTTTAATTTATAAATAACCTCTTAAAACCATTATATCAAACTTTTGTGGTATTCTCGAATTTTTTTATTTCTTCATTCTATTATCCTCCTTATTTCGTACTAAAATTTGTATTTATTATCTTCACATTTACTCTCTATATTCATTATATCACGTTTTTGTAGTGTTCTCGACTTTTTTTTAAATTTTTATGCTACTATATTTGGGCCAGTGATAAAAGAATCTATAATTGGCTGGCCGGCATTAAGCTGTTGCAAAACTGTAACTTGTCTAAAAGCATTGAAGTAACCTTCTCTAGCTGCAATAAATGCGATGCGCATTAAACCTTTTTCCTTCTCTTCATTTGTTTGATTTAAACTAAACATAGCATCGACGTGAGCTGGATTTCTATAATTTTCAGAAGAATCAGCCGCAGTTACTGTTCTAGAATTCCAAGAACTAGCTTTAGCTTGACTAGCAGTAGCAACTAAACAATGTCTTTCTGTCGCTAAAGCTGCATGCAACATCCATAATTTATCAATTTCATGTCTAACTTCACCTTTTTCTCTAGCAATAATATCTATGTAATCAGTGATTATAACGTCAGGGAAAAACCCTTCGGAGTATCCTAATATATCCAAATCTCCTTTTATGTTATCAATACCAGCTGAAAATCGTGGATAAGCCTTAAATCTAAAATTGTTTTTCGCAAACATTTTTCTAAAAGCTTTGACTGGAGCTCTTATATTTGAAATGTTAAAATCAGGTCTTTCAACAACAGTGAACCAAGACGTTGGTATGTACGCATCAATGTTATTGTCTTTACAATAAGAGCATGGTTTATATTTCATATTGACATGAAAATTTGGAACTTCATCATTGTTATCAAGAAGCCTTATTTTGTTTGTTCTTTCAATTCTCAAACACGATCCATCTTGATTATTGAGGCAGTCAAAACACGGATAACGAACTAATCCTCCGCCGCTTACACAAGACGATATTCTTTTGTAAACTCTTCGCTTCACCCTAGCGTCATTCATTTCTAAAGATATAAAAACAACTTTCAATTTATTCATTAATGCTAAAATAGCAAGCTCAATCAATATCCACGTTTTTCCTCTTTTTACAGGCGCAAGAAAAGCTATAAATTGATCACGCTCAAAACCACCTACCATTTTCCCTAGTTCACCAGGAAAACTAAATAAAGTTTCGCTTTCAATATTCATTGCGCTATTTACTTCAACGTAATTAAATGGATCTATCCAAGAAGATGTAACCTTTACTATTTTTCTGTAATTTGAAACTTTTATCTTTGCATCATCTAATCTGCCATTTGCAACTAATGTGTCTATGTCGTTAGATAAAATTGTCAAACTTCTTTTATCAATATATTCTAACGCTCTATCTATCAAATAATCAACGTTAAAATTTTCTGATTCAAATTCTTCAGAAAGTTTCGACAAAATAATTTCTATCAATTCAACTGTTGAAGCATCTAATTTCTTTTTTTCATTTTCAAAAATATCTTGAATATGTTTTCTTGGAGCTTCGTTATACAAAGAAAAATAATTATGTATCCATTTGAATATTTCTTTTGCTTGTGAAGAAACAAAATAATCTTGTTTTGCAATAGGCATTAGTTTGTTACACACTTTATCGAAAACAATCAAGCCGATTATTATATCTTCTTCTATTTTATTGTCTACTGCCTCTATTCTAAATTTACGTGTCATATATGCTACTCCCCGCTGTTTTGTCTACAATGCCTTGCTTCTTTAAATATGCAGGCAAAATATTTTCAAAAGTATACTTAGAACAAAAATGACCTGGCTCTAAAGTATTGTATCGTTCAGTTAAAGCTGTAAATAAAAAGTCTACTTTATCATTCACGGTGTTGGTAGAAGTATTGCGTAATATCTTTTTATTTATATCAAAAAAATCAAATAAAAGTTTACCAGCCAATCTAAATTTATTTTCAACAGCTGGAGAAAATGTATTTCTACCACTGCTTGGTTTTATACCACCAAGAACTTTTCTTATAAAAATATTTCTAATAGCATTAGTTTCTCTTGGTCGTTCATTCTTAGCTAATTTTACATTATCTGATAAAAGCTTAGGTGGTTCGTCAAAATATTTTAAAAATAAACTCTTTTCAGTTTTTGCAAACGGGCTGTAAAGAAAATGTAACAATGAAGTATTTCCAAGCTTTTCCTTATATGAACTACCAATTGGTTCATAATCTAAATTTATAGCAGCTAACGAAAATCTTTTTATAGTTTCTGTTATCTCTTCTTTAGTAAACTTTTTTGATTTATATTTATTTTCAACAAGAGCATTTGTAAAGAAAACTCCTCTTTGTAGTCTTTTCAAACTGACAACTATATTTTCAAATGTCTTTGTTTTTTTATTCAAATGTTTATGCAAACCTGAATTGTTCCAAAAATCAATGGTTTCTTGAACTGATTTTGGAACAACAAAAGTAATTCTTCTTTTTAGTTTTACTTTTTTCAATGGAGCATCACGAAACGTCGAAGACGTTTTATACTTCTTTTCTTCTCCATGAAAAGAAGTATAATTTACTTTATTATTATTCCTTTTATTATTATATATAGAATGGCATTTTTGACAAAGTACTTTGTCATTTTTAACAAAGTACTTTGTCATTTTTAACAAAGTAAGATCCGACTTATCTATTTTCAATATTTTCTTTAGAGCAGCAAAATCTATCTTATAGTATTTCTTATTATACATACCAAACTTTTTTACTTTCAAAATGCCCTTTTCTACAAGCTGGTCAATAATCTTAGCTTGCGTACGAAGATTTATAGTTGTATCTTTCTTGATTTTTATGCCCACGTTATAAAAATAACCTTTGTCATCTAACACGCCGCTGTCTTTAAAGTAATTATATTTCAAAGACAAATCAGTGAGTAGCAACGTACATTCTACGCCTAAAATAGTAACTAATTTTTTATTAAGCGGCCAAAATGCACTGCTGGTAAACAATGAAACAATTTCTTTATCGGTATCAAAATTCATAAGCTCTCTCTTTTTAATATTTAAATATTTCGCTTCTTAAACTTCTAACATCGCTATCTTTTAAATCAGCTGGATCACCATCGCTCAAAATTATTTTTTCTATACGCTCAAATCCCAAAAAAATGTTTTCGCAAGCTTTATCAAAATCATTCTCAGCGTCGCTATCTAACATAACAAATAAATTTTTCACTCCTGCATTCATAATTTTTATTGATTGTTGCCTAGAAATAAATTTACCAAAAAAACATAAAGCACCTTTGCCAACTCTCCAAACATCAAAAGGTCCTTCTACAAGTAAAGCACTATCGCCAATAATGTTGTCTATTCCATAAACACATTCGCCCGTAGGCAGTAGCGCTCTATCATTAGGACAATGTTTGTACTTGAATGCACTTTTATTTGTTACATCTCTAGCTGTAAAATTTATTATTTCTTTACGCTCAATGATAGGAATTATTATTCTAAATTTATACTTTCCTATGTTGTTGCATGCACTAATATTAAATTCACGTATTATTTTGTTTGGTTCGAAGTTGCGCGATCTTAAATAATTAAGATGCAAAGGCGGGAATTCACTAGAGGCTTCTTTTGGCAAGATATTTGATGGGTTATATTTACTTTTATTTCGTTTCTTAGTCAAGGTGCTCTGAGCATCCGAGACAAATGTTTTTTGATATTTCTCAATTATTGAATTTATTTCTGCATACGAAAAACCTTTTATTTGTCTTATCAGTTTATTAATTGGCCCTTTTTCTTTACAAATAAAACAAGTGAAAAAATTACTCTTTAAATTTACTCCACAATGCCAACTATGATCATAACAAAATGGACAGTTTACACCAATCCATCCAGATGAAACATTTTTTGCTCCACTAGAATGAAATTCAACGTCGTTGTTTTTAAAATATGAAACAACGTCAAAGCTTTCAAAATCCATTAAATCCAGCCTTCTCTAAAATACATACACATTCTGTAGCCAAAATGTTTGATTAAATAATGATGGCTAGGATTAAAAAAATCTATAATGTCTACATAATCTTTTTCACTTGTTTTTCTAAGGCCACGGCCTATTGCTTGAAGAGTAGTAACTTCACTTTTACCACCACATGCGTTAATAACACAATCTAAAGAAGGAATATTCAAAGCTTTTCTAAAAACAGCGGTTGCTATAACTCCCTTTATTTTTTTAGATTGCATCATTAATCTAATTTTTTCTCTAGTTTCTGAATCAGTTTTACCTTCTACAAAAACTAAATCAAGTCCATAAATTTTTTCAGCTATATCTATTATATTTTTACCATGTTGAATTTCTAATACTAACACCAATGCTGTTTTATTTTTTGATATAAAATCATCAACGGTTTTTACTATTAATCTATTCATTGCTCTGTTGTTAACTACACCATGCGAATATATATCTTTGTATTTTCTCAAATCATTAGTACCTTGATTAAATGGAAGCTCAATTAATTTGATTTTTGGTTTTGCTAAAACTCCTCTTTCCATTCCATCTTGAATAGTAAATTCACCTATCACTGGCCCAAGTAATCCTTCTAAAATAAGATTTGTTTCTTGAGACTCTGGCATAGTAGCAGTAAAACCCAACCTTATAGATGCTAGAGAATTAGTAAGAATCTTACCATACATCCCGTTAATCGAAGAAAACCCTTCATGACATTCGTCAATAAGAATAATATCATATTTTGTGCAATATTCACTTGGGTCTTTTCTATAAAAAGACTGAACGGTGAAACAATCGATTCTATCAAAATTAAAATTATTTTTTTTTAATGCATCTTTAAATTGACTAATCGGTATATGAGTGTTGCTTAAAAATAAAGTTCTAAATGATGGATAACACGAAATAATACCCATCATAATTGTAGTTTTTCCAGACGCTGTTGCAGCTTTTACAATACCCCTTTGATTCTCTGTTGCTAGTTTTATTAAATCATTTTGAAAAGACCATGCACCACTTTTAAAATTAATATTTTGTATAGCTGACTCTTTTTCTATTTTTATTGGCTTAAGGACATCAAATTCATCTTCAACAATAATATTAATGTCGCCATCGATACAAAATTTTTTGACTTTGTTTAAAAGGCCAGTAAGAAAAATACTATTTTTAGAAATGAATTTTTTTCTATAATTTTTTTTTATTTTTCTATACTGGCCCTTTTTATAATACGTCGCATTGCAAGAAAGGCACGAATCTAACAGCTCCTTGCCTTTTTTTATTTCACAATGAACGTAATCTAATATTTTTATTTTTACTTCATTATCCATATTTACATTATATCATATATTAATGAAAAAATCAAAAAAAAATATCAATGACTAAATTTTGCCTTTAATTCTTTAAATGTTTTATCTACGGTAGAATGCCTCCACCCATCTTTTTTAAGCTTGGCTACAATTAAATGTTTTGTTATTTTGCCAACATTATTTATTATCTCTGAAGGCGAATCTAAAATTAATGAAATTACAGCTTTTGCCTCCTTTGACAAGCTGTTAAAAAACTCTTTTTTTTCTAGAATATGATGTGGAGTTTCATAATTTATTAACTCTCGATAATAATCTTTGTCTTGATGACAAAATTTTTCTTTATACCAATCATTGTTTAAAGAAAAATCAGACCCCTTAAAATCATCAATTTGAATAAAAGGAACAAAGAAAATAGAAGCTGCTATTTCAAGATTTTTACCATCTCTATCCATTTTTACTCTCCTTTTTTTTAATTATTTTTAGAGCTAATAATAACTCCATCCCATGGAATTTCAAAAATTCCCTTGGATAATAAAATATTAATGCATTCGCTACAAACAAATGCGCTCGCGTGTTCACTGTCTGGTGAAATTTCTGATCGTTTGCCAGACGATAACGTCATAATTTCAGCGCGAAAACAAATAACACAATTCATACGTCACCTCCTTT
>Ga0180008_1001483_pt1 | contig 14668 bp, 29 predicted proteins | sample MM_PW_MetaG_FD_121121 | JGI IMG/M metagenome (GOLD analysis project Ga0180008, IMG submission 121121) | Groundwater microbial communities from the Aspo Hard Rock Laboratory (HRL) deep subsurface site, Sweden - MM_PW_MetaG | ecosystem: Environmental > Aquatic > Deep subsurface > Groundwater... | reverse complement strand
CATAACAAGAAAATGGGCTTTTTCGTGTTTTAATGACAAGGACCCAAACCTGCCAAAACTGATTGATAATCCCGGCAAGCCGATTGTCAAGTGTCGGATAATAGCAGAGCTGGCAAACTTGGAACTTTTGAACGATATAACAGATGGAGCTACCCACTACCATACACTCAATAGTGATCCGACCTGGAATGATAACCCTAGGTTGATGGTGCCGACCGTAACAATAGGCGGCCATAAGTTTTATTGCGAGGCATGAGATGTAATGGGCCGCTGCGGCATATGTGGCAAGTGGAAACACTATCGGGAGATATGCGATTGTTGGATAATAGTTGGCGATAAAATAATAAGGAAGCCGATATGAAACGATCATTAATCATAGCCATTGCCTTTATTTTGATAACCGGTTGTGCATCAAAAAAGATTTTTTGTCCGAGGGAAAGAGCGTATTTTTTAGATCCGGATGGTCAGGTCATAGTTATGGAAAAGGGTTTTTTTGACAAAAAGGAAGGCCATTGGATAACGGAAGATGAGTTTAATTTAATAGTAGAAAAATATAAAAAACAAAGGGGGTATTAAAAATGTATTATTTTAACATTTTCGTAAAGCTAATTCCATTTCTTATTCAAGCGATTAAAGCGGCAGAGGTATTTTTTCAGGATAAACCGAGTAGCGGCACTGAAAAAAAGGAGTCTGTTAAGTCCATTGCGAAAGCGATCATGGACGGGGCGGCTGAAGCATCGACCGGGGGACAAAAGGAAACACTTGAGAGTCTGGACCCGTTGATTGACAAGGCGATTGATGTTGGCGTAGCGTTTTTATTTCCGAAATAATGATAATGATGTCGTGGCCAGCAGGCCGGGTGGATGGTGGGTGTCTTAGCGTGTGAAATATAACGTGCTGAAGTTGGTTGTTATATTTCATCATTCTCCATCTCAAAAGATGCGTGGTAAAAATAACTCACAGTGCCCATGCTCTTCTGTGTCGTAGCAACAGCCATAATTTTTATCTATCGTGTGCCCGGCGATACAAATATAACCTTCTGTTTTGGAGCATGACTCACAACTACAAACTATTATTTTAAAATGGTTTTCACACTCACAGCAACACTCTCCCCTGTACCCTTTTTTGCAGCTCATGTTTATCCTCCGGTTTTTAAAACCACTTAACAAATCTGACCACCGTTTAATCATAAACTCGGCTATTTCTATTTTGTGTGCGATAGACACGGTGTGTAATTTATCATAGTCCTCCTCAGACAAGGCCACCCATTCGTCCTCTGTCATATCTGGAATGTATGGCTTAAGTCTGTCATCAAACCCGCCACAAATTTCATTTCCAGACCCCAAACCAATGGTTTGTAAGCACACATAATATTCTGTTCCATCATACATTACAATTTTGTCTTCGTTATCGTGATATTCCACCTGTAATCCTATCTCCTGCTCGGTTTCGGGTCTCGATTCATCCAAGACCAGACGCATGGACGGTCTTCTATCGTTTTTTCACCATTATTAGTTCCGGCTGTTCCCATTTCTGGAACGACCTGCACCCGCCTCGCTTCCGGCATTTCCGGCAAATCGAAATCGGCTTTTTCATCCGGCTCTTGTGGCGGGTGCATGATAGATATTCGGTCATTATCCCAAGGCTTTTGATATGGATGGAGTGAACCCCCCAAGTTCTTTAAAACGTTTATCAAATACCTCAAAATAAGGTTTGCTTTTGTCAAAGTACAGGTGTCCTGCTGGAGCGTATCTCCACAACGAAGCCATTGACTCTTGAGACATTTGATTAATGTGATCGATAGTTTGTTGTTCGTTTTCTTTCATTTTTATCTCCTTTCCTGTAAAAACTCGTTAACATATTCAAGGCATCTCAGCGGAAGCGCATAATACTGATGCCCCCAAAACGTCTTACCTCCTTTCTGGTGCTCAAGTTGCTGATGTTCTGACCAGAGCAGCGGGACGGCATAAATGTCCGGTGATTTATGCGCCGTGCCCTTCCGTCCAAAGCCCTGGTGTGATGCAACTATTGGGTCATCTGCCGTGCCGTACTGGCCGCTATACAATGACGGTTTTGAGCAAATAAATTTTAGGAACGGTTTAGAGCGAAAGGCTTTAATTTTCGGGTATGGCGTCATCCAAATACTCCCTTGCTATCATCATCTTCCAAAATAGCATCAGCAGCAGCAGCAATTCCATCTACCAAAACATTACATCCCCATTTCCAATCTGCCAGTTTTGAACCGCCCCATTCGTCGGTTACCCCTAAATTTTCTTCTAATATTTCTATTAATCTTTTTCTGTCCATAAGGCCTCCTAATGATTATACCCGTTTTGGTAGCACTATAATTATTTCTGTGCCAGCAATTATTTCGGCAACTTTCTTTTCAGGTCCCCACCAACATTCACACCCATACACTATATCGCCACTATCAAGTCTGATGGTTGGGTTTGGCCTGCCCAAATTAAACCCCCCGACATTTTCCGGCGGGATGGTGTTGCCTTGGAACGTTCCATAACCATAAAATTTTGTCACGCCTTCCTCTTGGCTCTCTATCGCCCCAACTCTCTCATCGATATTCATAATATCCTCCTTTTTACAATCCGTTCGGATAATGCGGATAGCCTACACTCCGGACTCTCTCGCTCGGACACGTTACCCCTCGGTGACTATCTAACACTTTACCTCCCCTCGGCTATCCGCAATTAAACAATTAATAATCGTCTATCGAACCAGGGAAACAATAAGTACATGGTGATACATCTATTCTATACACACCATGATTTATTGTTATGCCGACAACGGGTAATGGATTTCCAACGCCTTCCTTTGCGCTTCTTTACGGCTTTGTATCAAAAATTGCTCTGATATATTCTTATCCGGTATCTTTACCAGTTTAAGCGTATAGACGTTTTCACATTTCGGGCAAAACCATGCGCTCGAAAAGAATCCATTGCCAACCTCAAATAAGTTATTACCACACAAACAATATGCTTCTTGAAGTACTGGCATTGCGCTCAGCCGGAATTTATCAAATTTCATAACGCCTCCCTCTGCGCTTCAGCCTGAAGTTCTTGCGGCTCCACGCCTAAAAACTTGGCACAAATTAGCTTTGCCTCCTCATATCTAATATTGGCTTCCTGATGATCCATTTTATCAAAAGCGAATGATCTCAGTTCAAAGTAAACCTTCTCATCGTGAACAATTATTTCATCCTTAAAAAACTTCATCCGAACTTTTACATTTCGTTTTACTTTTTCGTGCGTATCCCATTTTGGATTATTAGTATTTGCCGCTACAAAACGAAAGATAGCATTTATCCACCTATTTTGAAGCACAGATCTCTCTTTGGTTGTCCCGTACGTTTTGGCCCTGATCATCTGGTTTTCTTTGTATGATGCCAGGATTTCAGCATACTCTTTACTTGCCGGGATTACATTAGTGCCGCAATGGAAACAACGCTTAATTCTTTGAAGATACACCTCTTTCATATTATCCTTTTTCACTACCCCGCTGATATTTATGCCATTTCTTTTAATTTTTTAATCACGCCGGCCAGATCGTAACAAAATCGCTCAAGCTCCTCGGCCAGCCGGGATATATAATTTTCATCCCGGTAATTCCTGATGCACAAAACCGGCAGTCCCGAGCAGTAACTTTGAAAATCTCCCCATTCCCTTTCACAACAGAAAATCTCACCCTGCACCTGGGGAATATGTTCTGTAACCATCGTTCCTTTTTTAAGCCTATCGTATTGAATAGTGAATTTGGCATCTTTCGTTTCAAATATTCCCCCCGGATCAACCAATCTGTCAGGCGAACATCCGAACATACGTCTTTCGTCCTTGTAAACAAATCCCACCTTATAAACGTCAAGGTCTTCGTGGTTCATCGCATAGACCTGGGCCGATTCTTCTTCAAGGCGAGACCCCTCTTTCATTCTGAATGACTGAAATTTTTCTTCGCTTCTGCCGGATACCGACTCACAGGCAAGCTCTATCATGTATTTTTCGCGTGATGTTGATACCTTGCCCGTAGCTGTATATATTTCACCAAACCTTGAAGCTGTGGGGATACCAAGGCGACATTGATCCCATAACGGAGTATTCTGCTGACAATCAACGACTATCATTTGTCGTTCTCCCCAGGTTCCCTTTCCGCCGCTTTTAATTCCTTCTTTCGAGCAACTATCATGTCGTAAATCTTGGCAGCTTGGGCTTTGTTGAGTTCCTTTTTGATGGTCGGGCCATTATCAGGCCACCACTGAATGATGTCCTCAAGCGTGCTGGCGCCTTCACAAACCTCGGTTGCCCTGATCTCCCATTGCTCATATGGGCCGGGGCCGGTGTTGCCGTTTCCCGCACCGTTTCCGGGGTTTTCATCATCCATTCCTTTGGCCGCAAGTCCTGTTAATGCCAATAGAGTAAGGCGTTGAAGCAGAGTATTAGTAGAAGATACCGCTTTTAATTCGTCCTTTCCGCCGCTTGTGTCGGGTGGACCAGACATTGACATCCTTTCGCTGTGGCCCAATTCATGGGTAATGATACAGGTTGTTTTAACGATGCTTTTGTCGGACTGTTCCATATCCCATCGGTGATAAAGGCCGTGTGGAGACATTCCCCTTATGATAGCATCGGTGATTTCCCCCAGGACCGCATGATCCCATTCAACTTTTTGATTTTTGGAATTAGTATAGCAAACATGCTTTGTTTTCAGTATTTCAGGCGGATTGGCCTTGAAAGCGGCCATTGCTTTGGCGTAGGCTTTCCGGGCCCCATTAGCTTCATACCGTTCCTGCAATGCCATCATTTTTTCTATCAATTCCGGCGTATAATTTTTTTGCATCGCCATAATCAGAACGGCGTTAGGATCGGTAGTTGCTGGCAGGCTTGGCGATTTTTCTTCCTTGAATCTTCTGTCATCCACCTTTAATTCGTATGGTGCTTGTGTTTCTGACATGGTTATAGCTCCTTTGCTTTTTTTGCTATGGTTTTCAATATCTGATACACTGCCCCGGTCGCATACTCAAGAATTTCCTTTGCATTCTTGTCCTTCAGGGCCGGCCTGGGAACATCCATCAAGGCTTTGCCGTAGTTCACCAACCGGTCTTTATCAGGCTTTAAAGCCTCCTGCCGTTCCGCTTCAGCCTTTGTCCGTTTTTCCGCTTCAATCTTTGCAGCAGTTTCACGTTCTGCCTTTTCCTTTGCGTCTTTTTCAGCCTTGATCCTGGCATTCTCGGCGGTCTGTTTTTCAAACGCTTCCCGGTCTTTGCGATCTTGTTCGGCCTTCTTTTCATCCTCGAAGGCTTTTTTTTCAGCTTCAATTTTGGCGTTGGCCTCTTCGATCTCACGCTGTGCTTTTCTTAGATTTTCTGCCATTGTTTCTTGTTCTTTGCGGACAATTTCAAGGCGATTCGATTCGGCTTTCCGGGCGGCTTCCTCGTCGGCAAGGCGCTTTTGTTCGTCGGCATAGGCAAGACGGGCGTTGACCAGGGTAATATCAAAAACATCGTCAGCCATCGCTGCAACATCGAAAAACGGCATGTGAACATTAAATTCGGCAAGATCGGCTATGCGCTTTTCGATCTTCTCTTTCTCCCTGCGGCCTTCCTCCGCTTTCTTTTCGGCTTCAATCGCCTCCCAGTCACTCAAGGGCTTCCGTACTCTATCTTTTAATTCGTCAAGAAAATCCCTTGCGGTCTTCCGATAGCCGTCAATCCTTTTGGCTTTCTGCTTCCAATCTGATACCAAGTCTTTTCCGAGATCGTCAAGAAGCGTTTTTGACCTGGCAACCTTGTGGGCCATTGAAGAAATATCCTTTCTACCTGACTCCGTTTCCAGGTCGGGCACCAAGGACAGGGCTTTAGCCTCGACCTCTTTTAAAATTTTGTCCATGCCGTCATCTGAAAACACCACGGCAATATCTAATTTTTCTACCGTTATTAATGCTGTTTCTGCCATACTACCCTCCTTTTATTGTTTAAGCGGCCCGCCCTCTCCGATCACGTCGGAGTTTGGTTAGAAGACAGACTTTCGGTCAGGCCGCTGTTGTTTTTTGTTTCTTCTAAATACGATCGTATAATATTCGCTAATGCAGCTATAGCTGCGCCCTGATTGCCGAAATATTCACCGACAATTTTCCCGATAAAAGGTTTGCCTTCAAAATTTTCTGCGTCACTTTTCATGTCTGCGGCAATCCTTTCTAAAACTGCTATTTTCCTATTAATATCCTTGCTCATTTTAATTTCCTCGTTAAATATTTCATTGATACCCATTCTTTCCACTCTGCCGTGTAGCATGGGAAATACAGGCAATCGTAATAATTGTCTGACTCCTCCATATGTTGCCCATACACCGGAACTGGCGGCGGCGGCGGATCAACGCTATGAAGTGGCGCTGCTATGATAAGGACGAACATTACCGTAATCATTACGACTCGCATCTTCAAGCATCCTTTTATATTTGGGCCTCCACCGCAGCATAACCTCTGCCGTTTCCGGGGCCATTGTGATAGGGTCCTCGGCATATAATCTGCCGACTAAAACAAGAATATCATGGATTAGTTCTTTTTTTTTCATTGCCATTTCCTATATCGATACCGGGTTAAGCTCTGCCCCGGTTTCGGGGTGTTTGGGTATTTCATTCTGATGATTTCCCGATGGTCGATAGCCACAATCAAAACACTCAATTCCGTTAAAGCCGTAATATCCGCACGCTGGGCATTTACTCATTTTGGTACCTCCTTTGTGTAACCTCCCCCGGCCAATCCGGGGGAGGCCCCCTTATTAATGTTAATGGTGATTTACCGTCTGTTTTGATGTGTTTTGCGATACTTTAAGGTTCCGGCCTACCTCCTTTGTTTGGTTGGTTGATAGGTTGACTTCGTAACTGTTCCTGAGTGACGTGTCGGTTTCAACATTCCCTTTTCGGGCGTATCCGGCGACCCCTATCCAAAGCCTCCCCGCAGCTCTCCTATCTCTGTAGGCGGCATGTTGGGGTGTGGCATTATTCATTTTATCTTCCTTGCTTTATAAAGTTTCACTCCATATTTTAAAATTTTAATTCTTACGGCATCGGCATCGGCATGGACGGCATGGACGATAGCGGCATCGGCGTAATCGACGGCATGGACGGCATGGGCGGCGGCATAAACGGCATGGCCGGTATGGGCGGCGGCATAGGCGGCATGGACGGCGGCGGTGGAAAAAGCGACATCGCCGGCGGCACGGGAGTCACCGCCGGCGGCATAAGCGGTATTGGCGTTCTTTTTGGTAGGTGCTTTTAAATATTTACGGGCTGCTGCTAACGCCCTGCGCGGTCGTTTATCATTAGGATATTCGTCCGCAAAAAGATACAAAACCTGATTAGCAGCATATATCGCATAACGTCGTTTGTCAGGTAGCGATAAGCGTCGCACCATACACCAACTTGCCCACTCAAAACGCTTTTCGGCAAGACACTTTTTAAACAGGGCAAACTCGTCTTTGTCGCTTTGATTTACGACCCAATCAACGGCCTCTTGGCAAGCCTTCTTTTTTTGTAACCATTGTTTTGTTATCTTTGCCATTTGATTGTCCTTGAGGTTGCCCCGCCTTTCGGCGGGGCGGTTTGGGTTTTAAATCCTTAATTCAGGCTCAATCCTTGTTGCATCTTAAACAATAACATTTTTAATTGCAAGGGTTAAAATACCCCGTTTTAATCCAATATAGGGTAATAATAATCGTTACCTTTCATTCTTGTCTATTTTCATAGATTGTCTTCGATTTGCTCTTTTGACATAGGGTTATTATTCGATTATATTATATTTATGAAAATAAAAATCCTTAAAAAAGAAATTAATTTAATGAAAAGGCATTTTGGTAGTCATACTGAAGTTGCTCTTGAAATTGGTATAGACCCAAGATACTATCGAAGAATCAGAAATTCAAGAGGTAGGATCGTAAGCCGATTGATGGGGCATCGTATTGGTCAACTACTTTCAGAATGCAAACCCAAAAACCTAATCCTTTAACCGGAAGGCAAGATAATGCAGATACAATTCTGGATTCCTGGAGTCCCTGCTACGGCAGGAAGCAAGACAGCATTCCCCTATAAAGACAAAAATACCGGAAAGATTCGAGTTGCTATGGCCCCTGCCAACAAGCGTCAAAAACCCTGGATGTCGGATGTGAAAGCGTTTGCACTGGATGCTTACAAGGGAACGCCGGCAACCGGACAAGTTGGCCTCTACATCGATTTTTACTTGCCGAGGCCAAAGTCGCATTTCGGAGCTGGAAAAAACGTCGACACGCTTAAAGACTCGGCACCATCTAAGCCGGTAACGAAACCGGATTTGACCAAATTAACGCGAGCTATTGAAGACGCGCTCAAAAATATTATCTGGCGCGATGATAGTCAGGTGGTCACACAGAACATATCGAAACATTACAGCCTCAAGCCGGGGGCGATGGTGACGATTGTTTTTGCCGAGGCGAAAAAGAAGGATACCGAGAAAGTTGTAAAGCATCCTATTACCGGCTCAAAATTTACGCTGTAAGGCGGAGAAATGAAAGACCTTTTGGTTGCAAATGAGAAATGTTGGCCTTATATGTGGAAAAGCCCAACCATAGAAATAGAGGATGATATTGAAGCCCCTTATATAATCCTTAATCCGATAGAAGGGTGCAAGCCGGTTTCGGAGGGCTGTTTTAGGTGTTTTGCAAAAAAATATAATCAGGTGGAAAATTTAGTTTTCTATGAAGACTTAGAAATTCCATACCGAATAAATAGTCCAAAACGAATATATGTTTGCACTCATGCAGATTTGTTTCAAAAGTGGGTTTCATTTTCTTTTATTGATGCTCTATTGGAGGTGATAGAAAACACTCCACAACATAGATATTACTTTTTGACTCGCCATGTCAATCGCATGGAAGAATATTTCAAAAGATATTCTGAAAAAAAGAAAATTCCCAGCAATGTAGAGCTTGGCGTAAGCATTGAACTCGATAAATATTGTTGGCGTGCTGATGTTTTACGTAAAATAGATCATGAATATTTTTATGTTGCTGCGGAACCCTTGTTGGGACAGCTTGATACTATAAATCTCCTTAATATCAGATGGCTTATTACAGCAGGTGAGTTTGGTCTTAATTCTAGATCATCAGCATTAATGTGGTTTGAGGATTTAAGGAAAAAATGTATAAAAACAGGCACCCACTTTATTCTAAAATCATTGGGTAATTATTTAGTATCTCAGGGATATAAAGATAAACATCTCTATAATACTTATTATGGAGAAGTCGGCAATGGGTATTTGTAGGCGGGGAAATGAACCCTAAATATTGTGATTGCGCCATATATGTATATAATAGCTGGTACAAGGATAAGTGTTTTAATTGTCGCAGACCACAAAAACCACCGATGAATCCTGACACGGACAAGGGATATTTGAAAGGTTTGCCTGAAATGATCGTGATTAATAGTGGTGATACATGGGGCTGGGAATGCTCCGGGTGCGGCTGCCAGCATCGAGAAAATGGCGAGCCGGCAGCCGGAGATATGCTCGTTTGCGAGCAATGCAGGGAGAGATATGAAAGTCTCTGAATGGACGGGATGTTACGATAGTCACTGGCGACGCCTTGACACGCAGGGGTAAGGAGATAAATATGCTTTTACAAATACATTGGCAATTTAAAGACGGTCATACTGATATGAGAGCACAGAAAGATATTGATCCTGAAAACCAACGTGAGCTTTCTCTTTGGGTTGAGGAGGTAAAAAGGGGGCATCCCTTGCCTGCCGAAGCAATGTGGATGATCTGTAATGAAAAATCAGAATATTTTAGCTTGACTTTGAAATAATAATCGTGGTATATGGGAGGTATGAGAATGACGAATAACATAAACTTTGAAAACAGAAATAGGTTTTGGGGATCCCGATATCGGAAGGTATCGGGGGGCTTTCGTCAGCCTTCAAATTCCCCAAAGCCTATTTGTATTTTCAAGGACACAGAAAATGGGTAAATCACCAGCCTTTCAATTATACGCGGCTGATTTCTACATGGACACATCCGGTTGGACAAATGAAGAAATTGGAATATATTTAAGGTTGCTTTTAACCGAATGGATTAATGGACCACTACCCAATGACCATACTAAATTAGCAAAAATTGCACAAATTTCGCAAAAAAAATTCAAAAATTCTTTCAAAATAATATCAAAGAAGTTCATCCAAGATGGAAACGGTAATTTGTTCAACAAGAGGCTTGAAGATGAGCGAGAAAAGCAGCGTAAATATCGAGATGCTAAACAATCCTCTGGGATAAAAGGTGCGGTTGCAAAATGGGGGAATGTTCCTGAAAATTCTAAAACCAGGTCGGAGAGATTGAGTGCCGCAAGAGCAAGGGGAACTCATACAAAAGAAGAATTTCAAGAAATGGTTAGTTTTTTCAGTGGTATGTGTGTTAAGTGCGGAGATAATTCAGGTGGTGTTTTTAGGGATCATATTGTGCCAATTTATAAAGGGGGAAGCGACAGCATAAAAAATCTTCAGCCATTATGTAGAAGGTGCAACACTGGGAAAGGTCCAGAATCGATTGACTATAGAGTTTTTTATTCTGAAAAAAATGGCCTGAAAATGCCTGACGGATGGACTTAAAATGCATGGCGAAATGCATGGCGAAATGCATGGCGAATGCATGGCTCTTCTCTAGAAGACAGAAGACTATCCATGTATATAAGATAATATATACTATAATGCTCTAAGTAAAAACAGTGGTGAGATGGAATTACGACCATATCAAGAAAACATGATTGAAGAGGCCAGGAATAAAATCCGACTTGGCAAGAAAAAGATTATCATTCATGCGGCGACCGGATCGGGCAAGACGATAATTGCGGCAGCTATTGTCAGGAGCGCTGTTGAAAAAAACAAGAATGTTTTATTTTTAGTTCATTATCGCGAATTAGCATATCAGGCTAAAGAGAGGTTTACCGAATTTGGCATAGGCGATGAAGTCAGCATTATTATGTCTGGTGAAGATACAGATCATGGTAAGCCTGTTCAGATAGCCTCTGTTCAGACGTATGGCCGGCGCCTTAACTTCGATGAAGCGCTTTATAATCCGTGGTTTCATAATGCGGATTTGGTTATTTACGACGAATGTCATTCGAGCATAGCGAAGACCAGAAAGGCTATTTTAGAGCTTTATAAGGACGATGCTATTATTTTAGGATTGACCGCGACACCATGCCGGGCGGATGGTAGGGGCCTCGGTGAGGTTTATGATGATATCGTTTCTTGTGTCAGCGTGGAGGATTTAACAGAATTAGGTCATTTAGTTCCGGTTATTTATTACGGGTGTAAGGAAATGCCGGACTTAAAGAATATTCCAATAGTTGCAGGGGATTATAATAAAAAAATATTAGGCGAGATGGTTGACCATCCTAAGCTGGTTGGGGATATTTATGATAATTGGGCCAGGATAGCCATTGAAAGGCAGACGGTTATATTTGCAACAAATGTGAAACACTCTAAGCATATCAAAGACTTGTTTGAAAAGAGGGGAATTAGGATTGAGCATGTTGATGCACACACCCCAGAGGAAGACAGGCGTGATATTTTAAACAGGTTTGCGTCCGGTAATGTTCAGGTTGTAACAAACGTGGGCGTGTATTCGGAAGGCGCTGATTTTCCTTGGGTTTCTTGTATGGTATTGGCAAGGCCGAGCAAGAGTTATGGCCGCTATGTCCAGATGGCAGGACGCGGTTTGAGGCCATATCCTGACAAGGAAAACTGTATTATCATAGACCATGCCGGGCTGGTTCATGCTCATGGTTTTTTAGACGATGATGTTTATTGGACGCTGGACGGCAAAGAAAAAGCCTGGAAAAAGAAGGTTAAGCGTTTGAAAGAAAAGAAAATATTTGACTGTGAAATGTGTCAAGCGCAATTTACCGGAAAACGGTGCCCACAATGTGGGTATGAAATACCGGATTGGGGCAAGAAGGTTTTGACAACCGAAGATGAGTTGGAAGAAATAGGGAAAAATAAAAAGCCAAAAGGAACAATGGAAGAAAAACGGTTATATTATGGCATGTTAGAGCATGAAAGACGGAAACATAGCTATAATCCGGGCTGGTCTTCTCATAAGTTTAAAGAAAAGTTTGGAGTCTGGCCTAACAGTTTTAAACAAGTGGGGCCGATATTGCCGGATGAAAAATTCTTAAATTACATGAAATATCAAAGAATTAAATGGGCCAAGTCTAAGGATAATCCCAAAAACAGGGCGGCGGCATGATAGACATTGAAAAGGTTAAAACAGAATCAATCGGTAAGTGGTTAGGAATATACGAAAGCCTTGGAATTGATATCGGGAATGGGAAGCATAAACCGTGTCCTGTTCCGGCCTGCGGTGGCGTTAATAGGTTTCGATGTGACAATAAAGAAGGCCGGGGAGAATATATTTGCGGTCAATGTGGCGCTGGTGATGGCTTTTTATTGGTGCAGAAATGTTTAGGAATAACATTTATCGAAGCCGTCAATAAAATATCTGAAATAATAGGAGCTGTTGATATGGACAATATTAAACCAAAAACAAGCGTTAATCCAGGTCTGAAATTAAACAAACTTTGGAAAGCCTCTAAAAAACTAACCGGAAGAGATCAGGTATCAAAATATTTACGTTCAAGGGGGTTGGTATTGACTCCTGATAATATTCGATTTTGTTCTAAATGTTATGAATCAGATTCAAAAACCGAAATGTCGGCAATGGTGGCCAGGATTCAAAACAAAGCCGGGAAGCCTGTTAGTTTGCATCGAACATATCTGGACGGTGAAAAGAAGGCGGAGATTGAGAGTCCTAAAAAGATTATGACACCAACCGAGCCATTGAGAATGGCGGCTATTAGATTGTTTATGCCGGGCGGTATGTTTGAAAAAGACACCGTAGGTATTGCCGAGGGTATTGAAACAGCAATAGCAGCGGCACAGCTTTTCAGCATTGCGACCTGGAGCGTTATGTCAACGTCACTTATGATGAACTTTGAGCCTCCGCCAGAATACAGGAATATAATTATATTTGCGGATAATGACAGCAACTTCGCCGGGCAGAAAGCAGCTTTTACATTGGCAAGCGATTTATATCGTAAGGATTTTTTGGTTGATGTAATGATACCACCACCAGGGGATTGGAATGATTCTTTAAAGCGGCAGGCAAAGGAGGAAGTATGAGGGCTTGTGGGTGTGGTTCTGCTTTTGTGGGTGGAGGCAAGCTGGTTCCAACCGAAGGACATTCTTACAGCTTGGCGGGTATAAAGTGTACAAAATGTAATACGTATATTCCCTCTGTATATTTTAATATAAGCGGTGAGGGTGCCGAAATTTATAAGCCCGGAAAAGGGTGGGGTACTATTGATGATGTTACTATAAAAAAAGTGGAAAAATATCAGGCAAAGGAGAGGTGATGGAATATTTTATTAATTGGATTATAATGACTCTTGGCATCGGTTTTTTACTCGGAATAGGCTCTTATATAATTTGTGAACAAGAATACACCCTTAAAGAGTCGTGTTTATGGTGGTGGGGTTTCTGTGGGGTTGTTTCAGCGTTCGCTGTAATAATGGCTGCTCTGGATATAGCTCCAACACAATTCAAAATATAATATCAAAGCAAAGGAGGGGTCATGAACTGGAAAAGAATATTAAAAAGCAAGATTTCGATTACATCCTCACGTTACAATAAGTGGCAGGAGATCAGTATTAATAAGTACTGGTCTAATAGATTATTCTATTTGAATATTGGCAAATTTACTATAATTCTGGATTGTCGGACAGATTGGATCGATGACATGATAACGGGCATACCAAAATAGGCAAGGAGGGGGGGGTAATGTGTAATACAAGCTGTAATGGATGTCGGCACTATGGATTTTATCAAATGATACAAGGGACATATACTTATTCTGGAGAAATACCATGCCTGTCGTGCAGACGGTTTGAGGTTAAAGTGGACAGGTTTGAGCCAGTTAATATGTATAGGGCAACGGTTGGTTGCACTGGTAATCCGGCTTGTTTAGAGGCAAAGGAGGGGTGAGAGATGAACGAGATGATATTTATCAGAACTGAAGAAAACACAAAACAAATTGTAAGACAACTGGACAAAATTATTCGGCTTCTGGACCTTAGAAACACTATGGATAAAGAAAAACGAATAAAGAGTGCGATTTGGCATGTGTTATTGTGCCGAGCGGAAAACTGCTCTCATAATGACAGTACACGGCCGCTGTGCAAGCTAGACCAGGGACTAGAATTAGATGAGAGCGGGACCTGCATACACTCGAACTTTTGGGAATCCCGACAGGCAAGGGAGGTAAATCCATGAAATCAATAATTATGTTCATGCTAAAAAGGGTAGAGCCTAACCTTTTATCGGTAATTATTCAGAATGCTATTAAAATGCTGCCGACGCAATATGTATTTATGGTTGTGAGCTATGCAATTACGCTTCTGCCTGGACATCATCTGCGCCGCAACCCGGTTCGCAAGCCAAAAACCATTGTGAATTTGGGGAACTGAAGGGGGTTAAAATGATTGACAGGACGAGCTGAGAGGCCGCTGGTGGCACAATATAGGATTAGGCAATAGGTAGGTAAGGACAAAAAGCCCCCATCGCTAAAATGGGGGCTGGTG
>Ga0180008_1001482_pt1 | contig 14673 bp, 30 predicted proteins | sample MM_PW_MetaG_FD_121121 | JGI IMG/M metagenome (GOLD analysis project Ga0180008, IMG submission 121121) | Groundwater microbial communities from the Aspo Hard Rock Laboratory (HRL) deep subsurface site, Sweden - MM_PW_MetaG | ecosystem: Environmental > Aquatic > Deep subsurface > Groundwater... | reverse complement strand
TTGGTGATAGTGTAGATGTTGTAAAAGAAAATGTTGATACAGATCTATATATCCTTAGTTGGCCATATATGGATACAGTAGCAGCAGAGGTATGGAAAGAAATGAGAACAGGCCAGTACCTTCTATATATAGGAGAAGGATATGGAGGGTGTACTGCTAATAATGAATTTCATGATCTTATAAGTGATTATGTAGTAAGAGAAGCATATACATTTTTTGAGAATTTCTTATCTTTTGAAACAATACACGATCATCCAACATTATACAGGAAAGGAGAATAATATGGAAAAAATTATTCAGAAAGTTGAAAGTATCTTACAATATATCTCTCAAGATATGGAAATAAAATTCCAGATTGAAGGTAGAGTATTTTCAATCTGTAAGGGAAGATATACAGATTGGTTTAGTCAGATTTCACACATTACTATGTGTGAAGAATTTTATGATAACATGCAAGTTTGCTATGCAATATTTATTAGTAGAGAAGAAAATATTATAGATAATTTAAGAAATTATTTATATAAAGGGGAGAAAAATGAAATTCTCTAAGAAGAGACATTATGAAGTGCTCTCAAAGTATATAGAACTGGGTGAGCATGTAAGGGATAGGTGTCCGTATATTCTCTCACCATGTGGGGATAGAAATTATGATAACTGTAAAGGATGTCTTGAATTTGTAGGACTCTATGATGAAGATCCTATAAAAGTATGTCCTTGTAGAGTATTGGGATGGAAAGAAGCAGTTCGTATATCAAAAATAGCCTTGGAAAGGGAGAGAAACTATGTTTTGGCTACATCTGACCAGCTTAGTTGAGGATGAGTGTAGGTATTGGAATACGTATACAGATATGTGGATTTCGTATGCCGTAGAATTAGTATTCGAAAAGGAGTACATAAACTTATATCTTTATTTATAGAAAGGAGGTGGAAAATGTGAAGCCTGATATGGTGTGTGTATGAAACTGAGGAAGCAGCAATCCTGCTGAGAAATGTGAATCTTTTCTGAAAGGAAAGTGATATGCCAATTAAAAATAGTGGACTAAAGAGGAAAGTATATAATAAGTATACAGGAAATATATTTCTGAGAAAAGAAAAAGTTGAAAAAGAATCTTTTCAGGTACGTGTAAGAGAAACTCCAAGACCAGTAGAGATAAATAGTACAGGAAGGAGGTGGGTATTCTAATGGAATTTTTGTATATTGAAAATGTTGTTCCTATAAGATTTCATTCATATTCCAGTTCTACATGGGACAGGATTCTTACTATAGATAATCGTGATATGGATTTTGATATAGAATCTTTTCGCAGAAGTCTTGATAGAAGATTCAACGATTTTGGTATAGAATGCTCCATAGACAATAAGACTGTATATGAGTGTGAAGTGCATGGCCATAGACTCTACTTTGGGTTCTATGACGGTGTATTTTCTGTGGGTTTCTCTGTGAGGAAATACAGATATTGAAGAAATTAGGAAAATTTTCATTGGATGAAGTGCTCCCATATACAGGATACAATGCACCAAAGAGAGAGTATATTGGAAAAATGGTACGTATGAATTCTCTACGCTACCAAGTTTTCAAGAAAAAAGGTGTGCGGTGTGTCTCCTGTGGTGTGATTGGTGATCACTTTATATTAGAATATCACCGTGGTGACAATAATCCACACTTTAACCTGTATACAAAAAACGGTATTCTTATGACGAAGGATCATGTAATACCAAAATGTATGGGTGGTATGAATAGGCTTGGTAATCTTCAGCCTATGTGTGTAACCTGTAATACTAGAAAAGGAGATAAATTATGTGTAAACTAATGAAGAGAGCAGGAATGGAAGAATTTGAGGGGTGGAAATTGGTAGCAGAAAAGGATGGAAAATACTACTCCCTGGCCATGGGATTCTGCTATAATGACCATAACCTAATACCGGTGGTAGTAGTACAACATAGGTTATGGACAAGTTTCTCTGATGATATTCTAACATCTTCCTTTGATAAGCAAATGGAGGGTAGGACGGCAGTATTCCATACTATGGAGGACCTGGAGTATGAATTTCCACACTGGAAAAATGGGTATATGTGGGGTTTATCAATTGTGGCAAAAAAGGTAAGAGTATCTGTAGATCTTATGATGGGGATCTATGGCCTTTCTCCTGTAATAGCAGGAAGGAAACTGGAGTTCTTGGAGGAAAAATTATGAAAAAAGCTATAATAATGTGTCTCATTTTAGCATCATTACTTATTCATAATGATACGAAAGAGACACAAAAGGTGAATGTATGGTATTTTGATATGAAAGGAAGCAGGGGATATCCGGCTTGGGTATTAGGATATTTTCCGATTGCAAGCGAAGATACATATACCCTATCTTTCGGTGAGGGAAGATACGTAGTAGAAACACAAAATGGAGTAAAAAGGATACTGCTAAGGAAAGATAAGGTATGTACACTAAAAATAAGTAATAATTCCTTAGAGTGCGGGGAGGAGATATGACGAAAATGATCCCATTAGAGTGGAGAAGAGCCAGGATAAAAGTGTGGTGTAAATGTGGTAAGGAATTCCATAGCTCTCTAAGTAAGCCTAAAGTAAAGTGTCCCAATTGTAATTACATGAGAGCAGTGAGTTTACTCAAAAAAGAATATATAGAACTTGTACTAGGCATTTCATAGATACCTGGGGAGGGCAACCTCCCCTCTTTCTACTGGTAGATAGGAAACTGTCTATCAATAGAAGGAATTGCAGTTAACCTATAAAGAAAGGAGAAGTAAGATGCAAACTTATTATCCAGGGGTAGATTACGGCAACGGGGTTACCAATATTGATACAGAATCTGGTATCAGGTATGGTGTAATTCCACAACATGAGGTGGGAGATTTGTGGTATGAGGAAAGTGAAATGGAATGTGACTATCCGACGTGCCCGTATTGTGAAGAAGAAGCTCTACTATACGATGATTTGCCGATGGGTATACAGGAAATAGTGGATGAAGAATACGAGTACGATGGCACAGCTTTTGAATATGTGTGTCACATTTGTAAGAGAGTATTCAGTGCCGGAGATTCTTTTATTCCAACATACTTCTCTTATGAAGAGGACGGGTATTGTGCTGTACAAAATGAGGATGACACGGATATATTTATACTAAAGTCGCCGTACTTTACATATGCCCAATTCTGCTCTCCATGTGCTCCTGGAGCAATCTATATCACAAATTCTCTACAAAATAAGATGGAGAATAATAGGGGATATTGCTTCGGACCGGAGTGGTTTGAAGGTGGTACAGCACCATACACTATATATTCGGTAGAAACTGGGGAGGAAATATGCAACTAAGAGTTCTGAAGTGCAATACAGGAGGTCTAATGCCAAACATTAAACTTTTGGTAATAGACAAAGCAGGGGATGAACTTGAAATAAACCATGTAAACTACTGGAGAAATACGGATGGGGAGAGAGTATTGCTCCTTGTACCTGAGGGATCTCACTTACAAGAAAGACACAGAAACTCTATAAGAATAATGGAGGTGTAATATGAGAGAAAGAAAGTGTTGTACCTGTAAATATGAAAAAGAGTCTGGAAAAAAGAAGATATGCAGAGAATGTATATCTGCTAGTCTAGTAGGTACTGCCAAGAAACCCAATTGGAAGGAGAAAAATGGAAAAATATAAAGGGTACGATATAAAAATAGCACAAGATGAGATTGCAGAGTCCCCTAGAGAATGGGCAGACGATAGTTGTATGATATGTTTTCATACTAGATACTCTTTAGGAGATAAGCATAATCTTTCAGTAGAGGAAGGAAGAGAATTCTTCCGTAATCCTCCAAAGGATATATATATTTTACCACTGTATTTATACGATCATAGTGGTATTACTATATCAACTACACCTTTTTCCTGCCGTTGGGATAGTGGTCAGGTTGGCTACATATACATATCCAAAGAGAAAGTAAAAGAAGTATTTAACTGTAAGAAACTCTCAAAAGAAAGAGAGAAAGCTGCATATCAATTTCTTAGAGATGAGGTAAGTGCATATGACTCATATATAGGTAATGATGTTTATGGGTGTATCATTACAAAAGATGGAGAAGATGTAGATTCTCTTTGGGAAATCTATGGTTATGATGAAGCTATGTCAGATGCAAAAAAATATATTGACAACATGGAGGAAGTATGATATCATACGAAAAGTTACCTGAGCATATAAGAGGAGGAATGAAAAGATACATAGAAGAAGGACTCATACCTGGAGACTTTCTTCAAGCTGTGATATGTAATAATCTTAAACTATCAGTCCAACGTGCAGATGATGTGAACATAAAAAGGATGCTAGACATAGTTTCCTTTATGTACTGGGAAGTACCAATGTCTGCATGGGGATCTTACGAAAAAATGATAGAGTGGAGTAAGAAAGGAGGTGAGGGAGTATGAAGTTAATAGTGAGTGAAGAGGAAATTAGGGAACTTGTTGCTGAATACATACTGGAAGAATTCGGTGTATGTATAAAAACAGAGGACTTAATAGTAACATACGGAAATAAGGAATTTTCAGGATATGAAATAGAAATTTATTAGAGAGGAGGTGCTATGAATATAGCACAATATAAGGAAGCTATAAAGATCTGTAGAGCAGCAAACAGACCTCTTATGGCTTGGGGTCCAGGAGGAGTTGGGAAAACTAGGGGAGCAGAGCAGGCAGCAGAGGAGGAGAATATTTCATGTATTGTGATACAAGGACCGTTACTCACACCTGTAGATCTTCTCGGCCTTCCTGAAAGGGAAGGAAATAGTACAATATGGTTGCGTCCTGCAATCCTTCCTACAGAAGGTGAGGGTATAATAATTGTAGACGAACTGCCTGATTCAACACCTGCTATGATGAAAGCCTACTATCAACTTATTTTGGACGGTAAAGTACAGACTCACGTATTACCTCCTGGTTGGTGGAGAATGGGGTGTGGAAATCGTCCAGAGGATGGAGGAATGTCAAATCCCATTCCTGCACCTCTTATTACAAGGTTTATACATATAGGAGTCTGTTGTGAATGTCCAGATTTTTCAGAGGAAACTCCAGCAGAAGCTATTATAGATCATAAGGATTTCTTGGCATATGCTATACCGAAATTCCATCCACTCGTAGGAGCATACTTGCAGATACGACCTCAGAATCACTATTCACACCAAGCCGTTCCCAGAACGTGGGAATATGTGAGTGACCTGCTATATATTTCTACAGATCACTTTTCTTTTGTATTTAAAGAACTCATCTGTGGTACTGTAGGGAAGATAGTAGGTATAGACTTCAATAACTTTGTAAGACTGGCAACAAAAATTCCCAGTATAGATGCTATAATAGCGGACCCTGAGAACTATAGAATACCACAAGAAAAAGATATTCTGTATGCCCTTGTGGTAGCGTTGGTAAAAATGATGAATGATAGTAACATTACTAGTATACTTAAGTACCTTCTTAGGATAGATAAGGAATACCAATTCTTTGCATTCAATTCAGCAGAAAGAATTTATGATCCTATAATAGGTGAACCTGAGTATATTGTTTGGAAAAATCAAAATAAGGAGTATCTGATATGATGCACGATTGGAAGAGTAAAGTTCTCAGAAAGAGAACAAGATTCAGTAGAACTCCCGGTAGGCAGAAAGTTCTATCTTGCCAAGCTACTATTATGGATAGGACTTTCTCCAAGAGAAATAGAAGCTATAAGCTCCCAGGTTATGCAGCATGGGCAAATGTCATAAAGGAAGGAAATTCCAAAGTAGCTATAAGGAGGTAACATGATAAAATATAAAGTAGTAGATAATAATAGGAGGAGTTGGTCCTCTTCCCTCATTCCAAAAAGATTTGTTAGATTCTACCATGTTGGAGAAACGGTAGAAGCTGAAAAGGACAGTGTTGGGCTGATGGTGTTTGACATGTTTATTCAGGCCAGGGCTTGGATGAATAATATGGAACATGCAAGATATAAAATTATAGAGGTAGTGGTAGAGGGAGAGGGGGTAGTGCCTAAGTTTCTAGTAAATATAAAAAATGAGTCACTATGTTGGATAAGTGAATATTACACAAAAGATGTTTTCTTTATGGATAACATGAGGGAGTTCAGTACATGGAATACTCCGGTAGGTACAAGATGTTACAATAGAGTAACAGTTATATCATAAAAAGGAGTGTCAATGAATGAATATATATATTCCACAAAAGAATTTACTGAGTTAAATAACAAGATATTAGTAGAAATTATAGGAAATATTGGTGACGAAGAGATGTTCTTTAGAACGAGAGATGGAGATCTATATACGCTCTATCATTACTCAAACTGATGTGAAATAGTCGATGTCGTTGACATCATTGGAGATATTGAAGATTTAATAGGAACACCTATTCTTGAAGCAGAAGAAGTAGTACACAAGGATTATAACCCAATAGAAGTTAATATTCCTGATTCCCAAGATAGTTTCACTTGGACATTTTACAAATTATCTACAATAAAGGGGTCTGTAACAATTCGGTGGTACGGAGGATCTAACGGTTATTACTCTGAAAGAGTCACATTTGCTAAACTATTATATTTAATATGAAGGAGAAGATTATGGACATTACAAAAAGAGCCTTACAAACAAAAGTTACTGTACATCGTGGTAATTTTAAAGTTGCGGATGTTGAGAGAAAACAGGAATTAGCTACTAAGTATAATGTAGATCCTGCTATGTTGGAACTAAAAAAAGCTATGTTCCCTAAAGAACTACGATCTAATCTAGAGAAAGCTATGAATGCAGTGACACCAACGTGTCACAAGTTTACGTCTCCTTGGAGAGATGGTGGGTGGAGAATAATATCCACAGCAAACTTTTCCAAGTTTGAAGAAGCAATGAGAGAGTGTAATTCTAATATATCTACTGCAAGAGGAGCATTCATTGCAGACTTGGATGCAAAGATAAGAATATCAATACAAAGCTTGGGAGGTATGGGAGATATTACAGATTACCCAAGTGCAGATTATATTCGTGAAAGATTTAGTATGGAAGTAAGCTATGAGCCACTTTCTTCTCAATCACATATTGTGATTGACGCCTCACAAGAAGTAATAGACACTGTAAAGAAAAGTATGGAAGAAAACTCCAATCGTGCTATGCAACGTGCTATGCAAGATGTGTGGGACAGGGTTGTTATTGCACTGGATAGAGCACATGAAAGGCTTAGTCTGGAAGCTACAACAGATAAAGACGGGAATATTATAAAACCAAAAATATTTGGTAGTATTGTAGGTAATATTCATGATCTTATAGACCTTCTTCCAGGATTAAATATTACAGAAGACCCACATTTGGAGAAGATTAGACAAGAATTGGAGAAAAAATTTGCTAATCTTACGATTGAGGATATTAAAAATGATGACAATCTGAGGAGAGATATGGCAAAGGAAGCCGGAGAAATTCTAAGTAAAGTGAAAGGAGTATTATGAGCATAATAAAAAACGTATATTGTCGTGTTTTGTATGAGGAAGATACACCACTAAAAAATTTGGTAGAGAAACATAAGAGTAATCTCAGCCGGAGTAATCTCCATGGGAGTAATCTCAGCGAGAGTAATCTCAGCGGAAGTAATCTCAGCGGGAGTGATCTCAGCGGGAGTGATCTCCGTGGGAGTGATCTCAGCGGAAGTAATCTCAGCGAGAGTGATCTCAGCGGGAGTAATCTCAGCTGGAGTGATCTCAGCGGGAGTGATCTCAGCGGGAGTGATCTCAGCGGGAGTAATCTCAGCGGGAGTAATCTCAGCAGAGCATGTGGATTATTAGACCCATCTGCTTGGTTACAGCATAATTTTGATTATTCACCTACTGGAATTTTGGTATATAAGGCAATAGGGAATACATATTATGAAATTCCTATTTATTGGAAAATAGAAGAAGGTGAATTTATAGAAGAGGTGGTGAATAGAATACCAACTGATGATTGTGGTTGTGGTGTGAATTTTGCTACATTGGACTGGATAAAAAAGCAGGATTTATCTGATATATGGGTATGCCTAATACATTATAGAGACTTACCAGGTGTTATAGTACCATATAACACAGATGGAAAGGCTAGGTGTAGTAGGCTACAATTATTGAGGAAAATATGACACCTCTACAAAAAATGGAGAGAGCTAGGACACACCTCATACTAGACTATCCTCTTTATGGTCTACATATCTTACCAATAAAACTTATAGAAGATATTTCAGTAGAGAGGGCCAGTACAAATGGAGTAATTATAAAGTTCAATCCAGAATTTATAGATACACTAAATAACAAAAAGGTTATATTCCTTCTTGCCCATGAAGCTAAACATATTATGAATGGGCATCATATCAGGCGTGGTTGGAGAGACGTTACAAAGTTCAATATGGCTACTGATTATGTAATAAATCTAGAATTAGTAAGTGAAGGATTTGAGCCTATAGACAATATACTTCTATCAGAAGATTATAGGGATATGTCATCTGAAATGGTATATGGTAAAAGAGAAGAAGAGAACAATAAGAGAGCTAAAGAGGAGGACAGTGATAATAATAGTAAAAATCCTCCAGCTTCAACAGATGGTGGAAAAGGAGACTCTAATACAAGTTCTGAAGAGGGCGGAAATGCTATAGGAGAAAAAGAAAATTCTGATGATAAAAGTTGGGATATAGGAGGTGTAGAGGATGCTCCACCGGATATAGATCCTATAGAGGAAGAAGAAAGAATAAGGGAACAGACTCATCAGGCAATACATCATGCAAAAATGGCAGGAAAACTTCCTGCTGGATTAGAACGTGCAATAACAGAAAAATTAAGACCGAAAGCCCCTTGGGAAAGATTGCTTATAAACTGGTTCACTGAAAAGTTCAACAATGATTACTCTTGGATGGAGAGAGATCCAAGAGTAAGAGATTGGAGATTTCCTAGTCTAATTAATGAGGAACCTGGACTTATAATCTTGGCGATAGACACATCTGGTAGTATAGATTACACTATGATAAATCATGGTGTATCTGAAATAAGTATACTGAAGATGAGATATAAATTTGAATGTGTTGTACTGGGATGTGATGCAAGTATTCATTACATGAGGAGATATAGGAAGGAAGAGCCTATAAAGATAGAAAGCCTCGGTGGTGGTGGTGGCACATCTTTCTACCCGGTGTGGGAGTGGATAAAAAAGAGTCACGAAAGACCTATTGGTGTGGTGTATTTCACAGATATGTATGGTAGTTTTGGAGAAAGGCCACCATATGATGTGCTCTGGCTTAGTTACGGAGGAACCTATGCACCATTTGGAAAGGTAGTAAAGTTGGAGGTGAAATAAATGCTATACTTAGATTCTGTAGTTATAGAAACTACAAGAAATTGTAATCTAGAGTGTCCACATTGCCTACGTGGGCCAAGACAAAGTATCTCCATGAAGAGAGAATATCTCCACAAATTTCTTACTCAGGTAGACTATATAAATACAGTAACGTTTACTGGTGGTGAACCAACTCTTCCTACTGGACTAAGGACTATAGGCTGGTTCTTGGAAAAAGCTCCTAGTGTAGGTAATTTCTATATAGTTACAAACGGGAACGTAAGTAGGAGAAAACTACCTGAAATACTTCACCATCTATGGAATAGATGTGAAGAGAATGAAATCAGTTCCGTAGATGTGAGTGAGGATAAGTATCATTATGTAAGTGGTAGGAATAGATTTATATGTTGGTTACAAGAGGAAATGCTATATAGGTACGGTATAGAACTACATATGAACAAAAGAGAAGTATATTCTGTAATTGCCGAGGGAAATGCAAAAGATTGGGGAGAAAAACATATAGAAGAGGATAAAATAATTTGGAATAACGGGTATGAAACTGAGGATGATGTAGTTGTAAGGGAAGGAATACTCTATCTAAACTGTAGAGGAAAGGTAATATTAGGGTGTGATTGGAGTTATGCTAATCAAAATGATCATATCCTCTGTAGTGTAGATGAGGATATTGAAAAAGCCATACGATTGAAAGGAACTTATGATGAAAATTACTAGGAGGAGAGTTGGAGATACTTATAAGTTTATTAATATTAATAATCTGGTACTTCTTTTTTGAAAGAGATAAATAATGAAAGGAGATATAGTATGTGCTTAAACCATTTAGAAGAATTTGAAACTACAGGAATAGGATATAAGTATTTTAATATAGAATATAATAAATTATTTACTCCTTTTAAAGGTAGAGCTAAGAGTATACCAATAAATATATGGGTACGTGAAAAAGACTATCGAACAATTTACACAAATTTTCTTGTAACAGAAATAAGAGAGAGGTATAAGCCTGGATTTCATATTTATAAAAATAAAAGAATAGTACGTAGTCCTATACTTGTTCAATATAAAGTAGAATATAGAAATGTAGTTGCTACAGGAATGCAATCTAAAGACGAACCAACTATAGTAGCAAAAGAAATGAAAGTATTAGAGGAGGTAAAATATGAATTATAGAATACTTTGGCCTGAAGGAACTATTTGTACTGTAGGAGAATGGGGATTGCTACAAGGTTTTCCGGAATTAGGATCTCCAGGGAAGTTGTTTGAGGATCTCAATCTTTCTAGTATTATATTATTACAAAGAGATGGAAAGATTGTAATAATAACTAGGGTATGTTATGAATAGCTTACTTGACACAGACCTATACAAATACACAATGGGACAGTTTGTGTTTCATAAGTGGGCGGATATACCTGTAGAATATACATTTAAGTGTAGAAATGGCTCTGGTATCCCTATAGATATGTCTACCTCTAAATTTACAGATATGTTTAGTACTGCACTATCTTCACTCTGTAATCTTAGACACACAGCAGATGAGATAGTGTATCTAAAATCTCTAGGTAAATTTAGTAGAGACTACCTTGAGTTCCTGACACATCTTAAACTAGATAGAAGCTGTATAGATTGGAATACACTTGACGGAGAATTACACATAAAGATAAGAGGTTCGTGGATAGATACTATTTGGTTTGAAGTACCTATACTATCCATACTATCCGGTATAGACTCATACTACAGTGAAATAAGAAAATGGAATACAGGAAAACGTATATTGGAGAATAAGATTAAGAGAATAAGGGAACACCATTTTAAGCTCATAGACTTTGGTACACGTAGGAGAGCTTCTCTGCTATGGCATAACTATGTAATTGATACTCTTCATACAGAATTACCAAAAGATGTGTTTCTAGGTACATCAAATCTATACTTTGGAAAGATGTTTAACATCCCGGTATTTGGGACACAAGCACATGAAATATTCATGGCATATCAAGTGCTCTCTCCTATATATTCTCACCAAAAATATCTACTACAGGATTGGTTAGATGAATTCGATGTAGAGAATGCAATAGCCCTTACAGATACACTAGGAATAGACACATTTCTACAAGATTTTGATGCTAGATTAGCAACCGAGTATGATGGTTGTAGACATGATTCAGGAGATTGGGCTAAATGGTCAAGCAAGTTAAATCTACATTATTGTAACTTAGGTATAGACCCGAGCACTAAAGATGTACTCTTTAGTGACGGGCTTAATATTGAAAAGGCTATATCTATAAATGAGTGCCTAAAAGGAATATTTAGAAATATATACTTTTGTATAGGAACTAATCTAACCAATGATTGTGGATATATGCCACCTAATATCGTAATAAAGATGACGAAGTGTAATGGAAAGCATGTAGCAAAGATTTCAGATAGTCCTGGAAAAGGGATGTGTGAATCCAGGAATTACATAAAATTCTTAAAGGAGGAAGTATGTGCTTAGATAAAGTAAAGTTTCTATATGATCCACCAAAGCTAGAGGAAGTGGTAGCATACAAATACTTCAATAAAGTAAATGGAAACATAGAATTTCCTTATAAAAATTTTTTTCAACCAAAAATAGGAGAATGGATGAATGAGGAAGAATATGGTTATGGGACACGTATAACTATAGTTACTGATACTGGTGAAGAATACCCGACAGGATTTCATGTATACAAGTATCCACAAGCAACTTCACGTTGGATAGGAGGAATTATAGTAAAGTATAAAGTATTAGTACGTGGTATTATAGCAGAGGGCACAAATGCAGGTGGGTATACACTCGTAGCAAAAGAAATGAAAATATTGGAAAAAATAAACTAAAGGAGAAAAGACATGAAAGGATATATGATAGTAGACTTGGACAATGAGGAAGTAAAAAGTATTATGAAGAATAGAAATGTAGCTGGCAAAGCAAAGTCACTATATTATTCTCAACTAATACCTACATTGGAAAATATGTTGGAAGTAGAGGTAGATTTTATAAAAAAGAATGGGGAAAATAGAATCTTAGTTGGATATTATGTAGGATATAACAGCTCAAGTGATCTTGTGTACTTCTGGGGAAAGAAAGAAGAGGGACTTAGAGCAGCAAAGTTGAGTAGGATAAAGTCTATCTCTATAGCAGGAGATTTTATAAAGATCATATAAGGATGAATAATGACGCCACATGAAATATTAAGAAAGCTTATTCTTAGTGGGCATGAGGCTTACTACGTAGGAGGGTATGTCAGAGATACCCTCTTGGGTAGAAAGTCAGATGACGTGGACTTAGTTACAAGTGCCAGACCTAAGCACATAATAGATATATTTAAAAAACAAGATGTAAAACTTGTTGGAGAATCTTTTGGTGTAGTGATAGTAGATAACACTGAAGTAGCCACATTTCGCTTAGATAGATATGGAGGACTATCTGATAAGAATGTTGAAATAAAATATGCCGATACTCTACAAGAAGATTTAGCCAGAAGAGATTTCACTATAAACTCTCTTGCTATGAATGAGTATGGAAAAATTATAGACTTGTATAATAGTGAACATGATCTTAGATTAGAGATAATAAAATTTGTAGGAGATCCTGTGGAGAGGATAAATGAAGATCCTAATCGTATTATACGTGCAATAAGATTTGCTACTACTCTCGGATTTGTAATAGATGATGATAGCTTCATGGCTATAAAAAATAACTCGGAGTTGGTTAAATATGTAGCAAAAGAGAGAATAAGAAAGGAGGTAATGAAAACTATTTGTAGCACAAGAAAAGCTAGTAGATTCTTTTTACTGGCAAGTAGTTTAGATGTGCTGGAATATATATTTCCTTCTCTCCTAGAGGGTGTTGGAGTGAAGCAGAATAGATACCATGGAGCAAATGAAACAATATTTTACCACAACCTCAAGGTTGGTGATGCGATATCACAGAAGTACCCACTAGTAAAACTGGCAGGATACTTGCATGATGTAGGAAAGGTATACACAAAAGCATGGAATCCTAAAACATGTGACTGGACTTTCTACAAGCATGATATGGTAGGGTCTGCTGTAGTTAGGCAGGAACTACGTGATCTTAGGTTCTCGAAGGAAGAGATAGAGAAGGTGGGAGTACTAATAGATTCTCATATGATGTCATTGCCCACTACAAAAAGGAGTCATAGACGGAGATTACACCAATTATCAGATCGTGGAGTTCATTATAAAGAGTTCCTGAGACTGAGGTTGGCAGATCGACTAGGAAATTTGATGACAGAAACTACAAAACTCTCTGTGTATAAGAATGTATTAAGAACTTTTAAGGAAATTATAGAACAAAAGGAACCATTCGGACTAAGAGATCTAGCAATAGATGGTAATGATGTTATGCAGATATTACATATAGGACCATCTAAGGAAGTTGGAGTAGCCCTTAAAAACTTGTTGGATAGAGTTATGGGAGATCCAACTCTTAATACAAAAGAAACCTTGATAGAAATATTGACAAAGGAGAAATAATGATTACTCTTAAAGAGAGAGTAGCTAAGAAGCTGTGGAATATAGCCGCAGATGGTATTCCTATACCATTTAAAGACCTAGAAAAGGAGATAAAATAATGTGCTTAGATTATTTAGATAATACTATAGAATTACAAAGAGAGGGTAATCACTACGTTGGTTGGAAGAAATTTTCTAATAATTACGGACACCCCTGTCTACGCTTCTTTTGTGGTAGGAGGGTGCCTGTTGGTAAATGGATACATGAGAAAGATTACAGAGAGCTTCCTTTACAAAAGCATATACTTGCATCTAGTGGAGAATCTTACCCTACTGGATTTCACATTTATATTAAAGATCCTAGGATTGGCTGTAGAAAAGTATACTTCAGACAGACTGTAGCTAAAGGCCACCAGTATAGTAGCCCTGTAGTTGTAGCCAAGGAAATATTCATACCATATTTTAGAGACTATAAATAAGGAGAAAAATTATGTGCTTAAACTATTTACAAAAGAGTATTAGGACTAAAAAAGAGGGTGGGTACAATATTGGATGGAAGATATTCGATGATGACCACGGACATCCTACATCACTCCATATGTGTACTAAAAGATATCCAATAGCACGAAGGATACATGAAAAGGACTATAGAGCAATGGATGATGAATATATAACGATTCCTAGGGGAAATTCCTATAAAACTGGGTTTCATATATATGTAGAAAAGCCTGTTGATTCTCATAAAGCCAGAAAAGTATACTTCAAAAAGATTGTAGCAAGAGGTGTACAGAGTATGAAAAATGTAATTGTGGCCAAAGAAATGTTCATACCATATCTAAGGAATGTTAAG
>Ga0180008_1001481_pt1 | contig 14674 bp, 18 predicted proteins | sample MM_PW_MetaG_FD_121121 | JGI IMG/M metagenome (GOLD analysis project Ga0180008, IMG submission 121121) | Groundwater microbial communities from the Aspo Hard Rock Laboratory (HRL) deep subsurface site, Sweden - MM_PW_MetaG | ecosystem: Environmental > Aquatic > Deep subsurface > Groundwater... | reverse complement strand
TTATGCCGAGAATTATGTCAAGAATTCACGTTCCGATCTACTTAAAGCCACAGAATTGGGCAAATTTGAGATGAAAATGAATCAGTGGGAAACAGACCGGGCGGATGAGATAGCATCAAACCAAACAGTGAACCTTGCCGATAACGTAATTGGGTTTTTAAAGACGATTACAGGCTAAAGATAGGAGGAAAGAAGTCATGCCGATGAAAAACTTTCATTCATGTCGTTTGGAGAATCCCGATAAATATGATCGGTTTACCTATGTGAAATGCCAACAGAAGCATGAAAATAAATGCATCGATGTAAATTTCGGGTGGAAGAAAAAGGAAGGCAAAGAAGTTTCTGAAATCCAGGCCCTCCGCTATGACAAAGACGTTTGGACGGCCGATGCCGCAAGGTCACATTGCAAATCGCGGGACGGATCGTTTGAGGCGGCGAAGACGGAAAAGAGCATGGATAAGGTCGTTGAGAGTCGCCTTTTTCCGATAACGGAACTTCGGATGGAGGGCGAGGGAAAGGAAAAGAAACTTACCGGCTATGCCGCCGTGTTCAATGTCATTGCCGATTTGAAATTTTTCAAGGAAAAGATCGAACCAGGTGCCTTTGCCGATGCGATCCCGAAATCCGATACCCGGTCCCTCTGGAATCACGACTCAAATTATGTTCTTGGACGAAAAAGTTCAAAAACTCTTCGACTTCAGGAGGACGATCATGGCCTGAAAGTCGAAATTATACCGCCCGATACTCAATGGGCTCGGGACTTGGTAGTGAGCATTGACCGGGGGGATGTGCGGGAGATGTCATTTGGATTCATCGTCAAGGAAGATGGGGATAAATGGGAACGTGATGGTAGTAATCCTCCCGTCCGCACATTGAAAAAGAACGGCATCGAGGAACTTGTGGATGTTTCGCCCGTTACTTTTCCGGCCTATATGGATACAGAAATCGCATTGCGATCGCTTGAAAATTGGGAACAAAGCGTCGATCTCTCGATCGGCGACAAAAGGGAAGAGGACCTCTTGGTCAAACTTGGCCTTTTGAAGGAAGAGGATGAGGATGAGAAGTTAAGAATAATCAGACAAATAGGGAGGTAATGAAAATGAATAAATTTCAGTTGCGTATGGATGTGGCCTTCAAGAAAATGGAGGCAATAAGAAAAAAGGCGGAAGACGAAAAACGGTCTCTAACCGCCGAGGAACTCACGGAGCGGGCGAATCTCAAGGTGGAGATCGAACTCGCCGAAAAAGAATGGAATGATGCCAAGGGCGAAGATGAACTCCGGGCGAGATTATATGGCGATTCTTCCGCAAAGGGATTGACGGTTGCGGGAGACCCCGATCATCCCATCACGGGCCCGGATCAGCCGATCTATCGGGGATCACCGGCGACAGCTCTCGGAATGCAGCTCTTGGATGTTCGGATGTTGACTCGCCCGGATAATTTCACAAGCCAGGAAGTCAGAGACGCGCGATCTCGGAGCGAACAGACACAGAAGCGCAATGTTGAGCGGTTAGAGGCACAGGCTAAAAAGGAAGGTCGAGCGGCTGCTACCGGAGGCATGACGGTTGGCGTCCCGACAGATGGAGGTATGTTTCTCCAAGGGGAGACCTCGCAGGAGCTCATGACCAATGGATTCAATAATTCAGAGATCCTTCCCCGGACTTCGGCGCGTACCCTTGCAGCCGGCTCTCAGTTTGTCGAGATTATCGGCATCGATGAAATTAGTCGGAAGGCCGGTTCTCGCGGAGGAGGCATCCGGGTTTACACGAACAAAGAACTCGGGCAATTCACGTCATCCAAGACCCAGTTCAGCAAGGTCCGCATTGAACCCCAAAAACTGACTGGGTTGTATTATGCGTCTGGGGAGACGATGCGGAACGTGACTTTCTTAGGTCAGGAAATGAGGACGCTTTTCGGTGAGGAGTTTGCCTTCAAGTGTCAGGATCTGGTTATTCGTGGAACTGGCGCCGGCGAAGCAAAAGGTGCCCTCGTATCCGATTGCCTTGTCACCGTGGCCAAAGAAACCGGGCAGGCGGCGGATACCATCAAGACGCAGAATCTTTCAAAAATGTGGGCGCGTTGTGCCGGGATAAATCCCGTCTGGTTTATCAATCGTGATTGTGGGCCGGAGTTGGATGCGCTGTCAATCACCGCTGGAACAGCAGCCCTGGAACCGCGTTTTGTCACCTATGACGCTCAGGGGATTCTAAGGATTAAAGGCGCCCCGGTTATCACCATCGAGCAATGCGAGACCGTCGGGACGGTTGGCGACATCATCCTGGCCGACTGGAGCCAGTATATCACGGCGAACAAGGGCGACATCAATGAGGCGATGAGCATTCATGTGGAGTTCATCTACGATCAAGAGACCTATCGATTTATTTACTACTTCGATGGGCAGTGGAGATGGACTTCGGCAATCACGCCGTTCAAGGGCAGCAACACGGTTTCTCCCTGCGTAGTTTTGGCGAGCCGTGCCTAACCTATAACCAAGGCCGGGGAAACCCGGAGAGATAAGGAGGAAAAAACCATGCAAGAAATCAATAACAAATTTGTGGTAGTGCCTTTGACCTGGCCGGATGTCGATCAGACGAGCACTATTTCATCGGACATCATCAGCATGAAAAACTATAATCACGTTGATCTTGTGATCAAAGTGGGAACGGCAATCGGGAAGGCTACGGCGGTTACGCTCCACAAAAGTGCAGCTGTAGCCGCAGCGACTGTCGCAATGGCATTCACTCGGTATCTGAGCACCGGATTTAGACTGAAATATACCACTCCATCAGTTGATACTCCAGCAGCGGCAGGCGAGACTATTTTGGGCGCAGCCTCCGGCGCGGGTACAATCTACAAAGATACTGGGACCGAGTTAATCTGCTACGGGTACAATGCGACGACCTTTGTGAATGGTGAATTGGTCACTTGCTCCGGTGGAAAAACCGTTCTTGCCGATGGTATCCAGATCGACGAGGACATCATGATTCCCCGGACGGCAGCAAGCGACACTTTCAACCTCGCTGCGGTAGCAAAAAAACAATATGTGATCCCAGTCGATGCGGCAGACCTGCTTGATGGCTATGATTGTGTTCAGGTGGAGATTGCCGACTGCGACACGGCGACATACATCACGATTGACGCCATTCTCAGTGAGCCACGTTATATGGGCGAGATTGGCAAAACGGCACTTTACGATTAACTTTTACCGGGGTGGGAATAACTAATCCCGCCCCGCAAACAGGAGGATTTACCATGAGAAAGCTGCTTTTGATTGCCGCCCTATTAGTGGCATTAATTTTCCCGACAGCGGGACGGGCGGCAGAGTTACTAAATGTTACCAGTGCCGGGGTTGATGGGAATCTCGTTTTCTACGACGTTTCCGGGAATATTATCATGACCCTGGACTCGGCGAATAGGAAATTATCATTCCCGGTTGGCAGCGTACTCGAAACGCTCGGGACATCTATTACGCTCCGCAATGTCGCTTATACGCTTCCGGCGGCTGATGGCGCGGCGTCAACTTATCTGATGACAAATGGATCCAAGGTCTTGTCCTGGGCCGCACCTACGGCAACGGTGGCATGGAATGCTATTGGTGACGCCGCCGCCGCCGGTACCGTCGCCATGACGACTTATGCGCAAACTCTCACATCAACCAAAACCGACGGGGATATGTTCTTAATACAGGGCCTCGGCGCTTTTGGCGATGTCTCGGTTCTGAGGGTCGAGCAGAAAACCGGTCTCGCCACGGATGGTACGGTGTTGGAGGTCATTTCAGCCGACACTGACGTCGACGCCCTACTCGTCACGGCGAATTTGATCAATTCAATCATCGTCGCCGGATCCGGGGCGGTTAGCATCACCGGCGGGATCGGGGTCATTGATTATACCGACTTTGACGTTGATGCAGACGGAAAGGTCACGATTGCCAGCGATGACGGCGGGACAATGCTCACGTTCAGCCCTTCGGCGGCTGCGGTGGCAATCGACGCCTCCAACGCCACCATCACCACGGCGCTTTCCGTCGGTGCTAATGACATTATCGGCACCACGGGGCTTATCAACTATACCAATTTCGATGTCGACGCCTCCGGGAATATCGTCTCAACCGGGAACCTGACAGCGGTTGATGGCACCTTTTCGGGTAACGTCAACGTCACCGGAACCTTTCTGCAAAACGCACTCCGGGCGGCAACCGCAGCAGCCACCACGATCACCCTGGATGGTACGACTACGGGTGGGGTGACAATCGGTGGGATATCAACCGGGACCATTACTCTCGGCGCGGCGGGAAGTGCGGCTGCAACCCTCGTTAATTTACCGGCAACGGTCGATATGACTATCTCGGGCGGGGACTTCGCGGTAACGGATACCGCCGAAGCCGACACGGTGACGTTTACCAACAACACCAGCGTCACTAACGATCTCCTGACGCTCTCGGCAGCCGGGACCCGGACCTCGAATAACGTCATCGCTATCACGGACGGCGCGACAACGGCATCCACCATCGGGATCACGGCCAACACGCAGACCTCCGGGCATGGTATCAGCTACACCAACACCGGCGCGGCCCTTACCGGCGCGGCCCTCTATATGGCCGTTACGGATGGCGCGGGATTCACCGGCTACTACATCCACGCCTACGACGGAGCGGCCACTGATTTCTCGGTGCGGCAGTACGGCGCGACGGTTATTGCTGGAAACGCCAAAGGCACGGATGCCCTAACCCTTAACGCTGGTGATATCCTGGTTACCTCTGGCCATATCGACATGACAACAGGAAATCTCACCGTGGCAGAGGGAACAATCGACGCCACCGTGACAACGGATATTGCTCATAGCATCAACCGCAATTTCGCGGGGGCGGGCAGTGCGGCGGCGCTGACGGTTGCGGAGCAAAACGCCAACTCCACGAGCACGGCCCTGGCGGTGACCAACGCCGGGACCGGAGCGGCGACAGGTGTTTCCATCACCCATACCGGCGATTTGTCGGCACTCGCTATCACGGCGGGCGCGGCCAGAACCGGAAATGTCATTGACATCAACATGGATAACCAGCTCGCGGAGAAGGTTCTTGCCATCGACGCGGGCGCATGGACCGGGACGATAAACGAGGGGGCTATTGAGTTCACTTCCGACGTCGCGGCAACGGCAGAGGCGGGGCAGGCTATCAGGGTGAATCTGCAAGCCACCGGCACATCCGCCACGGCCATCACGGGAAAGGCACTTTACGCCCACACCAACGCGGCGGTCAAGGCCGGGGAATCGCTGGTCTATCTCGATTCCCTATTTAATACCGCGCTCCACATTAAAAACGATGGGGCTGCCGCAGATGGTATCTTGATCGAAGCGAAGGATGCCTATACAGGGCGGGGCATTATCGGCGACCTCGGCGCCTGGACCGGCACCGTTGACCAGGGCTTTATTGACCTGGCTTCCGATGTTGCGGCAACGGCGGTTGTCGGGCAGATGATCAGAGCGCGTCAACTCGGGACGGCGCAACACGCGACGGCCATTGGCGGAACGGTCCTTTACATGGAGGACGATGCAACGGCCCCGGCAGCGGGAACCTCCTATGTCATGAAAATCGACGCGACGAATATCGAGGCGATCCATGTTGACACAGGGAAGGTCCTGGTTGATGAAACCGTAACGGCTACGGGAGGATTGAGTTCCGGTACGGCGGCCGATTCCTTTATCTACACCGATACAGTGGAGCTTTCCAATGTAAATATCAAAGCTCTGAGGGCGACACCCATTGTATTGGTGGCCGCCCCAGGGGCAGATAAATTCATTGAATTGGTAAGCGCTGTTTTGATCCTGGACTATGGAACCAACGTCCTGACGGAATCTGCCGATAACCTGGTTATTGAGTACAATACCAGCGGTACTGATATCACGGGGGCGATTGAGGCGACCGGGTTTATTGATGCGGCAGCCGATACGATTAAAACTGCATATCCGACTATAACTGATGTCTCGGCGGCCAATGCTGTAAACTTAGCAATTCAACTTTTCAATACCGGCGACGGCGAATATGCAGGCAATGTCGGAGCCGATACGACGATGACCGTGAAGGTTAATTATCGTATTCACAAGGCTGGTTTATAAGAAAGGGAGAGTATGAAAAAGACCATCTTGATTATGGCGATGCTGCTTATGTTTCCTTTGGCGGCATTCGCCCAAGACAGCAAGGAAGTCTTAACCCTTAAACGCGATCTGGTTCAGGAGCGGATCCTACGGGTGCAGGCTGAGATGGTTATTCTAAAAACTCAGTACCAAAACGGACAGGTCCAACTCCAGGTATTGACGAAGGATCTTGAGGGGCTCAACGCGAGCCTGAAGGCACTCGAACCGGAGCTGAAACCGAAACCGGAAAAAGAAAAGAAAAAGTAACCTATTCCTAGGCGGGGAGCACCCGGCCCCGCCTTTTTTGAGGATCGAACCATGAAACTGATTGACACAACTCAAAATTGGATCGGCCTCTCGACCGATACGAAACCCATTGCACCGGCGCCAGGATCGACGTTCTTTGAGGTGAATACGGGTTGGCGCTGGGTTTATAATGGATATGCCTGGCTACCAACGGACGTCATGGCATCCGGTCTAAATCGTTCAGCCAACTACAAGCAGATTGACCTCAATCAGGCCGCTGCCGCTTATGATGTCATGACCGCCACAACCCAAAATCTATTTATCGATGCAGCGATTATCCATGTTCCCGATGACCTTTCGGCAGTGGCAACCTTCACCGGAATTTCCGTTCAGACCAATGACGGCACCCCGATTGTATTGCTTTCAAGCACTAACGGAGCGAAGGCGAAACTGACAGGGAATTTCTACGCTGTTTATCGCGGACCATCAGCCACGGTTGCGACAAAAAAGATTCAACTTACAATTATCGGGGCGACTGCGGGAGCGGGCAAGATTGCGGATATCACCGTGTTCTGGCGGACTCTGGTAGCTGGCGGGTACTACCTGAACGCCTAATGAGGGCTGAGGGGGATAGTCGGGGAGGATCGAATGAGCATTGAACAAATAGGATATGGTGCAGGGGGGGGATTACTAACTGGTTTACTTTCAACAATCTTTGTCGCCTTGGGGATGAAGGAAAGGATCAAGAGCCTTGAGGAGAAAAAACTTGAAAAAGAGGTTTTTGATCAGTTCCAACATACTTTCGATATTAAGTCGAATGAGATTGGAATTAAAATTGATCGTCTTGATGTAAAGCTAGACAAGTTATTGCAAAAATGAAAAAGGAAAATCCATGCGAGTACAATTAGTAACGGCCCCGGTATTAGAACCGATCACGTCCGCGGAATTGAAATTACATTTGAAGACCGATTCGCAGACCTTCGCCGGGAATGTGGATCTTTATGCCTGTATCGCCGCCGGATCCCATGCGGTCGTTGCCGATTATACCCTTTTGGGGACTGGTATTGAAGTCCTTGGAAAGCAAGCCATTGTCTTCCTGCAACCTATTAACAATGGCACTAATGGCACGGTTGATGTGAAGATTCAGGAATGTGATACCCTCGCCGGAACATATACCGATTGGACAGGCGGAGTATTCGATCAAGTGACCGAATTAAATGATACTACCATCCAGGAGAAGGAATATACCGGGGTTAAGCGCTATATCAGGACGGCGGCAAAGACGCTTGGGGCGGCCTGCGAATTTGGGACTTCGATTCTGATTAATGCTGCAACAACTGCGGAAGATAGCCTGTTAACTAATCTAATCACAACTACCCGTGAACATGTAGAAGATATTACGCGAAGGCAAATCTTGACAGCAACATGGGATTATTATCTTGATGAATTCCCAAAGGATAATTTTATTGAATTGCCATTCGGCAATTTGCAAAACGATTCCGCTGCTACACCTTCCACCGCGCCCGTTATCACCTATAAAGATACGGATGGCGATTCGACAACGATGGTCGTTTCAACGGAATATCTTGTGGAGACAAACGGCGACCAATGCGGGCGGATTGTCCTGCCCTATGGCAAATCCTGGCCGTCAACGACACTCTACCCATCGAATCCTATAAAGATAGAGTTCGTCTGCGGCTGGACCACGGCGGCCTTGGTGCCTTATACGATTAAGCAGGCAGTTCTAAGGATTGCAGCTAAACTTTATGAAAGTCGGGGAGAGGATATCGTCGGCCAACTGATACATGAAGACGAATTCTATGATCGTTTATTAGCGAGCGAAAGGCTTTGGGGAAATTTTAAATGAGAATCGGCGACCTTGATAAACGCATAATTTTACAATATCAAACAAAAGAACCGGATGGCATGGGCGGCTGGAAAAATTCTTGGAATGATGCCTATACCGTTGACGCAGCGATTTGGGATGCCACTTCCAACGAAAGAAATGTTGCGAGTAGCACAACATTAATTATCAGTCACCGGATACGCATAAGATATAAAAGTGTATTAAAAGCAAGTTGGCGTATTAAATTCGGCAATCGTTTTTTTGCGATAGTCGGGATTGTGAATCCAAGCGAATCAAATCGCTGGTTGGACATCATGGCAAAGGAATCGGCCTAAATGGAAAACCTTCTTGCCGCCCTTGCAACGAAAATCTCGGGCTCTGCACTTTCTTCCGATGTGGGCGGGCGAATATATTTAGACCAATATCCTCCTGATGAAATGCCGGCGACTTACCCCTATGTGATATATTTCATCATAACGGATGTACCCGAAAAGACATTCACCGAGAATTTTGAAAACATCTTGATTCAATTTTCCCTCTTTTCCGCATCAGCAGGATTGACAGAAATCACGAGCATGTATAAGGATTTGAAGGCACTCTTTGATGAATGCGCTTTTACAATTCCTCCAACTGGAACGGAAACCGATAAGTTGGTGTGGATGAAGCGGGAAAATCTGACAACAATGGTTGATGAGATAATCGTAGCGGATGCGACGCAAAGCGTGAAGCATTGGGCCGTGGATTTTGAGGTTAAGACGGAGGCGGTATGATCTCCATTGTGATCCCCGTTTATGGGCAAGCGGAAATGACCCACGAGTGCATCAATGCAGTCCGGGAATGCACACAGGGGGATTATGAATTTGTCATTATCGATAATGGATCGGTGCCACCATTCAAGCCGCCATTTACCGGATTTAATGAAACGATCTTGATCCGGAATGAGGAAAATAAGGGTTTCCCTGTGGCCATTAATCAGGGCATCCGGGCGGCAAGTGGAGAGATTATCATCCTTTTAAATAATGATGTCATTGTCACGCCGGGATGGGCGGAAAGATTAACATCATGGTTGGATGATTTTTCTATCATCGGGCCAGTGACAAATTATTGCGCTGGTATGCAAAAAGTAACAATTCCTTTTTATGATAATTTGGATGAACTCAACAAAGAGGCCGAAGCATGGGCGGAAGAATGCACCGAAGAACCTCAAGAGGTCAATTGGGTTATCGGCTTCTGCATGGTTTTCAAGAAGTCCCTCTTTAATGAGATCGGCCCCTTTGATGAAAGCCTCTGGCCGTGTTCGGGGGAGGAGATTGATTTCTCTTTCCGGGCGCGGGAAGCCGGGCATAAGATCGGAGTCGCCCGCGATGTCTATGTACATCATGAAGGAAGTCAAACTTTTAATGATATGCATAAAACTGGACAAATTAATTATGTAGAAATGGCAGTTAGAAACGATAAGCATCTTGCCCAAAAATGGGGTTGGGGATTTTGGAAAAGACAGGAGGTAACATGACAACGGAAAAAACGGAAATAAAATCATCGGCAATAACCCTTGATGAAATCGAGCAATTTATTTTTGGTGCGGGTTCAGATAATCTCGGTACTTTTGGGGGGATTTTTGGAGGAGGGATTCAAATACAACAAATCTCCGATGAACTTGCCCCTTGTATTTTTGCTATTTTGGAATCCGGGGAACCGGTGAAAGCCTATCTTGAAATCGGGGCAGCGGCGGGGGGTTCGGCTTTTATCGTGAATCATTTTATCAAGCCGGAAAGAATCGTTCTGGTTGATGATAATCAGCATCCGAAAGCCCACATTAGACCTTATATCCTCCGCAATATTCTCCATGATGAGATCATCGGAAATTCCCATGAGGTTTCAACGGTGGCCAAGGTATATAATCTGGGTATTTCTTTTGATGTCTTAATGATCGATGGTGATCATATGTATGAGGGCGTTAAGGCAGATGTCATCAAATATGGCGAATTTTTAAGGCCGGGCGGCTTCCTAATTTTCCACGATTCACAGATAGGCACTCCCTATGGATGCGCCCAAGTGTTCCAGGAACTAAGGAAAGACAAGCGATGGGAATTCATTGCTGAATATATATCAGAAAAACATAAGCCCTGTGGAACGGGGCTTTTTCAAAAGGTATTAAATGAAGATAAGTAACTTTTCATTAGGCGACTAAATGAAACTCTGTAAATGTGGATGCGGACAAGAGACGAAGGGGCATCTTTCCAAGGGAACAAGGGGAAAGTTTGTTGAAGTTGATTACCTTCGCGGTCACAACAAATCTCGGCCTACGGAGAAAACGAGACAAAAATTGGTTGAGTCTCACAAAGGCCAAATCGCATGGAATAAAGGAAAATCATTAACAGAAGAGCATAAAGAAAAGCTAAGGATATCACATTTAGGCCAACGTCCTAATAGACGGGGTTTTAAACATACTTCAGATTCAATCGAGAAAATGCGAATGCGTAAATTAGGGAAAGTAGTCTCGTTGGAAACGAAAGAAAAAATGCGTGCTACATTGAAGAGAAAATGGGAATCTCCGATATATGCTGAAAAAATGATTAAAGCATGGAAATTTACCCCAAATAAGCAAGAAATAAAACTCTTGAAAATGCTTGAAACTATGTATCCTGGCGAGTGGAAATTTGTCGGAGATGGTCAAGTTATTATTGCGGGAAGATGTCCCGATTTCATAAATGTGAATGGACAAAAGAAGATCATCGAACTTTTCGGCGATTATTGGCACAAAGGGGAAAATCCTCAAAACAGAGCAGACCTATTTAAACCCTTTGGTTATGAAACACTTGTAATATGGGAAAATGAAATGAAATATACAAATTCTGTGAAAGATAGAATAGAAAGGTTTTGTGGATATGCGAATTAGCAATTTTTCTTTTGCAATAATGATTCCCCTAACGTTTCCGATGGTGCCGAGCGGATTTTTCTATTCATTTGCCCATATGGACAAACCAAAAGAATATACTCTATTTCACGCCGATAATGGTTCGGGAGCAATTGATGCACTTAGAAACGATCTTGTCGAAATGGCTTTATCGGCGGGTTGCTCTCATGGAATATTTCTCGATACAGATCAAATATACCCGGTCGAAACGATTCCCCGGCTGCTGTCTCATAAATTGCCGATCGTCGGGTGTGTCGTACATCGTCGCTATCCGCCTTTTGATCCTATTCTTTTAAGGGGTAAGCTTGGCGATTATGAAAGCGTTGACGAATGGGAGGAAGGAACCTTGGTGGAGGTCGATGCAACGGGGACAGGTTGTCTTCTATTTAACATGGAAGTTTTCAGGAAGATGCCGAGGCCATGGTTCAAATTTCGGAAATTGGAGACAGGTGAAGGCATTGGAGAAGATGTCAGTTTTTGTTCTGATCTCAGGGCGGCGGGGTATCGTATCTTTGTCGATACTTCCATCCAATGCGGCCATTTGACGACATTGAATGTAACGATGGCCACATACAAGTTGTATAAATCTGTAAAGATCAAGCAGCACAAGGAAGCACTTGAAAAAGCATTGAGCAGTGGAGAAGTAAAATAAAAAAATAGGAGGTAGTAAATCATGGGTGCGACAGTCCTTAATGGCAAGTTCTCTAAGGTGACTTATGGAACCACGAAGATTCTCGGAGCGGGGAAATTTTCTCTTTCTGGACTCACGAGAAAAACCATCGAAGCATCGGAATTCGGCGACGATATTGATGTTTTCGAGTTCGGTACGGCGGACGGTGGGACAATCTCAATTACTGATTGTCTTTATGATCCTACGGATGCCACTGGACAGGCGTTGGTTGATGCTCTAGTAGCCGGTTCATTGAAAAGCCTCGGGAATAACCTCACAAGCGGTTTGAGGTTTTACGTCAACTCGACATCATACCGACAGGTGGGAACGAGTGGCCACGTTCTGATCACCGGAGGATATAAGCTTGACGTTGATCGCAATGGCTTGGCAAAGTGCGGATTCGAGGGCAAGGTAAGCGGCGCTCCGATGGTTCTCTATCCACTGGCCTAGCAGAAAGGAAACGGTGATTCATGATTTTCGATCTTGATGGTACGGGATCTGGCGAATGGTTCACTTTTTTTGAATCCCACATCAATGAAAAGGGAGAAGTTACATATGATGATCCCAAGGAGGGTGCTGGGAAAGTCTGTATTCGCAGCATTATTCCATTCATCGAGGAAAGGCAGGCGAAGAGGAAACGGAAATTCGAGTTCGTTCTGAATCCTCAGGTGAGATCGATGGAACGGGTCGGATATTTTGAAGAGCAACCCTTAGTGGAATTGAAAAAGGAACGGGAGGATGTCTGGGATTATGCAATCACGGCTATTGAAAATTTCTTCGATGCCAAAGGCAATCCGATTCTTTGCACGCGGGAAAATAAGATCAAGCTCATGGCATTCCCGTTATTCGACCGGTTCATGGCCCGGTGTCTTCAACTTCTTTCCGAAGTCGGGGTGAAAACGAAAGAGAATGAAGAAAAAAACTGATTGCCGTCGCGAGATGGGTTTTTGAATTTTCATCCTCTTGCGACGGTTGCCGAGCGATGTATGCCGAAAGAAATCCTCCCGGAGATCCGCCATGTGCTACGTGCAAAGAATCAGCAGAAGAGGAAAACAAGGATGCGCTCAAAATATTCTTTCTGGTGCGTAATCAATTAATCATGGGTCAGGGAGGACCGATAGAGATCAATCATCAGGCCATTCATTCAGCTATGGAACTTTATCAGATACGGAATCGTAGGGATTGTTTTGAGAAGGTAATTAAACTTTCAGAATATTGGATCAATGAAGTATTGATAAAGAGAAGTGAATAATGCGCGTATCTAACTGGAATCCTCAAGCTTATAATGGCGAGCTTATGAATGCCAGCATGGATCGGTTAAGAAAAGCCGCCGAAGTCGTGGCTACGGCAGCTCGATCTAAATGTCCCGTTGGTACAATTTCAAGACCTATTTATAAACGCGGTCCTTATGCTGGACAACCATGGACAGCGAGAGATGCAGGGGCATTAAAAAAGACGATCAGAGTTGTGGAGAAGAAAGAGGCTGGAACGGAGATAATGAAATCTCGCAACGTGCGTGTATATGCAGGAAATTATCTTCGGTATTATGCCCGAATTGTTGAATACAATGGCAGAAGCTTTATGCAACCTGCGCTTAATGCTAGCAAATCTGAAATTAAACAAATACTGGAAGGTTAATAATGGCAAAGCCAATCGGAACGATCTTTGTTGAGTTAGACTTAGATCCTTCTCAATTCACCAAAAAACAAAAGGAGATTTTGCAGCAGTCTACCTCCACGACTCTTCTGATGGAGAAAAATTTCCGTACTCTTGGGACACAATCCGATCTTATTTTTGACGCGACAAAAAAGAATATAATCAATGCCTATAATGCTATTGCTAATAGCTCAAAATCGTCCTCCGCTGAAATCATCCGTGCCGAGGAAGCCAAAAATGCCAAACTTAAATCTTTGAATGAGCAGCAGTTTAGTACACAAACTTCTCTTCTTGATAAATTTAAAGCAAATTGGGTTGCGGTATCCGCTGGAATAGTAGCCGCATGGTATGCCGTAAACAAGGTCGTCGGGAGTGTCAGTGAGATTGTCATGGCGGCGGCGCGGTATGAAACCCTTGGTATTGTGATGCGAGTTGTCGGGAACAATGCCGGATATACCGGAGAACAAATGAAGTCTTTTGCGACGGACCTTGAAAAAACCGGCATTTCCATGAGCGGATCAAGGCAGGCACTTGTCCGTATGGCCCAGGCACAGCTCGACCTCTCGAAGTCCGCCCAGCTTGCTCGAATTGCCCAGGATGCTGCGGTCATTGGGGCGATGAATTCTACAGATGCATTCAACCAGATGGTTTATGGTATCCAGTCTGCCAATGTACGAGTATTAAGAACTATCGGGATCAATGTCAGCTTTGAGGAAAGTTATCAAAAGGTTGCCGCAGCCACTGGGCGGGTTACAACCTCATTCAGCGAACAAGAGAAAGCGGCGATCCGTCTTCAGGCTGTTCTCGATGCAGGGCCGACAATCGTGGGGGCATACGAATCGGCGATGGAAACGGCTGGAAAACAGATTTTATCATTGGAACGACATTTTGATAATTTAAAAGTATTGATTGGCGGTGTATTTACACCAGCCCTTGCTGAGATCGTGGAAATTATAACTGGTGCGGTTACTGATCTTAATGGTGAATTAAGCGTACAAGGCAAAGAGGCAATAGCAATATGGGGGACAAATTTAAGAATCGGGATCATCAGCATTGAGGCTGAAATCATGCGCTTGGCGATGTTACTCGATAAGATCGGTGGAACTTGGACATCCATAAAATGGCTTTTTGCTGCACCAGGAGCTGCCATAGGTATTGAAAATTATAAAAAAATGGCTGACGCTGCAATAGAAGCGAATGCAGAATATGA
>Ga0180008_1001480_pt1 | contig 14681 bp, 15 predicted proteins | sample MM_PW_MetaG_FD_121121 | JGI IMG/M metagenome (GOLD analysis project Ga0180008, IMG submission 121121) | Groundwater microbial communities from the Aspo Hard Rock Laboratory (HRL) deep subsurface site, Sweden - MM_PW_MetaG | ecosystem: Environmental > Aquatic > Deep subsurface > Groundwater... | reverse complement strand
TCAAGGACGATACTGACAACTAAATAATACTCACCGGTGATGTTTAACGTCGCCGGCAATTAGGGCAAATTAAAGCGGCCATGCAGGGGGCCTGCACTCTCTTGTGGCCGCTTTTTTATTGCCCGTAGAAAAAATGGATAAGAAACCGAAAAAAAACAGGCGTTACCGAACGCGGGAAAGCTATCTCAGCAAAGACCCTGAGACACGGGCCCGCTGCATTGCCAACCTGCGGAAGTTCAAGAATGGCGGACCCAACAGCGGCCCGCTCGGTGCTGTGCGCCGGGGTCCGCCCAAAGACCTTAAAACCTGCGATATTATCAGATTTGCGACGGAATATCTCAATATCTCCTTTGAGAAGCGGCCGGGTCAGGAGGTTGTGCTCCGCGTTCTTTATGGTCTTCCCCTTAACGAGGAGCAAATCAAGTTATACACTCAGTTTACAAAGAACAACGAGGTCTTTGAGGCTGATATTGAAAAAACCGAAGGGGCGTTTGCGGTAGGGGCAAGGGGCGGCAAGTCTTATCTCGCGGCCGTTATTGCCCTCTACGAGTCTATATGCCGGGGCCATATCTGGAAAAAATATCTCAATAAAGACGAGACCGGTTATGCAATCATAACGGCCACAAGGCAGAAACAGGCCGAGGATATTGTGCAGGCCAGTTGTACGCGGATGCTCGAAAATTCCTGTTTGAAGTATCTGATAAAACATAGCTGGCGAGCTACCCTTGAGCTTATCAACGGTTTCCAGATAAAATCCTTTCCCTGTAACAGCACTGCCGCGAGGGGTTTGCCGATTTTCCTGCTGATTTTCGACGAATTGGCCCACTACCGTGTGGAAGGACCCAAGGCGGACGAAACGATTTTCAATGCTTTGCGGCCCCGCCAGGCACAGTTCCCCGGCGCTAAGTGCCTGAAAATCTCCACACCCGCCGCCAAACAGGGGCTTTTGTGGCAGGATTTCAGCCAGGGGTTCAAAATTCCCGGACGCCTGACCATTCAGGCCCCTACTCGCCTAATGAATCCACAGATTCCGCAGGTGTTCATTGATAAGGAATACAAACGCGATCCTGAGAATGCCGCGCGCGAGTTCGGGGCCGAGTTCGCCGAGACGGTATCCGGGTTCTTTGCCACCTGTGTCGATAAACTCAATGCCTGTTTTGAACTCGATGGCGATGTGCCGTTCAACAAGGACCAGCGTTATTACGCATCTATCGACCAGAGCGGCTTGTCCGGTAATGACAGATTCGCCTTTGCAATTGCGCATCGGGGTCTCAGGCGCACACAGGCGGACGTTGTTCGGGAATGGGACACTATAGAGGTGGACCTCATTTTGGAGGAAATTAAGCAGCTCTGCGCGATTTACGGTATCCGCAAAGTATGGATAGATAAATACGCAGGCGGATGGGTCAAGAGTGCATTGGAGAAGATTGGACTTGAAGTTGAATACAGAGAACGGCTGGCTGTTATCTACACCAACGGTAAAACCCTTGTATTGACAGGTAATCTGCTCCTGCCCGACTACCCCAGTCTTAGAAACGGCCTGATGAGTACCGGGGCCTGGTATGGCAAATCGAATACATTGAGTATCGGGCACGAAAGAAATCTCGAAGGACACGGGGACGCTGCCAATGCGGTTATGGCGGCGGTCTATTATGCCTCTCAGGACTTGACCGTACACGATATGGACCCCTGGGATGAAGTCGATGAAGATGAATATGTTGGTGTAACAGATTTACTGGCGGTGCATTGATATGGTAAGTAAATGGTTCGTTCATTGTCCGCATTGCCGCAAGACGGCGACAGAGGCCCTTCCCCCGAAAGCCAAAGGCTTCGTAAATGAGGTTCATTGTTCGCTTTGCAACCAGGTAATTGATGCGAAAAACGGCTCTTTTGTGTCTCTTCGGATTCCCATTGTGCGGGAAGAAGTTGATTTATTGGAGGTCTTGTAATGTCTTTTGGTGGTGCGCCTTCGATGCCTGCTCCGGCCGCGACCCCGGTGCTTCCGGATGCCGACAGCCTGAGAAAAGACCTTCTGGAGCGATTGAAACGAGCCAGAAGCCGGGCCGAAGCCCGCGTAGTGGAGCCGGGCCTTCTAAAAGAGGCCAATACATACAGACCGATGTTATCGAGCATTGTTGGAGGCTGAATTTATGGCGCTCATCGACACCGAACAGATACCGGGCATCATGTTTCGCAAGAGAAGGATATTCATAGAAATGAAGGACGGCGAACGCCTGACCCCGGAAGGTATTCGTCAGGCCAAACAGGATGCATTCGATTTTGCCAAAGTGATTCTGGCCCATGTAAAAGACAAAAGAAACAGTCAGCTTATTATCCGACCGGACCAGTTTGGTTCGACCTTAGGTCGCAACTGATGTTTGAGTGGAAAGACAAAACCGATGAATGGGTAGCGAACTACATCAGTGATAACCAGTCGCGGATGTACGACAGGCGGCAGGTCTATCATGCCCTCTGGGAACTGCTTACAAAGCTCTTTCGCCCGCGTCGGTACGATATGCTTGGTGTTCGCCGGAAGGGTCAGAAGTACGGCGCCAACATATTCGACCCGCATCCGGCGAATGCCTTGGGGAAATACACCGGCGGTAAACTCGGCTATATGGTCAGCCGGACAATTCCGTGGATTCAGATCGTATCGGCAAAGGCCGAACACATGCGCATCGACCGGGTTAAGGGGTATTGTCAGGGCGCCGCCGAACAGATTTTGTATGCCGCAAGGCGCTCGACAATGTATTCGTCCCTGCATCCGCATAGTCTGGATGCCGATACCCTCGGCACATCCTGTGTAGTGCCGATGTTCGATATTGTCAAGGACCGTGTGCACTTCGATGTTGTCCACCCGAAAGACAGCTACATTATGGTCGATAAGTACGGCGACCCGATTGTTTATCACAGGGACCTCAAACTGACCCGTCTTACGGCGGTCGATATGTTCGGCAAAGATGCAGTGCCGACAGATTGGTTCAGAGAAGGGGAACTCAAGGAGATTCTCAAGGAAGAGGAGTTTATCTGGGCGGTTTATCCCAACAACGACCGCGGCGACAGCAGTCTTCCCATCGACTTGCCGTACGCGGTTTTCTGTATTTTGAAGGGTCAAAAGCGGGGGCGCGGCAGGCAGAAGGGTTCGCTTATTTATCGTTCCGGGAATGCTATATTTCCCATTATCTATCGTTCAGGTCGTGAAAGCGGTGCTGAATACGGCACGTCTCTTGCCGCCGATTGTCTGACTGCGGCAATGAAGGTCAATAAATTGGGTGAAAAACAGCTTATGGCCGCACATCTGGCGGTGGAACCCGCAATGGTAGCCTCGAAAGCCACAAGGGCCCAGTTGTTAAGGACTCGTGCAAATCCCGGCAGCTTTACCTATGTCGATGATATTGCCCGCGACAAACCCCAGCAAATGCACGAGAGGCTTAACTGGCCTGTTTCAGATGCCGAGATGAAGCGATGGCATGAGGCTATAGATGATGTTCTCTTCATTCGGTTCTTCGAGATGCTCAGCAGCCAGGATGCGAGTTCGAGAAGAACGATATACGAAGTTTCGCAGATGATGGCGGAAAAGGCGACGTTAATGAGCACCATTGTCGGGACCTTCGAGGAGGAATCGCTCGAAAAGTACATACAGGCGATTGTTATGCACGAGACCAATGCAGGCCGCATGCCGGACGTACCCCCGGAATTGTGGATTGGGAACAACGAGTACGATTATGCAATTCGCTATCTCGGTCCCCTCGACCAGCTTCAGCAGATGCTCTTAAAGACAAGGGGCACGATGGACGCGATGGAAGTCATTAGCAAAATGGCTGTTCTCGATACTAACGTGCCCTGGAAGTTCAATTTTCTTGAGGCGGCCGAGGAAGCGGCCGTGGCCCTCGGCTGGCCCCAGAAATTCGTTAATAGCGACGAGACTATAGCAATGATGCAGCAGCAGGCCGCGCAATCTCAGGCGGCAATGCAGCAGGCCGAGATAGCCGAGAAGGGCGCAAAGGCTTCGGCGATGCTCAGTAAGCGGGTGGAACCTGGTTCGATGATGGACCAAGTAAGAAAGAGGGCAGGATGACAGAATTGGAAATGAAAGAGCGTTTTCGACTTCTCTTAGCTCCGTTCATAAAACGGAACCCTGATAGCTACTCTGAACTCATCGGCAGTTTGATATTACCGGCTTGGGAGCCTTGGGGACTGGCCATACCTATTTATGCAGGCGAGAAACAATCCTACGAAGATATTTATAGGCTTGTTTTTTTGCAGGATATGGTTGCCGGTATTCTTCGCAATAACCCCCAGAAAGCGAAATCATATCGGAATGGAGAACTCGCATATTTTGAGATTGTAGAAGAGGTTGAGAATTTCGTGGGACGACGATTGACAATGGAACCAGCAAGAAAGGCGGGTTGAATTATGCCGTGTCATAAAGGTCGAAAAAAAAGAAAAAAACGCAGAAAAAGGAGATGATTATGCCCGAAAATGAAATCGAAATCGAAGGTCAGGCGCCTCCGCAGACAGAACCCGAACCGCAACCGGTGACGCCCAAAGTCCCGAAAAAGCGGGGCAGGCCGAAGCGCAAGCGCAGGACAAAAGAACAAATTGAGGTTGCGAAGATTCTTGCCGAAGCCAGAAAGGTGAAAAACAAACCGCGTGCCGACGAATCCGGCGACTTCAGTATGGAAGAGGTCTCGGAGGACGGCCCTTCTCAGGCCGATTTGAAGGACATTGCGCGTCAGGAGAAAGAGGAACGCTCGGCGCGTAAGATTTTCGATGAGCTATTCATCCGGCGATGCGTCAAAAAGGAGGGCGGCTTCCGCAAGAATCTTCCGGCGGTCCTCCGCAACAAATGTATTCGCCTTTTGGAAGAAATGGGCCGTGAGAAACCCGTATGGGACAGGAAGGTCATCCCTGAAGACCGATATGACGGTCCGCTGTTGACGGAGGCGCAAAAAAAGGAAAACGCCGAAATTGCGGCGTTGAAGGTTTAGCAGGTTCGTAGTGGGCGAAACTCTATGAAATGCTTCATCTGTAATACAGAATTGTTTTTTAGTCTTAACAGTCCGTTTGTAGAGAGACATTTATACAAACATTTTCAATCGGGCGAATGTGACAGGGCACAGAGATTCCAATGGGAGCAAGATATTCAACGTAGAGTCGAACGAATAGAAAAATCAGGAGAATCTTATGCCTCAAATACAATGGTGGCAGTTGACTAATGCCGAACTGGAGGCCAGTCGGGAGGCCCGGCACGCAAAACAGACAGCCTATAAAGAGACATTTTATGGAAGCGAAAGCGGCAAGGACGTGTTGTTCGACCTCACCTGGGAGATAGAGAATGCTCAGGTTTCGGATAGTGTGAAACTCGGACTTATGGAGTTTTTGAAAACCATCAAGAGAAACTGCGGTATAACGAACGAACGGGCCCTCATAGACGCCGAAGCGGACCTGTGCGAGTTTGTAGAGATTAAGGAGACCGAAGATGAGTGACGTGAACATTATGGACCATATTAACGAGGATGGAACCTTCAAGGATTCGTTAAGAGAACACCTTGCCGATATTGTTGGCGACGACCATAAAGACTCGAAATTACTCGAAAACATCCCAAATGTCTCAACTGCCCTGAAGGTGATGTTCGACAGTAAGAGCGCGCTTGGCAAGAAATTCGATGCCCATATTCCAAAGCCCGGCAAGGATGCAACGCCCGAACAGATAGCGGAATTCCGCAAAGCTGTTTTTGAGACCCTCGGCGCACCGAAAAAGGCGGAAGAATATGAATTCCCGCGAATCGAAGGCAGACCATACGATGAAGAGGCGGAGAAGGTCTTTCGGCAGTTTTTCTTCGAGAAAGGATACCCGAAGGAGCTCGTTACCGAAGTTCTCACTAAGTTCAACGAATTTCAAACCGGCAGAATCGAAGCATACGAAGCCCGGCAGAAACAGGTCCTTGATGAACAAAGAGGCAAAATTGACGAACTCTGGGCGGGCGATAAGAAAGTTAAAATGAATCGTTTGGCCTATAACGCCGCTATGGAGTTTAGCCCGGACGAAGACCTGAAAGGACTCCTGAAAGAGTTGAAGGTCTTTGATGATCCGACGAACCACGACCTCTGGGAAAAGGCCGGGGTTTTTCCCAACCAAAGGATATTCCTTGCAAAGGTCGGGGATAAGATGAAGTCGCCGGAACCGCCCCCGAATGAGGCTGGCGCCGCGGAAAAGTCGGAAAAGGGCGATTTTACAGACTACTATACCCATGAAACGAGCCGGGCGGCTATGGCGGCAGAAAACAAGGGTTGACATAAGCAGAAATAATGCTATGATTAGAAAACATAATACTAATTTAAGGAGAATGAACATGAAAAAGGTAATGATGTTGATTGTCCTGATGCTGTCGGCGACCGCTTGGGCAGGCAATCTCAATGTCTGGCTCTATGGCGTTGAGAATATCGTCATCGATAGCGACAGTCAGGAAGCTCTCGGACTCCGCGTTGGCTTAACCGTTGGCGAGGAGAAGAATCTCGAAATCGGTATCGCCAGTGAATTCTATGTGGGCGACAACGGTACGGACCTGCCACAAGTCTGGAGCGCTTATGGTTTGTATTATCTGCCCAATGATATAACAGTGCCACAGCCGATCCCTCTTGACTGGCTGCCGACGGAACTAACGGCAAGACCTTATCTTGGCGCTCAGGTTGGAATGGATTTTGATGCCGATGGCGTCATATCCGGCCCTCTTGCGGGCGTCATAATCCAGAAGGTTTTCTTCGCCGAGTATCGGTATGCGAATTATTCAGGCCAGCTTGGTAATACTCTGGACGACGAACACAAGCTTCTGTTCGGCCTGAAATGGAATTTCTGAGAAAGTTACTTACAAGCGACCTGCAATAGCAGATTATCGCTTTTTATAATTCATTCAGATTATTCGCAGCAATGCGAACCTGATGCTTTGCATCGAAAGTCGATGCAGCCGTAGCTGGCTCAAAAGTGTCAGGAGACCCGCCGCGTGGCGGACTATCTCCGCAATAGTTTAGACAATCAGTTATTAACTATTTGTGGAGGTATGCCGCTATGGCTTCTTTACCATTAGGTACTAACTTAACCCTTGCGGAGATCCAGCGCAGACGAGATCCCAAGGGCAATCTGGCCGACCGTATAGATACAATCAGCCAGGAAAATCGAATCTGGGAAGACATTGTATTAGTTCCCTGCAACAACGGAAAATTCCACGAAGACAGGCTCATTGCCACCCGGCCTTCAGGCACGGAACGCGCCATCAACGAAGGCATCACGCAGGAGGCCAGCACAACTCAGACCATAACCGAGCCTACCTGTATGCTTGCTGCTCTTTCGCGCGTTGATGAGGCGGTAATAAAGGGAAATATGGCGGCTCGCGCCGACGAGGATGCTGAATTTGTCAAAGGTATGATGGAAACAGTGGTCAGCCGTCTTTTTGACGGGGCCCGCTCGACCGACCTGCGCCGAATCAACGGCATCCACAACCGCACGAATTACAACAGCCTGACAAACACCACCAAGACGGTTTTCGACAATGCGGGCGGGGCCGCTTCTGGCACCGCCAACAAGACAAGTATGTATTTCTTCCAGTGGGGCCTCAAGAAGCTTTATCTCATATACCCCGAAGGCGATGAGCGAGCGCAAGGCAACGGACCTATCAAGGTCACCGATTACGGCAAGAGTATCATTGACCAGGCGGGCACAAGTGGAGCCAAACATTACCCCGCTTGGCAGAGTTGGTTCAACTTCGATTTCGGCCTGTTCATTGCGGATTATCGCTGCATCAAGCGTGTCGTCAATATCTCGACCTCGAACATCGACGGGGTTAATGATTTCTCCATCGATGAGAATGCTCTGATTGATGCCCAGAGCGAGCTTGAGTACGGCGGAGCAGGCGCAGTGATTTACTGCAACAAGACCGTTCTTGCGCAGATTCGCAAAAGAGCGAATGAAAAGGGGAATGCCTTCTATACGCAGACCGAGGGCGAAGGTCCGTTTGCCCGGTCGGTCACTTACTGGGACGGAATCCCCATCAAGCGCGTCGATGCCATTACCAACGACCAGGCAACCGTCACTGCATAAGACGGCTGAAAACTGAATAAAAAGGACAACTTTTAAGGAGTTGTAGAAATGTTGGACATAAATTTATGTTTCACTTACGCCTACAGCCTCGGAACTGTAGCCGATTTTTACCAGACAATTACCGGCGACGACGATTCCACGAACTACATCGACCTTGATGCGGCGAATCTCGATATTGCGAGCGGCAGACCCTGTTACCTCATTGTCAGGGTCGGTGAAGCCTTTGTGACAATGACGAGCCTCGATATCAAGCTGGAGACCGACACCGATCCGGGATTTGCCGTCAACCTTCTTGACGTTCAGACCTGGAACATCCTGACGGAAAATCTTACTGCCGGTGCGGTTGTGGTCAATCAGGCGTTGCCCGTCCAGAAGTATCAGCGCTACGTGCGCATTTACTGGAATGTCATTGGTTCAAGCGCGGGTTCGGGCAGCACGATTTGCGCTTACCTGAGCACCGGTCCTGAGTCGGCGTTCGCACAGCTTGACCTCGTGGATGTGGCGTAAAACGACCGTTAAAAACTGAATTTGGGTTTTCTCTTTAAGGAGATATGCGATGGACAAGCCTACGATTGGCATTGTCAGGAACCCTCAATCCCTGCTCGTCTTTTTGGGTGGAATGGTTGATGAGATAAACGACATCAATTCCATACTCGCCCAGGAACGCAAGAAAAGGAACGAGGTAAATGCCAAAGTAAAAGCCAGACAACTGGCAAGAGAAGAGGCCGAGGCCGAAAGAAACGCCAAAGAAGCAATCCTTCTTGAGGCAAAAAGAGTGGTTGCCGAAGCCGAGGCGAAAAAGAAGGCGGAAGCCGATGCGAAAACAAAGGCGGAAGCGGCCAGAAAGTTCGAAGAAGAGCGACTTGCCGCCGCCCGCAAAGTAATCAAAGAGTCTGAATAAACAGGAGATTTAACTAACTTAGGGATAACAAAGGATGAGAAAGTTAGCTTTACTTACGTTTATCGTTCTAAACACAGCCACCTGTTTCGCTCGCCTGACAAGTTGGAATATAAATCAGAAACCCACCGAGAAATGGTGGACCGGGGCGAGCGGAGACCCCGCCTTGGGCTGGATGCGGGAAATCGACGCAATGGACCTCGGCGGGACGGAAACCGGCACAGGCACGGCTTTCTATGTCGATTCCGAAGTGGATGGCACCACAGGTGTTTCTTGGGCCACAGCCGTAGGCACGTTGCAGGAAGGTATTGACCTTTGTAGCGGCAATGCCGGTGACATTATTTACGTTGCGCAGGGACACGCCGAGAACATCAATGCGGCCTCCGCCCTTAATGCGAACTGTGCCGGTATTACCATCATCGGACTCGGTGAAGGCGAAGACCAGCCGGAGATTTCCTTTATCACAGACGCAGGGGCCGAACTGACGATTAGTGCGGCCGATACAACAATCTACAATATGCGGTTCCTGAGCAATTGCGCCGGTGGCCTGACCGCGGGCATAGTTATCACCGGCGACGGCGACGGCGCCCGCATTCTCGGCTGCGAATTTCGGGAAACCCTAAATAGCTCCGAGATGTTGATAGCGATAAATGCCGCCGCGAGCGCCGACGAACTCGTTATCGCCGGTAACAGATTTATCGGGATAGCGGGCGGCTCCGATACCGTTTGCATCAATCTGGCAGGCGCTTCCAACCAGAGCGTCATCGCGGACAATTTCTTCTACGGCGACTGGAGCGATTACGTTATCAAGAACGGGGCCGCATCTATAAGTATGCTCATCGAGAACAACGTGATTCACAACCTCGACGCCGACGGCGGCGGCGGCAAGATAATGACCTTCCACGCCTCGTCCACCGGCAGCATAGTCGGCAATAAATGTTACGGCAACGCTTCCGGTTATCCGCTTGTCGGCAATGGGATGTTCGTATCCCCCGACAATATCGTTATGCAGACCGAGGACGTTGAAACAAGGACTTACGAAACTATGTTCGGTCCATACAGGGGCGATGCCGCCGGAACCGCAGGCGACAGCATTTATGCGGATTTCGTCCTTGCCCAGACCGACCTTGATGCGATTATCGCCGCTTTAACCACTTACGGCCTCGATGAACTGATTTCAAACGATGATGCCGCAGGTGCTACGGCTTATCCTGATTCGGTTGTCGCCGATTCTGTCTTTGCGTTTATAATGTCGAACGATACAAACCCTGTTGTAACCTCGTACAACAATACGACCGATTCTCTTGAAGCTCTCGGAGAAGATACGGACACACTGCTTACGAATGTGGCGGCTATTGCTTCTTCGATAGCTGCAATGTCCGATACCGGCTATGTGGGGACTTGCACAAACAATGCCACTACGACCGAAGCTATTGTTCCCCTTCTTATCGGTTTCGGCGACGACTACTTCAATACCGGATGGTCGATGATTTGCATACTCGATTACTCCGCTGCCGGTTCGGCGCCTGAAGGCGAGATTATCGACATCATAGACTACACATCGGCAACGGGCACGTTCACACTCAACGTCGCGTTTTCACAGGCATTGACTACCGGCGACCGTATTATGCTGAAGCGTACCGAGGAGCTGAACCTTGATATGCCAACGGCGCTGGGGACGGCGGGAACGATTTGGTATCTCGATAGTGGCGCATCCGGCGACGCCACCGGTAAGACCTGGGAAAACGCCTCTCTTACCCTTGCCGCCGTCGAGGCCCTTATGTCCGCCGGTGATATTTGCTATATCGCCGACGGTCATAACGAGAACATCCTTACCGGCGACGGTGTGACCCTTAATGTCGCCAACACGTCTTTTATCGGTATGGGTCAGGGTGACGCCAGACCTCTGTTCGATATGGACGACGACGGCACTATGCTTACCATAGATAACGCCGGAATAACCCTGAAGAATCTCAGGTTCAGGCCCGGCGTTACGGCCTGCAACGTCTGTCTTAGAATCGAAGACGCCGCCATAGGCTGCACTATCGAGGACTGTGCTTTCGTTAACGGCGAAAGTTCTACCGTCGATGAGTTTACCGATGTTATCACCGTAGATACATCGGCCTCGTATCTGACCATCAGGAATTGCACCTACTTCAGTGCGGACGCAACGGGGCATACCGCTACATTCCTCGACCTCGGCGACGAAGCCACTATTGCCGGTTGCACCATTGAGGGCTGTACGATATTCGGGATGTTCTCCGAGGCCCCTATTTACTGGGGCGCTCAGGTTCCGACCAATTTGACTATTCGGAACAACACAATCTCGAATACGACCACCGGCCAGTTCTGCATCGAAGGCACTGGAAACGCAACCGGCGTTTGCGTGGGAAACAGGCTGTATTCCGATTCTTACCTTACGATGCTCGACCCCGGCTATTTGAAATGTATTGATAACTGGGGGGCCGATGCCATCGACCAGCAGGCCATCAGAATACCCATAAGCGCCGAGACTTCGGATGTTACCGCAGTCGCAGATGGCTCCGAACTTGAAAGGCTGGAATTTCTTCAGGATGAAGCTGAAGATATTTTGACGGCTATGGGTATAGATTCCGCTACTGCCAATATCTTTTATCTTGATAGCGCCTGTGGCACTACCGGCGCGGGTACAGAGTGGGCGAACGCAGAAGTCACATTAACGACCGCCATAGGTGATGTTACTACCGGTACAGGTGCGGTCATATTTGTTGCCGCTAACCACGCCGAGAACATTGCCGGTTCGATTGCTATTAACAAAGCCGGTGTAAAGATAATCGGTCTGGGCGTAGGCGAGTCTCGACCCAAACTTACATTCACGGCAGAGGCTTCCGCTCTGGCTCATACCGTTGCCGATGTGATGTATAAGAATATCATCTTTATTTGCAGCACTCAGGACACGACTTCCGCCATCACTTTGGATGGCAGTTCGGACGGAGCGGTCTTCGAGGACTGCGAATGGAGAAATTCGACAACCAACGAGTTTATGGACACCGTTACCCTTGCGGCGGCCTGCGATAACGTCCGATTTACCAGATGCAAATTCCTTAACGACACTGCCGTTGGAGGCAACATATCCGCCATCAACAGCACCGCCGGTGTTACCAATAACCTGATAATTGAGGACTGCGAGTTTTATGGAACCTTTACGACCGCGGCCATTGAAAGCACCCAGATTGAGGTTGATTTGACAATCAGGAACAACAAGATTTACAACTATTCCACTTCTGATTATGCGATAAAACTTTCGGACGCCGCATTAGGTGTGATGTACGGCAACTATTGTTACACGCCCACATACGGGACGTGCATTGACTCCGGCTCGCTCCAATGTTTCGACAACTATATTTCTCACGCTATCGACCAATCAGGATTCCTTTTCCCGGCCGCTCCGGTAGAGGTTCCTTCCGTTCACGGCACGGGTCGGGTCATCTACGTCGATTCCGGCGTGGCTGTTGCAGGCGGCGGTGGAACGTGGGCCACTGCCTTACAGACCATCGACGCTGCGATGGATTTAACTTCCGCCGACAGGGGCGATACCATTTATGTCGCTCAGGGGCACGTCGAAGTCGAGGACCAGGCAGCGGCCATATTTACCTGTGACGTGGAAGGCGTCTCGATTATCGCCATAAGTAACGGTTCTGCCTCCGGGGTCGTAGCTGCCGGTGCAGTTACCGGAACCGACAGCCAGATGCCGCTTTTCATTCTGGACAATGCCGCTGCCACCATAAGCATTACGGCGGCGAATGTGACAATCGACGGCCTCTGGATTGAAAGTGACGTAGCCAACGCCGCCATAGGGATTACTATAGCCAATACCGGCGACGGTTCGGTTATCAAAAACTGCGTTTTCCGTGACGGCGCTGCTGATGAAGAACTGGTTATAGGCATAAGCGTTGCCGCCGATGCCGATAACGTCCAGATTTTGAACAATTCTTTCTCGACGGTTCCGGCCGGCGGCTGCACAAACGCCATCCTGTTAGCCGGTGGTATGGATGATGGCGTCATCAGAGACAACATAGTTTATGGCACTTACTCGACGGGGGCCTTGCTGGCTTCCGCCGCGGCTTCCGTCAACCTGACCGTGATGGACAACATCTTTGTTACCACGTCGGCGAATGTCTGTGTTTCCCTTAATGCCGGTACTACCGGTATTTTTGCGAGTAACAGAATGGGTTCTACCGACACAATGGCGAATACTTTGCAGGGCGAAACGGCAATGTACTGTTTCGACAACTATGCGACCGGCGCTCCTGCTGCGAGCGGCGTGATTACCCCTGCTGTTGATGCCGACTAAAAGTTTAGGTTTAACGGGGGCGGGTTTCGGCCCGCTCCCATTTTTGGAGAAACAAAATGAAAACAATAGTACGATATGGCAAGGTCATGCTAATCCCTCTTTTGCTGATTTTGGCGGTCTTTCTCTTTATCTGGGTAATGACGGCCAAGGCGGAACCTCTCGACACCTATCATTCAAGTTGGCATTTGGTCAGGGCCTTGGCTGCTGAGGATGCCGCCGATTTTGCAACCGCACTCCCCCTTGCGACCAGTGAAGGTGATTTTGCCAACAAACCTGCCGCTGCATTTAGAATACCCGCTCGGAACATCGGGCTTCGTAGTGAAGGGTATTCTGCCGGGAGCAAATGGATGTTTGCGTTTCTCGGCGTAACGACGGACACCGATGATGACAGCGAGACGTTCAGCTTCACTCTTGTGGGCTGGGCAAAGACAAACGGTATGGCTCAAGTAATCTGCGATGGCGATGGTGCTATCGGTACACAGGATGTGGTCGTTTACCCAGGCGGGTCTGCAGCGGATCCGAACTCAGGATGGGCCGATACCCTCAGCGTTGACGCTACAACCAAATGGCCGAGGGACGGAGACGCCAATAATGTTATGGTCTATAACTCCGGCAACAATCAGGTGGCAATCCTGGTCGTGGAGACGACCGGTTTGGAGTACATATACCCGTTTATCTACGATGCTGCCGGTTCTGCGGAAGCAACGTCAATAGCGGTTTATGGCAGGAGATATTAAGATATGGCCTCGCAAGCACTTGACGTAGTAAATATGGCCCTGTTACTGACAGGCTCAAAGAAGCTCGACAATCTTAGCGATGATACCAAATCGACCAGACTTGCCAACGAAGCCTATGATGATGCGCGCAATGAGATGTTCGAGCTTCCCTACGACTGGAAATTCGCAACGATAAGGGCGGAGCTTACGACGCTTTACAGGCTGACCGTTGATACCGCACCTGCCGATGAAGCGTGGTCGGCCGGTGCAACCATTACAGGTAGTACAAGCGGGGAAACGGCCTACATCGTTTCCGTCGAATCGGATACGGTTTATCTCGTCAATGGCCTGACGGATGATTTCACGGATGGCGAGGAACTCACTGATGGGACCAACGCTGTCGATTGCGCAACCGGGTATCCGGTTGTCACCGAACTTGAGCCCGTATCGGGGTTCGACCATCAGTACGTTATCCCAAGTGCCTGTAAGCGCCTTATTTCAATGGTCAACGAAGAGGGCGATGACGTGCAGTATGCGTGGCGAAGAGAGGTTCTCGTTGATGCGGCCGGTAATGAATTAGCTGTGCTGCTGACGGATGAAGCATCGGATATATTTATCAAATATATTCATCTGGTT
>Ga0180008_1001478_pt1 | contig 14704 bp, 6 predicted proteins | sample MM_PW_MetaG_FD_121121 | JGI IMG/M metagenome (GOLD analysis project Ga0180008, IMG submission 121121) | Groundwater microbial communities from the Aspo Hard Rock Laboratory (HRL) deep subsurface site, Sweden - MM_PW_MetaG | ecosystem: Environmental > Aquatic > Deep subsurface > Groundwater... | reverse complement strand
CTGGCTGAGCCTGCCGGTCGTCGGACTCATTGTGTCTCTTTTCTCTGGCAACACTCTTCCCATCCATCAATGTGGCCAGCAGGACAACGGTCTCCTGCATCCTGTCGGACTGGGCGTTCAGTTCGTCTGAAGCGGCAGCCGATTCTTCCGCGCTGGCGGCATTATTCTGGGTGGAAAGGTTGAGTTCGGACACTGCAGTGTTGATCTGATCGATACCGGAATCCTGCTCCACAGAGGCACTGGCAATTTCAGCGATCAGGGCGGCAATCTTCTTGGAACTCTTCTCCACTTCACCGAAATTGCTGTTGCAGTCGGTGGCGAGTTTCACCCCATCCTCGATGGTTCTGGCAGACTGATCGATGAGTGCCGAGGTATCTTTTGCCGCATTGGCGGCACGCAGGGCAAGATTTCGCACCTCATCGGCCACCACGGCAAAACCAGCCCCTGACGTACCGGCACGGGCGGCTTCCACCGCCGCGTTCAAGGCCAGCAGGTTAGTCTGGAAGGCGATTTCGTCGATTGTCTTAACAACCTTCTGAGTCTCCTGGCTGGTGCTGGCGATCTGTCCCATGGCACTGGTCAGCTGCAGCATGGAGCCGGATGAACGTGCCACCAATGTGTTTGATTCTTTCATCAATCCATCGGCATGATGGGCATTTTCCGCATTCTGTTTGGTCATGGCAGAGATCTCCTCAAGGGAAGAAGACGTTTCCTCCAGAGAGGCTGCCTGCTCCGAGGCCCCTTCCGCCAGGGTCTGGCTTGATGAGGCTACCTGATCGGCCGCCTGGGACACCTGTGAGGAGGCACTGCGCAGATCGGTGATAATCCGCTCAAGTGAACGGTAAATGGATTTGGATATGAAAAAATTGCCAATGATGCCGAAAAAGGTAAAGGCCAGTATGGTGATGATAATATAGTACAGATAGGTCCTGGTGGTTCCCAGCATGTTGGCTGTGTCTGCATCCGACTTGGCATTAATAGCGGTGAGTTCTTTTTTAAGCCGGTCCAGCGTGTTTGATTCAAGATCAAGACGTTTCTGGGTATTGTCGATAAAGACAAGGGTCAACTCCTGGATTTTCAGCGCGGCGTTTTTTGACTCCATCGCCATCGGCTGAAAGGGGGTGTTCGCCAGATCTTTGATGTCTTTATCCACGTTGACCAGTAAGGTCTCCAGGAAGGTGATCAATTTGTCCTTATTGGCGATATCGTAATTGAGCAGGGCAAATTGGTGTTTGATGCTGTAATTTGCCGAGGTGTTGACCATGGCGCCCTGGATGACAAGACGCTCCAGGGTGCTGACCTCGTTTCGAAGTTGCTCATCCGCCAGCTTGGTGCTGACATCCGTGATGTAGCCGTTTGATTTGGAGATGGAAAAGTCGGTCAACTCATTGACCTGTGCGGTAATCTGCACATTCTGCTGGCGCAGGGCCTGAATCTGCTCAACATCCTGCCATATGACCGTCATTTCTTTTTCATGGCTGCCGGCAGAGGCTTTCCTGATGTCATCCAGCAATGGAACGACCGTCTCCCGCAGTGTGTCGTAAGATATCTTGCGACTCAGGTAGTTGGTGATGTGAAAGGTGGCGCTCTGCACCGAAGTGACGATCTTATCGGACTTTTCCTGATCAAGAGTCAGCCCGTTGATGACGCTGCGGGAATTGTATGCAAAGAAGCCGACGATGATTACCAGCACAATCAGGATAATGTTCGGGGTGAACAACTTTTGCTTGAGACTTAACTGTGATATCTTCATAGTTCTATTCCTCTGTTGACAGTGATTTCCATCTTTCCCTCATGATAGCAGATGTTATGCCACCTTTTCAAGCAAGGCCTGCAGATCTCCTTTATCAACGATTCTGTCAATGTCGATCAGAATCTTTACCTTTCCCTCCACTTTCGCCACACCAAGCAGATAGCTGCTGTTATCTGCTGAATCGACATTCGCGGTGTTCTCCACCTGTTTTTCATTGATCTGCAGCACTTCGGATACCGAATCAACGATCATGCCGGTGGGCACCAGCCTATCTGCCCGGGCGACCTCCACCACGATGATGCAGGTCCTTTCACTGTCAGCCGGGCATGGCCTGTTCAACCGCAAACGCAGATCAAGCACGGGGATAATACGATCGCGCAGGTTGATAACTCCCCTGTAATATTGTTTTTGCTGGGGAATCGCGGTAATCTCAGTCATGCCGATAATTTCTTTGACTTTGTGAATCGGTATGCCATATTCCTCATTATTGAGATAAAAAGTCAGATACTTTTCTTCCTGATGTCTCTGCTGTGCACTTGATGTGGGGACACTCATGATCGTTCTCCTTAATCCCAGCGTATAAAGAAGCGTGACATCCCCTTGAAAAATTTCTTATTCAGGCTCAGTCTTGTCTTGTTTTCTTCCTTCTTTTTACGCTTCTGTATATGATTAAACACCTCCAGAAGTTCCCGGTACTCAAAAGGCTTGATCAGATAATAAACCACCCGCTGCTCTCTCACCCGCTGTTCCATTTCTTTGCTGTTGCTGCCCGTCATTGCCACAAAAGCGGCTTCAGGGCATAAGTCCTTCAGTTCATTGATAAGGACGGCGCCATCGCCATCGGGCAGTAAAATGTCGGCGATGACAATGTCAAAGCGACTGGCTGCCGCCTTTGCCAGGGCATCATGACAGGTAAAGGCTGTTTCCGTGACAAAGCCTGCGCTGGTGAGAATGGCGGCGACAAGTCCGGCGACGTTTTCTTCATCATCGATAACGAGCACCCGCAATGGGTCATGTTGCTCAGCCGGTCTTTGATGCAGGGGAGATTCTGAGGCGTGCATATCTTCATCCTTATTCTTGCGGGAAGGATATCTGTCGCTTGAGTGTTATCACTGGTAATATCAATAAATATGCCATGGGCGGATTACTTCTGCTAACATCCTGACACAAAACACTTTTCTGCATGAATATGCCAGGATGGCACGGGGGAAACCCCATAGACGGGATCGGACTAAAAGGGGGAAAAACAGAGGTTATCAATCAATAATTAGTTGATATCAAATAAGAAAAGCAGAAACAGGCAACAAATGGCATCTTTTCGGGCAAAAAAGCCCTATTTTTTCAATTTCAGAAACCCATATTGTTTCATTTTGCGGTACAGGGTCTTGGGGTTTACCTTGAGGGCTGTGGCGGTGTTGCCTTGGTGCCATTTGTTATGCTGCAGGGCATTGAAGAGGATTTTTTTTTCAAATCTCTCCAGGGCCTCCTCATAGGTGAGCGCTTCCATGTTTTGGCTGGTATCGGCAAAAGGCTTTTCCTCGGCCGCATCGATGACGGTGCCCATGAAGTCAAGTTTTTTCAGGGTGACGAAACGATGCAGGGTGTTCTGCAGCTCCCTGACATTGCCGGGCCAGTCATAACTCTGCAAGGCCTTGATGATTTTCGGACTGACCGGAGGAACCTTATCAGGCTCATACTGGCTGAGGAAATGTTCGATGAGTAAGGGGATATCTTCCTTTCTTTCCCTTAAAAGGGGCAAGCAAATGGGAATGACATGAATCCTGTAGAGAAAATCCTGCCGCATCCGTCCCTGTCGCACCGCCTCCTTGAGATCACGGTTGGTGGCGGCAATAAAACGGACAGCAGGTCTTTTGATTTCCGCACCACCCACCGGGGTGAAACCATTGCCCTCGATGGCCCGCAGCAGCTTGATCTGCATGCTGATGGGAATTTCGCCGATTTCATCAAGAAAAAGCGTGCCGCCATCCGCCATATCCAGGTAGCCGTGCTTATCATCGATGGCCCCGGTAAAGGCGCCCTTTTTATGGCCAAAAAATTCACTCTCGAACAGACTCTCCGGGATGGCGCCGCAGTTGACATAAAAGAGCTTTTTGTTCTTTCTGTCGCTGTGTTCATGGATCGCCTTGGCCACCAGCTCTTTGCCGGTGCCGGATTCGCCATAGATGATCACGTTGACATCGGATGCGGCCGCATTGAGGATGAGTTCGTATACCTCCTGCATCTTCGGGCTTTTGCCGATGATGTCGCCGAATTTGTACCTATCGGTTAGAGAAGCCCGCAGTCGCATGTTTTCCTTGCGGAAATATTCTTCTCTTTCCTTGAGCTCCTGTTCCTTTTGCTTACGCTCGCTGATATCGTAAAACAGGATGAGACGCTGGTTCATCTCTCCCTGCTGATCAAAGATTGGGGTGTGGATAACATAATACCAGCGGTTGTCCACGCTGTTGTAAAATTCTTCCCTGATGCTCTGGCCTTCAACGGGAAGGCCTGTGTCCGCACACCAGGAACAGGGGGCAGTTCTCTGAAAGACAGCCTGATGACATATTTCCCCGGTGGCGTCCCTGCCGAGATACTTGAGCAAAAAGGCATTCATAAAGGTGATGCGGCAATGACGGTCACAAATAAAGATGAAGCCTTCAAATGACTCAATGATCGTGGAGAGCTTCTGCTCGCTCTGCTTCAGCGATTGCAGGGTGGCTTCAAGTTCCCGGGTACGCTGCTTGACCTTCCCTTCCAGTTCCTGCTGATAACTGATATTTTCCCTGCCCAGCCGAGCCTTCTCCAGGGCCTGTTCCACGGAATACCTGAGCACCTCAAGCCGACTGACGGGTTTGGTATGGTAGTTCCAGGCGCCGAGCCGCAGCGCCCGGATCACGTCATCCATGCCGCCCTCACCGGAAATAACAATGACCGGGATATCCGGGGACTGTCGAGCCACCTGCTCCAGTACGGTAAAACCGTCAACCTGCGGCATGTTGAGATCAACGAGGATGATATCCGGTCTCTCCTCTGCATACAACGCCAGGCCCTCTCTGCCATCCAGCGCAGTTGATACGGCATAGCCGAGCCTTTGAAAGAACATGCTGATCAAGCTTAAAAAATTCTTATCATCGTCAATGCATAACAGTTTGACTGCTTCGTTCATGCCTGCTCCTTGGTGTCCAGGACCCGGCGGATGGCGCAGGCCAGCTGCTGCTTGATCAGAGGCTTCATGATAAATCGCCTGATCCCCAGTTGCCTTGCCCTCTCTTCATTGATAACTTCACTAAAGCCGGTACAGAGGATAATCGGGATGTCTGAACGGATGCGTAATACATGCTGCGCCAATACATCGCCGGTCATTTCCGGCATGGTCATATCGGTGATGATCAGGTCGAAATGATAAGGATTTTCCATGAACAGGTTCAGGGCCTCGGGGGAATTTTTTTCAGTGGTCACCTGGTAGCCCAGTTTTTCCAGCATCTTTTTATGGACTGTTAACAGTGCCACCTCATCATCCACAAAAAGGATCGATTCACTTCCCGTAGGGCAAGAAGCCGCGTCATCGTGCTGACTAACTGGATCGGCCTGGATGACGGGCAGAAAAATATCAAAGGTCGTCCCCTGCCCCGGTTCACTCAGGACAGCAATGGCCCCCTTACAGTCTTTGACAATGCCGTGCACCACCGACAGACCAATGCCCGTTCCCTTGCCTTCCCCTTTGGTGGTAAAATAGGGGTCAAATATCTTTTTCATTGTCTCAGGTTGTATGCCATGGCCGGTATCGCGCACGGAAAGCTTGACATAAAGGCCCGGCACGATGTCCGGATGCAGGCGGGTGAAGTTTTCATCAAGGTCCACATCAACAAGATCGATATCGAGTTTGCCGCCATGTTCTTCCATGGCATGGAAGGCATTGGTGCACAAGTTCATCATGACCTGGTGAATATTGGTGGGATCCGCCATGACCACACTGTCGGAGAGAATATTATGATTGATGCTGATGGTGGATGGCAGTGAGGCCTTGAGCAGCTTGAACACCTCCTTGGCGATCAATTTCACCTGCACCGGTCTCGCTTCAACCTGCCGTTGCCGGCTGAACAGCAGAATCTGCTGCACCAGTCTCTTGGCCCTTTCAGCCGACGACATAATCATCTGCAGATCATTCTTGATCTGCGGATTGTCCCCGGACTGCATCAGGGCCAGATCGGTGTAACCGAAAATACTTGAAAGAATATTGTTGAAATCATGGGCAATACCTCCGGCCAGGGTGCCCAGTGCCTCCATTTTCTGGGCCTGGCGCAGCTTTTCCCCCATCTCGTTTTTTTCCTTTTCCGCCCGTTTGTTGTCGGTTATGTCTGTGATAAATCCTTCCAGCGCAACCACCTGGCCATCGTCTCCTGCAACAGCTGACCCCTGTTCCCAAACCCATTTTTCCTGGCCCTGGGAAGTGAGGATTCGGTAATTCAAGTGGTAAGAGCTATGCTGGTCAACCGCATTACGGATCTGCTGCCAGACCGAATCTCTATCGTCCGGGTGGATCATACTTTCATAGGATACATGCCGGTCATCTGTCAGTTCATCGGCGGTATAACCGGTCAAAATCTGACAGCCTTCGGAAACAACCTGCATGGTCCTGGATGCAAGGTATGCGCTACGGTAGGCCATGCCTGACAGGTTGGCGAGCAGATTGGCCAGTTTGCGTTCACTTTCACACAGGGCCTGCTCGGCCATAATCTTTTCGGTGATATCCCGGCCCAGGGCCATCAGAAAAGAAATTTCGCCCTGCTCATTTCTGATCGGCTTCAACATGAAATCAATAAAATGCAGTGTGCCGTCAAATCCAGGGTGGGTGACCTGAGACAGGACGTCCTCACCAACAGCGGCACGTCCTACGGCCTGGCGCAGCCACTCCTGTAGTTCCGGGGAATGGGCCCACCATCCGGTCTGCCAGAAGGGTTTGCCGAGAACATCCTCTTTGCGGGCGTTGATGAGCTGCAGGGCCGCGATATTGGCATCGAGAATGACCCCATCCAGAGTAAGGAAACCGAAAAGCTGAAAGGTCTGGTCAATAATGGCCCGGTATTTTCTCTCTCTTTCCCGCAGAGACATGTTCATGACAGCCTGTTCAATGCCCAGGGCTAACTGGTCGGCAATGGAGGCCAGGGCCGTGGTAACCGTGTCGGTCAACACATGGCGGGAAAACAGACCCATTACCCCGACGACATTTTCGTTGATGAGCAGAGGGTGGCCGGCAAAGGAAACCATGCCTTCCCGTTTGGCCCACTCCTGGTCGGTGATATGCGGATCGCCGATAACCGCATTGGTCAGCAGCGGTTTTCGGTTCATGGCAATGATGCCGATCTTGCTGCTGCCATCAATGGCTTTTTTGCAGTGTTCTCCGTTGATACGGGTGTAAAGACCGGCACTGGCCTGCAGTTCCAGCAGATTGGATTCCTTGTTGACCAGCCAGATGCGGGCAAAGGCGGCATGGAGATGTTTGACTAACAAGGCACAGCAGTCCTGCAGGGTCGGCCTCAGATCTCCACCGCTGGTCAGCACAACCCCCACCTCCGCGCCCAGGGTCAGAACGGTGAGCTGCTCGGCCAGCAGCTTTTCATCTCGTTTGCGGGCGGTGATGTCCCGCCAGACCACATGCAGAATCTGCCTCCCCCCATCAGGAATGGCTGTCAGCAGCACCTCCACCGGAAAATCTTCTCCATCCGCCCGCTGATGTATCCACTCAAAGCGGTGACAGCCATGGGCCAAGGCCATTGCCATCATCTCCTCGGCCTTTTCATAAGACAATCTGCCGTCCGGCTGCCTCTGCGGAGACAACTCCGCAGGATGGGTCTGCAGGATATGAGCCTTATCGGTATAACGCAGCATGTCCACCGCGGCATTGTTGCAGTCAACCTGGTAACCATCATGCAGGATAAACATGGCATCAGCCGAGTTTTCAAAGAGAGCCCGATACTTGCTCTCGCTTTTCTGTATAGTGTTCAAGTTCTGCAGCCGGTCGTCAGCCCTCTGCCGCAGGGTATCTTCCAGGAGCATCCGTTCCTGGATTTCTTTCTCAAGATTTTTTTTGATTCTCTCGTAGTAATTGAGAATCATGCCCATGGCCGAGGTGAGGAACAGGACCGACACCAGCAGGTAGCCCCAGGGGGCAAACCACGGCACCTGGCGGAGAAAGGGATAATCCGCAGTATGGAGTCCCCAGAAGATCAGGGACCAGCCGAAAACCTGTTTTCCCGCCCCTTTGATCCGATGATGGCGCAGAAAGACAAAACCGGACCAGATGTAGACCCCGCCCAGAAAAAACGAGGTGGCAATATTCTGGGCGATAAAAGAAAAACCGGCCAGACTGGCGATCAATGCCCAGCCGGCGACAGCTCCTGCGCCGTAGAGCCAGAGCCTGGGAAAATCTTTATCAAGAAACTGATAGGTTCCCCAGATGAAAAAAATGGCGCTGCTGATTGACGCGGCATGATGGCCCAGAATCATCCAGGGCGGCATAATGTTATACAAGATGGCCAGATGGATGACAAACCTGCATGCATAAGCGCTCCAGCTCAGGAACCAATACAAGAGAAATCGCTCCCTTTCCCGATAAAACAAGTAGAGAAAGGTCAACGAGACAATGATCGCCGCATTAAGGGTAGCAATGAGAGCGGGAGTCAGCCAATCCATTAGTTCTCCGGTGTTAATGATGACAGAAAGGGAGCCGGCAAGTCCTGAGTAACCGCGTGCCTGTCATTTTTGTATCATTAAACATGTGCCGGAGTAAAACAGAAAACTGCGACCTGCACGTAACGGGTTGCAGGCAAATCCCCCGACAACATTCCATTCGACTTCCCCTCCATTCAACCCTTGCATGCAGCTTCTCTGCCGGTTGAGGTCTCTTTTTAATATTTGACAAATGACAAATTTCATCTGATTCTAAGCAGAGAGTCTTCGTAAAAAATCTCCAGGGTGTTTATCAGACAGCGTCCGGCTGAATCCGTCCCGGGAAATTTCTCCCTCGCTGCATGCGGGTTGACGGACCATTACTAAGGCCCAATTATATTTTCCCGTAGTCGGCAAACAGCCATTCTTTATAGTGAGGAAAAGCAAAGTGAGAGTGCGATGATCACAATGCGAAGTATTGCCATCCGGAAAATACCCATCTTCCTCTTCACTCTATCCGCGTTTTTTTTCCTTTCGACCGCTCACGCCACCAATCCCAAACTGCCAAGCCCCAGGAAGGTCCTGGTCCTATACTCCTATCACAACGGTATGCCCTGGGAGAAGCTTGCCGACCAGGCGCTACGTTCCGCCTTTGGCGCAGCGACCATGGCGCAGGTGGAGCTCAATGTGGAATATCTGGATCTGATCCGCTATTCGGACAAAGACTACGTAAGCGGCCTCAAAGATCTCTTACTCCTTAAATATGCGGACAGGCATCTGGATCTGATCATCGCCATGGATGCCGAGGCCGTCACCTTTATGATTGATCATGGGACGAATCTCTTTGCAGGTGTTCCTGTCATCTTCGCCTCCGATGAACAGAAATATCTGCAAAACGCCGCACGCTGGCATAACATGACCGGAATTTACCGGGGTGAGGATTACGTCAAAACCTTTAAACTTGCCATGGAACTTCTGCCGGATACCAAGCATATCTTCGTCATCTCCGGCTCGGCCCTGACTGATCGCCTGGTGGCAGAGCAGGCCAGAGGGGCTTTGCATACTTACCAGGGGCGTTACGACATCCACTTCTGGGACAGTCTGACCATTGACGAAATTCTCGACAGAGTAGCTGACCTGCCGGAGCACTCGATCATCTATTACCTGATCGTTTTGCGGGATGCAGCCGGCAGCCCCCTTGTGTCACGTGATGTGCTGGCTCTTCTCTCCCAGCGAGCCAACGCGCCGGTGTTCAGCCTGTGGGATACCTACATGGGTTACGGTATGGTGGGGGGGAATTTGACAAGTGCCGAGTTGCAGGGAAAAAAGACGGCGGAGCTTGCCCTGCGGATACTGGCCGGTAAGATCCCTGCCGGAATTGCTCCCTTTCGCCTGGAAAATATCCCCATGTTCGACTGGCGCCAGTTGCAGCGCTGGGGTATCAACGAAAAGAAGCTGCCGCCGGGCAGCATCATAAGGTTTCGCCAGTATTCCTTCTTTGCCCAGTACAGATGGCAAATTCTGGGCGGCATGTTTATCATCATTGTGCAGTTCGTCTTCATCCTCTTCATCATCCACAGCCTGTTAAGCCGCCGACAGGCGGAAGCGGCGCTCTGCGCCAGTGAAGAAAGATATGCCCTGGCCCAGCAGGTGGCCAATATCGGCAGCTGGGATCTGCAACTCGGTTCAAGCACGCTGACATGCAATGAACGCATGGCAACTATCTTCGGTTTTTGGCCGGGACAGTTCAAGGAAGACTACCAGACATTTCTCGACTGCATTTATCCGGATGATCAGCAGTATGTGCACGACGCGGTTGAACAGGTCAGAAAAGGAAAAAACGATTATGAGATGGAATTCCGCATCATCCGGCCGGACGGCGCAACGCGCTGGGTTTCAGCCAAGGGGGAGGTATTCCGGAATCATAACAATGATCCCTGCCGGGCCATCGGGGTGGTACTGGATATCACCGAGCGGAAGAAAGGTGATAATGCATTAAAAAGAAGTGAGGAGAAATATCGGCGCCTGGTGGAGAATCTGGGCAACGAATACTTTTTTTATACCCGCGATATCGACGGCCATTTTCAATACATCAGCCCCTCTATCACCAAGGTGCTCGGTTACAGCAGCGAGGAGTTTCTAGCCCATTATACCAAATTTATGCGGGGCAACCCCATCAATCAACATATTGAACTCGACGCCAGACGAGATTGCCGGGACCGGCAACAGCCTTCCTATCAGATTGAAGTCTTGCATAAACAGGGCTCCATGCACACTCTGGAAGTCAGCGAGGTACCAATTTCTGATCAGAACGGTTCAGTGATTGCCGTGGAGGCAATCGCCCATGACATAACCGAGCAACAGAAAAACACCAGGGCTCTGCAGGAAAGCGAAAGCAAATTCCGGGCGGTTTTTGAGCATTCATCCCATTATATCAGCGTGCTCTCCCCTGACGGCATCCTCATTGAGGCAAATAAGAGCGCTCTACAACTGGTTGACTGCCATGAAAGCCAGATACTTGCCAAATCCTTCTGGGAAACCCGCTGGTGGTCCCATTCACCTGAATTGCAGCAATGGCTGCGCCGGGCCATTGCCGAGGCAGCCCAAGGGCAGCGGGTACAAAGAGAAGTGACCCATCAGGATTGCGATGCAAGGTTGCATTATGTTGATTTTTCTCTCATCCCCCTCAAGAATAACAAAGGAGAGATTATTTTTCTAATTTCCGAGGGGCTGGACATCACCGATGCCAAAGCTGCCGACGAAAAGCTTCGCCAAGCCCAAAAAATGGAAGCCATGGGCGCCCTGGCCGGCGGCATTGCCCATGATTTCAACAATATTCTGAGCGCCATCCTGGGTTTTGCCGAAATGGCCCGGGAGAAGGCTGATGATGACATCGCCGCAGATCTGGATGAAGTGATCATGGCGACCAGGCGGGCGACGGAATTGGTCAAGCAGATACTGACCTTCAGCCGTCAGACCGAACTCGCCCGCCAACCCATCCAGATACATCTTATCGCCAAAGAGGTTCTCAACCTGCTACGCGCCACTATACCCACCACCATCGACATCCGGCAGAACATTTCCCCGAACTGCGGGACCATATTTGCCGATCCGACCCAGATGCATCAGGTGTTCATGAATCTCTGCACCAACGCCTATCACGCCATGCGCGATAAAGGGGGTACCCTCTCGGTTGCCATGGAACCCATGTACCTTGACAAAAGTGATATGCGAATCATTACTCATGCCTTATCCCCGGGTGATTATGTAAAAATTTGCATAACGGACACGGGTCAGGGCATACCCGCCGGCATCATGGAAAGAATCTTTGAACCCTATTTCACCACCAAAGCAAAGCATGAAGGGACAGGCCTTGGCCTGTCCGTGGTGCATGGTATCGTCCAAAGCCATGGCGGGCATATTGAGGTGGCCAGCGAACAGGATAAGGGTGCGACCTTTAGCATCTATCTGCCTCGGATCGGTTCCGCAGCAAATGAGGAAATACTATCCACCATACCATTTCCAACCGGGGAGGAGCATATCCTGATTGTTGACGACGAAGTGAAAATGGTGCAGATTGAACAGAAGATACTGACAAGTCTCGGCTATACGGTCACAGCCGTGACAAGCAGTATTGAGGCCCTGCTGCTTTTCAAAGGGCAGCCCGAGACCTTTCAACTGGTGATCACCGACATGACCATGCCGAGAATGACAGGGGCGGAACTGGCCCGGCAACTGCTGGAGATCAGGCCCGGTCTGCCGATTATTCTCTGTACGGGATTCAGTGAACAGATTGATGGTGATAAGGCAAAAGCCCTGGGTATACGCCGGTTTCTCATGAAGCCCATCAAGAAAAGAGAACTGGCCGAGATGTTGCGCAGTGTGCTTGATGATAAATGAGGAAGCGACGCGGATATGAAGAACTTGATCATAAATTCAGACAACCTGATCTCGGCAGATTTTACTTTGATAGCAGAATTGCGGTTCGAGAAGAGTGCCTGAAAGTATTTTAGGCACTCAAACAGATAACAGAAACAATCAAACCGAGGCTTACATGAATAAACAGAAAATTTCCAGGTATCTCGTAGGTTACGAATTAATCAGCTTCGGCACCCTGTTTGTCATTTTATGGCTCGATGAACTGCTTGATCTTCCCTATCTGCTGATGGGGGCGGATCCCACGCCGATCAATTGGCGTGAAAGCACCCTTGAAGGTATTCTGGTTGTTATCATTGGCCTGTTCACCGTGTACATCACGAAAAAATTATTACATGAGATTAAATACCTGGAGGGATTTCTACCGATCTGCGCCTCATGCAAGAAGATCAGAGACGACCAGGGGAACTGGGTGCAGATAGAGGGCTATATCCGTGACCATTCTGCGGCGAAATTTTCCCACGGCATCTGTCCGGACTGCGCCAGACAGCTCTACCCCGAGTTTGATCCGTATAAAAACAAAAAATGAGCAGGTAAGTCTATCAGCCCGCATTCAATACCTCTCTTACCAGCCTGGCAAGTTGCTTGCCACCGAAAGGTTTATGCACCAGTTTCCGGATACCGGCTTCCATCGCCTTTTCCTCGGAAATGGCCGAACTGTATCCGGTGCAGAGAATGATCGGCATATCAGGCCGGACCCTGAGAACCTCTCCGGCCAGTTCCGTTCCACACAGGGAGGGCATGGTCTGGTCGGTTATGATGAGGTCGAAACCGTCCGGCGCTGCCTGAAAATAGCTCAAGGCAATTCCGCTGTCTGTGGTTGCCGTCACGTGATAGCCAAGCGCGGCTAGGGTATTTTTCTGCAGGCTGACGATTGCCGCTTCATCATCAACGAGCAGTATGCGCTCGTTTCCCCTTTGCAGAATCTCTTCAACCTCTCCGGCGATCACCGCCTGTTTTGCATCAGTGACCGGGAAATAGACGCGAAAAATGGTCCCTTTATTTCTTTCACTTTCAAACTTGATGATCCCTCCGCAACTTTTGACGATGCCATGTACAACTGCCAGTCCCAGACCTGTTCCTTTGCCGTTTCCCTTGGTGGTGAAATAGGGTTCAAAGACCCGTTCCATTGTTGCCTTGTCCATGCCATGCCCCGTGTCACTGATCATCAATTCGACAAAGGAACCGGCTGCAACATGCTGATACTCCATGATCTCCTCGGCAGTTAAGTCCTTGTGCAACAGCGTGACCGTCAAAACTCCCCCGGTATTTTCCATGGCATGAAAGGCATTGGTGCACAGGTTCACCACCACCTGCTGTATTTTGGTCGGGTCCGCCAGAATTGTCCCACTTTTCTTATCAATATTTTCCCTGATTTCAATGGTTGCCGGCAAGGTTGACCGAATAAACCGCAAAGACTCCTTAACAATATAATGCGGCGATACGGGCAGCAGTTTCTGTTTGCCTTTCCTGCTGTAAGCCAGAATCTGTCGGACCAGTTCCCTCGCCCGATAGGATGCCCGCAGCACCTGATTAAGCTCATCGACCGGCCGCTCTCCCTTCACTACCGCATCCCTGGCTATCTCGGCAAAACCGATGACCGGGGTGAGAATATTGTTGAAATCATGGGCAATGCCGCCGGCCAGGGTGCCGATGGCCTCCATCTTCTGGGATTGCAGCAGCTCTTCCTCAAGTTTTTTCTGCTCGGTGATATCAGTGGCCACATGGATCAGATACTCTATATTATTGTTCTTGTCGAAAATCGGTGAGGTTGACACCTTAAATATTCTGCCCAGTTTCTCGTGCCTGATAATCTCGCAATGATTGAGCATGTCCTGCAGAGACAACTGCACCGGGCAACCCGGACAGGGTTCACCTCTGCCACTGAAAAATTCATAACAGAACCTGCCGGTCAGTTCTTTCTTGTCAGTGTTAAAAAAACGGCTGGCAGCTTCATTTGCTTTAACGATCCGCATGTTTTTATCCTGCAAGGTAATAATGTCATGAATGGAATTAAAGGTCCTTTCCCATTCCTCCTTGCTGCGGATCAACCGCCTTTCAGCCTCTTGCTTTTCCGTTATATCTTCAAAGACAGCGACAACTTCCGCGGTGGGCAGCTTGAAAACATAAATCTCCAGCCACAGCAGGATGTCGTCTTTTTTAAAAATTGACTGGGGATGATATTCAGGATTGCCTGTCTTCCATACCCGTTCGAACACTTCCAATACTCCCATGGATTCGACCCATGGCAGGACATCCCTGATGCTTTTGCCGATAATTTTCCCTTTGTCCAGCTCGACACTCTGCAAGGCAGCCCGGTTCATGTCTTTAAAGATGAAATCCCTG
>Ga0180008_1001476_pt1 | contig 14706 bp, 10 predicted proteins | sample MM_PW_MetaG_FD_121121 | JGI IMG/M metagenome (GOLD analysis project Ga0180008, IMG submission 121121) | Groundwater microbial communities from the Aspo Hard Rock Laboratory (HRL) deep subsurface site, Sweden - MM_PW_MetaG | ecosystem: Environmental > Aquatic > Deep subsurface > Groundwater... | reverse complement strand
TTTGGAAAAAAATCCCTCAAAAGATTTTTTCTAAACTTTTCAATATTACGTCTACAATCAACTATTTTTGAAATTAGTAAACAACCAAAAATAGTCAACCTATATCAGGACAAGACAAAACCGAGGAGAATTCAATAACTTAATGCAACAGTTTTAATTTTTTAAATTTTATATTTATTTTATATTTGAAAGGTAAATTACAAACCGATTTTTAAGACTACTATTTGAAATAGATTGAGGAAACCATATTTAATTTTCGGTAGTGTCCTCTAAAATTTTAAGCAGTTAAAAAATTATAAAAGTTATAAAATGAAATATAGTATTCAAAAAATGATAATCTCTAGAACGCATCTTTTAGGAATACTCCTGATTTCACTTTTTGGTTGTTCTCTTTATTTTCAAACGTACAATTATGAATATACCGCAGATGATGGTATTTATTCACACCTAAACACCGTAACTTCAAAAGGATTAAAATCTACTACTGACTTATTTCAATACGGAAGTATGAATTTTATAAATTCAGACTCCAATAATTCAGGAATTTATCGCCCATTTACGCTTTTTACTTTTGCTTTAGAAAAACAAGTTTTCGATGAATTTAATCCTGCCTACGGACATGCAATTAATATTGTCCTTTACTTTTTAACACTTGTAGCCATAGGGTTATTTTTGGTGAGACTTTTTAACTTAAAAAATATTCCATTTACAATTCCCTTATTAATTCTGCTACTTTTTGCGGTTCATCCCATACATGTTGAGGCTGTAGCTAGTATTAAAAGTAGAGATACCCTCCTATCCTGCCTGTTTGCTTTTAGTGCGGTAAATTATTGGATGCTTAACTTTACTAATCAACTACCTTGGAAAAAGATGGTGGTTGGTTTACTCTTCTTCACTGCACTACTTTCAAAAGAAGAAAGTTTAACGTTTATTGCTGTGCTTTTTCTACTATCGTGGTATTTTTTAAACTTAAGCCTAAAAGAATCTTTAGTGCAAACTATACCCTTTGTTATTGCAGCTGGAGTCTACCTCATAATCAGGTCTGTAGTACTCGATGCAGCAAACAATGGCTATAATACCATTTTAAATAATATAATTTACTCTCTTGAAGGAACAGAGAGAGTAGCTACCAATTTTTATATTTATCTATTTTATATAAAATTATTAATTTTTCCACATCCACTATCTTGGGATTATTCCTTTAAACAAATAGCCATTAAAACGATAAGTGATGGCTGGGTTGTATTGAGTTTTATTCTTTTTAGTGCTTTGATTTATTTTGCAAGTATAGGTTTTAAGAAAAAAACTATTCTAAGTTTTGCTATTTTATTTTACTTGGTTACTTTCTCGATATTTTCAAATATAGTACCTGCAATAACCATTGGTGCTACAGTGGCTGAACGATTTATGTTTGTACCATCACTAGCCTTTTGTATCACCTTAGTTTATGGCATATACTCAATAGCGATACAACTTAAGGTGACAAAAAATAGTCTGACAACCATCTTGATTCTCTTACCTTTTGTTATACTATACGCTTCAAAAAGTATCACAAGAACTGCAGTATGGAAAAATAATTTAACGCTTACTACCGCAGGAATTAGTGATTCTCCAAAAAGTTGGCGTACACATATGTTATATGCCGACAACATAAAACAGCAGGCAGAAGCAGTAGCGCTGGACTCCATCAATTTTGAAAAAAGCCAAAACTCTTCCAAAATATTACTTCAAGAGGCTGTATTTCATTATAAAATAGCAGATTCTATCATAGGAAATAATCCAAAGACATCTCTTTTTTTAGCTGACCTTGCTGATTGCTATTTGAGGTTAAAGGATACCGTTGCAGCAAAACATAGATTTTTACAAGCAGTTGAAAACCCAAATTTCTTTTATGGATTATTCAAATTAGGAATGATTTCTTTTAATGAGAAAGAGTATCAAGCTGCAGTTGAATATTATCAGAAAGCACTTCTAGCAAGTTCCCCAGACTTTTTTTCCACCTATCAAAATCTTGCGCTTTCTTATCAAAAAGGGGGTGATTTTAAAAGTGCTATCTTATTTTACAAAAAAGCATTAGAATATGGAAATAATGACCAAATCACCACTAATTTATCGTTTTGCTATCTTAAATTAGGTAGGATCGACGAAGCAAAGACATTAAATTCAGGTAAAAACACCAGCTCTACAGAGGAAAAAAACTTCATTGAAGCCATAAACAATGGCTTTGCGGCTTATAAAAATAAAAAATATGTTGCAGCAAGACAATTTTTTGAAAAATGCAGTATACCATTTGAAAAGTATGGAGGTCCAAATAAATTTCCGAACTTTTTAAATGCATTTGGTCATAGTTTACTTGAGACTAATGCTACAACGAGAGCTAAATCAATTTTTGAGCAAGCAGTTAATAATGACCCAAAAAACTACTTTGCTCTTAAAAATTTAGGTTTTATTTTATTTCAATATGAGAAAAATTATGATCAAGCTATACAATACTACAACCGTAGTTTACAGGCTAATTCTCCTGATTACTTTCAATCTTACAGCAATCTTGGTACCGTATATTTAGTGCAAAACAAAACGGATGAAGCCATAAAAAATTATGAATTGGCACTCAAGTATGGCACATCAACAGCAATAATAAGTAACTTGTACTTACTGTGGAAAGCTAAGGGAAACCAGGATAAAATGGCCTACTACCAAGCTAAGCTGTCAAACTAATAAAAAGTAGAAATTATAAAATATGCTTTTCAAGGAGTATATATCCTAGCAAACCAATCGTTATTGCTATTTATTTAAATTTTCATTGCAAAAGCGCTTTTGCCTTCTATTTGCTTATAAATTAGCTTGATATTATAAAAGCAGTAATAAGAAGTAAGTAAATTATTGAGCTAATAGGAACATTTTGTTCAAAATGATTTATTGTTTCGTGAAAAATGATATATTTATCAGGCAGTCTTTAAAAAAGTAAAAAAATGGATAGTAAAATCGAAATCAAATGGGCGATAATTTTCTCAATCGCAGGATTGCTTTGGATGGTATTAGAAAAAGTTAGTGGCTTGCATGATGTTTATATCGATTATCATGTCTACTTAACAAACTTATTTGCAATACCCGCCATTACTATTATGGTTCTAGCTCTCAAAGAGAAAAAAAGCGTGTTTTATCACGGTAAAATGACCTACAAACAAGGATTAATTTCTGGTTTAATTTTAAGTATAATTATTGCAATAATTAGTCCGCTTACCCAGTATATAACTACTTATTTCATTACGCCTGATTATTTCCCAAATGTGATTAAACGATCAGTTGAATTAGAATATTACAGCACAATAACTGAAGCACAAGCCTATTTTAATTATGAAAATTATGCTATCCAAGGGGCTGTCGGTGCTTTAGTAATGGGAATATTAACAACTGCTATTGCCATGCTATTTTTACGCACAAAAAAATAATGCAGTACCTACTTCTCTTTAAAGTTTTCAATAAAAACGAATTAAATTAGCTAGAATGCAGTAACCTTTAAAATCAGTAAAGTAAATGGAATTCGATTATGTCATTGTAGGAAGTGGTTTTGGAGGATCTGTAAGTGCTTTACGCTTATCAAAAAAAGGGTATAAAGTTGCAGTAATTGAAAAAGGAAAGTGGTTCCAAGCCAACGATTTCCCTAAAACCAATTGGAATTTTAAAAAATGGCTTTGGATGCCAGGTCTTCGTTTTTTTGGTATCATGAAATTAACGATATTTAAACATGTAGCTGTGCTATCCGGTACTGGTGTTGGTGGTGGTTCCTTAGTTTATGCCAACACTTTACCTATTCCAAAATCTACCTTTTTTAAAACGGGAAGTTGGAGCACACTTAAAGATTGGGAACAAGAACTGGCTCCCTTTTACCAAGAAGCGCTAAAAATGCTTGGTGCAGCAAAAAATCCAAAATTATTTGATGGCGATTTGGGATTAAAAAAGGTAGCTCAAAATTTAGGTCTTGAAGATAAATTTGATGCAACTAATGTTGCCGTTTATTTTGATGAAGAAAATGTGACCAAAGCAGATCCTTATTTTGATGGTCTGGGACCGGCTCGAACAGGTTGTAATTTTTGCGGAGCCTGTATGACCGGCTGCAGAAATAATTCTAAAAACACCCTTGACAAGAATTATTTATACCTGGCACAGCATTACGGCGCAGTGATTATGGCTGAACAAGAAGTGTATAATGTAACTCCCATTGGCACTACTGATGGATCTAATGGCTATGAAGTCTTCATCAAATCAAGTACCTCATTCATTAGCAAGAAAATTAAAATTAGAAGTAAAAGTGTTATTTTTTCAGGTGGTGTACTAGGCACTGTAAAATTACTATTGCAGTTAAAATCGAAATCATTACCTCATCTATCTGATCGTTTAGGAGAAGATATCAGAACTAACAATGAGACTTTGGTGAGTGTTTCAACTTTGGATAACGACAAAAACTTTTCAAAAGGGGTAGCTATAGGAAGTATTCTTGATGTCGACGAAAATAGCCACTTAGAAATATGTCGTTATTCCGAAGGTTCAAATGCATGGAAATTAATTCACTTACCCTATGTTAGTGGAAAAAATACTATAGTACGTATAGCAAGAGTCCTTTGGTCATTATTAAAATCACCAGTAACCTATTTTACTATCTATTTTAGAAATAGTTGGGCAAAAAAAACCGTTGTTCTGCTTTTTATGCAAACGTTAGACAGTACTCTAAAACTTAAAATAAACTTTTTAGGCTTTATGAACTCTACGGTAACCTCCGGCAAAAAACCCTCTCCTTTCATTCCAGAATCGGTTAAATTAATTAAAGAATACAGTAAGGCCGTAAATGGTGTTAGTACGTCCTTTGCTATCGAAACAATTGCAGGAATTCCCTCAACAGCTCATATTTTAGGAGGTGCGGTCATGGGTGCGACTTCAAGTGAAGGCGTGATCGACAAAAACAATAAAGTCTTTGGCTATGAAAACCTTTATATAATTGATGGTTCAATGATTTCAGCAAACCCCGGAGTAAATCCCTCTTTATCCATAACGGCTATTGCAGAACATGCGATGCATCAAATTCCGTTTAATAACATACCAACTTTTTAGAAAAATCAAGCAGCAATTATCTATGAAATATTTATTTAGATTTTTAAAAATCATAATTAGCATTTTGATCATGGTTAGTATCGCTATAACCCTAATTTTTGGTCATAAAGATATTCCATTGCAGGAGCTAAAAACCAAATATGCTACAGCCAGTTCGTCGTTTATTGAAGTTAACGAAATGCAGGTACATTATCGGGATGAAGGTGATAAAATGGATAGTATTCCAATAGTACTTATTCATGGCACAGCGGCAAGTTTACATACTTTTGATTCTTGGACAAACCAATTAAAAAACACCAATAGAGTGATCCGTATGGATTTGCCTGCCTACGGATTAACAGGTCCGTTTTCCCACGGAAACTACTCGATTGAAAATTATACCCTATTTATTCAAAATTTTCTAGATGCCTTGAAAGTTAAGCATTGTATTATCGTTGGGAATTCCCTTGGAGGAGAAATCGCTTGGAATTATACTTTTAAACACCCACAAAGGGTTGATAAATTGATCTTGATTGATGCTACGGGTTATCCAGTAGTGTCAAAGAGTGTACCTCTCGCCTTTCAAATTGGCCAAACTCCCGTGCTAAACAAAATCTTAACCTACATAACGCCCCGTTTTATCGTAAAATCTAGTATTGAAAACATCTATTATGATGCAACAAAAGTTACTCCCTCCTTAGTAGATCGATATTATGAACTAACCTTAAGAGAAGGTAATCGTCAGGCATTTATTGATCGTTTTGCTATAGTAAAGGATACAAACGCCTACAAGAAGATTAAAAAAATTAACCAACCTACATTAGTTTTGTGGGGATCTAATGATTTATTAATTCCGATAGAAAATGCGGCACGGTTTCACACTGATCTGCCTAACAGCATGCTCCATATTATAGAAAAAACAGGACACACTCCAATGGAAGAGAGTCCAATTGAAAGTTTAAAGCCAGTACTTGAATTTTTAAAAGCAAAGTCTACATTCAAATAAGTTTTTCACTAATTATGCATAGTAAACTTGAGCAAGTTTTACAATAAAACAATAGTAATTTACCAACCTAAAGTCAAAATTAGTACCACTTACCTTTTACTCTTTCTAGCTGTGTTAATTATAATTATCCAGCTAATTAAACAATATCCGTTCATCGAACTTATAGTAGTTATACAACAAAAAATAGCCTCGAGTAAATTCGAGGCTATTTGTATTCTTGGAAAGCGACTTTTAATTATTTTGGCATAACAACAGAGTCAATCACATGGATTACTCCATTAGATCCCATTACATCAGTAACTACAATCTCGCTGTAATTACCATTAGTGTCTTTCAACCAAATTTTACCATCTTTTTGCGTAACAGTTAAAACTTGGCCATTTAAAGCTTTTAGTTCAACTAGTCCGTTACCTGCTTTTAGAGCAGCAACAACATCAGTGGCTGCTAATTTACCTGAAACTACGTGATAGGTTAAAATGTTTGCTAATGCTTTTTGATTCGCTGGTTCTAACAAAGAATTTAATGTTTTCGAATCAATTTTAGCGAAAGCGCTATTGGTTGGAGCAAAAACAGTAAATGGACCATCGCCTTGTAAAGCAGTTACTAAATCAGCCGCCTTTAGAGCAGCTACTAAGGTAGAGAAATCTTTATTCCCTACTGCAACATCTACTACTGTTCCTTGAGCAAAAGCCCCGTTTGATAAAAATCCTGTAATTACCATTGTTAAAATAAGACCTAACTTTTTCATATTTTTTATATTTTGTTAATTAATTAGATCACAAATATAAAACTAATAATTTGATTTTGTTTAATCTTTTTGTATTTTTGTTAAACAAATTTTATTAGGTGAATCAAAATGCGTTTCATTCCTAACTACTTTAACTACAAAAAAGAAGTACTATATCCCAATCGAAGATAAACCTAGATTGGAAAACAAACGATTATGCTCTATATTTGAATTATATAACTTAACTAATCATGCAACTACTACTTACTATGATACTTTTATTTTCCACTCTACAATCCAACCTATTATTTGACTTTACAAAAAATGCTTCCATAAAAGATTGGATTATAGTAAATGATGTCGTGATGGGAGGTGAATCATCAAGCACGATTTCATTAACTAAGGAAGGTCATGGCGTCTTTGAAGGGAGTATTTCTCTAGATAACAACGGCGGATTTTCCTCGGTGCGTTACCGTTTTCCGAAAAAACAAATAAAACAATTTTCGAGCATACTAATTAGGGTACAAGGAGATGGTAAACAATACCAATTGAGAATCAAGTCTGATTCTGGCGAATATTACTCATACATCCTTCCCTTCAATACATCAGGTACTTGGCAAGACATCGTATTTCTATTGGAAGACTTTTATCCTTCCTTTAGGGGAAGAAAACTCAATCAGCCTAATTTTGCTAAAGATTCTATAGAAGAAATCACCTTTTTAATAGGCAATAAAAAGAAAGAGAATTTCAAACTTGTTATTGATAAAATCGAGTTAAAATAATACCTAATTTAGGTAATTTACATCCTTTAAAACAAAGAACTTTTTGATTGCGATTTGAGAACAATAAAAAAAAAGGTATTTGCAAGGACAGTGAGTTTAAACTATCTCATGCAAATACCTTTTTCTAAGGAATAGAAAGGAAATCTTTAATTATAATTACCTCTTAATACCGTAGCGTTTACAATTGCTTGTAAACTATTCCGTCTTTCATAACAAATACGACATTAGTCACGGTAGTAATATCTTTTGTAGGATCGTCATTTGTGGCAACGATATCAGCTAAATACCCTACCTCTAAAGCTCCTATCTTTTTTTCCATTTCTAAAATAGTTGCATTAACTATAGTAGCCGCTTGTATCGTTTTCATGGCTGGCATCCCCGCCTCTTGCATATAAATGAACTCTTTCGCATTCTCTCCATGAGGAAAAACAGCTGCATCGGTACCAAAACCAATTGGCACTCCTTTTTTATATGCTTTTGCAAAAGTAGCTTTGATTCTTGGTCCAATCGCCAATGCTTTAGGGACTACAATTGCAGGATAATAATTAGGAATTAATGCTTTCTCAGCTACAAAACTCCCCGCAGAAAGTGTAGGGATATAGTAGGCATTGTATTTTATCATTAAATCCATTGTAGCATCACTCATTTCTGTACCGTGCTCAATAGTTTTTACCCCAGCTTTTATAGCTCGTTGCATTCCGTCATCTCCATGTGCATGCGCGGCAACTTGCAACCCATAATCTTTTGCTGTTGCGATTATCGCATCCATTTCCTCTTGAGTAAATTGAGCATTAGTTCCGCTTTTTGCTACCGATAACACACCACCTGTAGCCGTAATCTTAATCCAATCGGCACCATTTTTATACCGTTGTCTCACTGCTTGTTTGGCATCATCAACACCATTAACGACACCTTCATTAGGACCCGGATTTCCCATTAAATCTTTGCGATAACCATTTGTAGGATCAGCATGTCCTCCAGTAGAGGCTAATGCCTTCTCAGCCGTTAAAATCCTTGGCCCAACTACTTTTCCTTTATTAATTGCGTTTCTTAAAGACACATTAATACCCGTACCGCCTAAATCTCTTACGGTTGTAAATCCAGCCATTAAAGTAGTTTTAGCATATCCAATGGAATTAAAAGCAATATCGGCATCATTCAATGTAAATTCGTCTCCATAATGCGTGGGGCTCGTTTCCTCCTCTACGTGCACGTGCATATCGATCCAGCCTGGCATAACTGTTTTAGTTTTTAGATCAATCGCTTTATCTAGTGCGTTAGTTGGATTAATAAAACCATCTTGAACAGCTTTTATCGTATTATTGGATACGATGATGGTTTTATTACTTAAAACTTTACCCGTTTTGGTATCAATAATTTTACCGCAGTGCAGGTATGTGTCTTGAGCAAAGGAAATAGTACTAAACAGAATGGTTACAAGGAATAGCGTTTTTTTCATAATATTTATATTTATTTGAAAGATATGAAAAAATAATAAAATCGGGTACAAATAGTTTCTTGTAAAATACTAGATAATGAATCATTGCTTAATAAAAATTGACATAGTCTCCTTGTCTGTGGATGCACAAATCATAGTGAGACATATTTACTAAAGGATTACTTACTCTTATGTACTAACCGTAAAGACCTCCATTACTTACATATTGAGTATATATGCTTACTATATTTTTAGTACAACTTTGTAAAGTTTGTGTAATTAAGTTCTATTTTGCTATTTAATTTTTGAAAATTAAAAAATATCACTAATTTTTATTTAATTTGCGAATAAATACGATATTCCAATGATGACTCCTATAACACGCCTATTTGATTTTCCCTATTATCAACAAGATAAATTCACTAGCATTCCTGATGCTCTCACTAGCAAAGTAAATGGTGTGTGGGTAAAAACTTCAACTCAAGAATATATTGCTAAAGCCAATACGATCTCAAGAGCTTTATTGAGAATGGGAATAAAAAAAGGTGACAAAATTGCTTTGATTTCTTCAAGTAACAGAACAGAATGGAATATTATGGATATTGGTGTGCTTCAAACAGGTGCACAAACAGTACCTATTTATCCAACAATATCAGAACAAGATTATGAGTATATATTAAACCACTCTGAAGCAATGTACTGTTTTGTATCTGATACAGAAGTTCTGGCTAAAATTAATTTAATCCGCGATAAGGTTCCTAACTTAAAAGAAGTATTTAGTTTTGATACTATAGCAAACTGCAAAAACTGGAGTGAATTATTGGTTTTAGGTGAAGACCAAAGCAATCAAATCGATGTAGAAACCTGTAAAAATAATGTAAGTACAGAAGATTTAGCGACTATCATCTATACATCAGGAACTACAGGACGCCCTAAAGGAGTCATGTTATCGCATAAAAATATTGTTTCGGATGTTTTGAACAGTGCACCAAGAATACCATTTGAAGCAGGAAGTAGTCGCGCATTAAGCTTTTTACCAGTTTGCCACATTTTTGAAAGAATGATATTGTATTTATACCAATATTATGGTGTCTCTATTTATTTTGGAGAATCTATTGAGAAAATTAGTGACAACATTAAAGAAGTCAAACCCACGGTTATTACTGCTGTACCACGATTATTAGAAAAAGTATACGATAAAATATACGCTAAGGGAGCAGAATTAACAGGAATCAAAAAAAGTTTGTTTTTTTGGGCTATCGATTTAGGTTTACGTTATGAACCGTATGGAGCAAATGGCGCTTGGTATGAATTTCAGTTAAAAATTGCGCGTAAACTTATCTTTAGTAAATGGAAAGAAGGGCTAGGAGGAAATCTTGAACTAATGGTATCAGGAAGTGCGGCTTTGCAAACTAGATTAACACGCATTTTTGCTGCCGCAGGAATCCCCGTAATGGAAGGATATGGATTAACAGAAACTTCACCAGTTATCTCCGTAAATGACCTTAGAAACAATGGTTTTAGAGTAGGAACCGTTGGTAAAGTTATTGATGAAGTTGAAGTGAAAATCGCTGCAGATGGTGAAATTCTTTGCAAAGGACCTAATGTCATGATGGGTTATTTTAAAGACGAGCAATTAACGAGTGAGGTAATAGTAGATGGTTATTTTCATACTGGAGATATAGGTGAATTTGACAAGGATGGTTTCTTGAAAATTACAGACCGTAAGAAAGAAATGTTCAAAACCTCAGGAGGAAAGTACATTGCGCCACAAATGATTGAAAACATGATGAAACAATCTCGTTTTATCGAACAAATAATGGTAATAGGCGAAGGACAAAAAATGCCTGCTGCCTTTATCCAACCTAATTTTGAATTCGTAAAAGAATGGGCAGTTATCCATAAGTTAAACATTGGTTCTACAAATGAAGAAATTGTTACTAATGAAAAAGTAATCGCTCGTATACAGGAAGAGATCGATAGTATTAATTTAAAATTTGGACACTGGGAACAAATTAAACGATTTGAATTAACCCCAGATCTGTGGTCTATAGAAGGAGGTCACTTGACTCCTACTCTTAAATTGAAAAGAAAGATTATCTTAAAAATCTACGAAAAACTATTTGATAAGATATACAGTTAGTAAAATTAGTAGAAACCACGAATTAGTTTTCGTGGTTTTTTTATGCCTTTTTTGCAACGAAAAACTTTGTAAAAGCAACCACCTACTGTATTTATTGAAGCGTAACATATTCTATTTTAAACTATTGCTCATCATAAGGGATAGTAGTGGGCTCTTGATATCAAGCGAAGCACCACAAAAGATAGCATGTTTAGATACACTTGTACTAATAACGATCCCGATTACCTGGGTTTACGTACGTGTACAAAGTAGAATTTCACTAACAAAGCTTCGCAATATGCAAGAGATTTATTAAATTTAGGTAGTATTAACAAAAAAATAGTTTTATTTATTATGCATGCATAGTAAATTTTTAGTATATTTGAAATCGATTGCGACAATATGAAAGATAAAACTATAGATTACATCCTTCGAGCTACTTGGCAAGCAGTTGCCAGAATGTACAATGAAGAAGCCTCTAAGTATGATGCGAGCATGGCGACTGGTTTTGCTTTGTTGAGTATTGACAAGGAAGGTGGAACTCCCTCTACGGCTTTAGGTCCAAAAATGGGAATGGAAGCTACGAGCCTGACTCGTACACTAAAATCGATGGAAGATAAAGGATTAATCATTAGAAAAAAAAATCCAGAGGACGGACGCGGTGTTTTGATTTACCTAACTCCTTTTGGTAAAGAAAAAAGAGAATTATCTAAAAACACGGTCTTAAAATTTAATGAGGCAGTAAAAAATAATATTTCAGAGGAAAAACTGCAACATTTTGTTGAAGTAGCTGAAATTATAAATGAATTAATTGTTGATAAAAATATTTTTCAGGTAAATGAGAAAAAAGAAAACGACAATGTTCATACTGTAAGGAAATAAGTAAAAATAATACGTATGCACTTATTTCATGGCTTTCTAAAACGCTAGAAATAGTAGCATATTTTAATAAAAACAAATAAAAACAACGTATGAAACGCACAATCAAAAAAGTTGCAGTAATTGGATCCGGAATTATGGGTTCAGGTATTGCTTGCCATTTTGCCAACATTGGTGTCGAAGTTTTACTTCTTGATATCGTTCCGAGAGAATTGACTGAAGCTGAAGCTAAAAAGGGATTGACATTAGAAAGTAAAGTCGTTCGCAATCGCTTAGTTAACGAGCATTTGATGAATGCTTTGAAATCAAAGCCCTCTCCTATTTACAGTCAAAAGTTTGCCAATCGTATCAAGACTGGAAACACTACTGATGACATGGCAAAAATTGCTGATGTGGACTGGATTATTGAAGTAGTTGTTGAGAGACTAGATATTAAGAAACTAGTTTTTGAACAAGTGGAAAAATACCGTAAGCCAGGAACGTTGATTACATCTAATACTTCGGGTATTCCTATTCACTTTATGAGTGAAGGAAGAAGTGAAGATTTCCAGAAACACTTTTGTGGAACACACTTTTTTAACCCTGCGCGTTATTTAAAATTATTTGAAATTATCCCTGGACCACAAACTTCAACTGAAGTTTTGGACTTCCTTACTATATACGGAGAGAAATTTTTAGGAAAAACTTCGGTTGTTGCTAAAGATACTCCAGCATTTATTGGAAACCGTATCGGAATTTACGGAATCCAAAGTTTGTTCCATTTGGTTAAAGAAATGGGATTGACTATCGAAGAAGTAGATAAATTGACTGGACCAGTAATTGGTAGACCTAAGTCGGCTACTTTTAGAACTGTAGACGTTGTTGGATTAGATACTTTAGTACATGTTGCTAACGGAATCTATGAAAACTGCCCAAGTGATGAACAACACGACTTATTTAAACTTCCAGAGTTTGTAAACAAAATGATGGAGAATAAATGGTTGGGAAGCAAAACTGGACAAGGTTTCTACAAAAAAGTAGGAAAAGAAATTCTGACTTTAGACTTAGATACTTTAGAATATAGAGCGGCTAAGAAAGCTTCTTTTGCTACACTTGAATTAACTAAATCAATTGATAAACCTATCAATCGATTTAAAGTTCTTGTTAAAGGAAAAGACAAAGCAGGAGAGTTTTACAGAAAAAGTTTTTCTGGAATGTTCGCTTATGTTTCCAATAGAATACCTGAAATATCAGACGAATTATACAAAATCGACGACGCTATGAAAGCTGGTTTCGGTTGGGAAAATGGTCCGTTCGAAATCTGGGATGCTATTGGAGTAGAAAAAGGAATCGAAATTATGAAAGCGGAAGGTTTAGAGCCAGCTGCTTGGGTAACAGAAATGCTAGCTGCTGGAAACAAAAGCTTTTACACTGTTGCAGATGGAGCAACGCACTTTTACAGCATTCCTGCAAAAGCACAAGTTAAAGTTCCTGGACAAGATGATTTTATTATTTTGAACAATATTCGCGAAAGCAAAAAAATATGGAGCAACAGTGGTGGTGTAATCACTGATCTTGGTGATGGAATCATTAACTTAGAGTTCCTTTCAAAAATGAATACTATTGGTGGTGACGTTTTACAAGCGATCAATAAAGCCATTGATTTAGCCGAAAAGGAATATCAAGGTTTAGTTATTGGTAATCAAGCCGGAAACTTCTCTGTAGGTGCTAATATTGGTATGATCTTTATGATGGCCGTGGAGCAAGAATATGATGAGTTGAATATGGCTATCAAAATGTTCCAAGATACTATGATGCGTGTGCGTTACTCTTCTATTCCAGTAGTAGTAGCAACACATGGAATGACTTTTGGTGGTGGATGCGAAATGAGTTTACATGCTGATAAAGTAGTAGCTGCTGCAGAAACGTATATGGGATTAGTTGAGTTTGGTGTAGGTGTGATTCCTGGTGGTGGTGGTTCTAAGGAACTAGCGTTGCGTGCCTCAGATTTATTCCATAAAAATGACGTTGAGCTTAATGTGTTACAAGAATATTTCTTGACTATTGCTATGGCAAAAGTATCTACATCTGGATACGAAGCATTTGACACTGGATTGCTCCAACACGGTAAAGATGTTATCGTAGTAAACAAAGACCGTCAAATTGCCGAAGCTAAGAAACACGCTTTACTAATGGCCGAAGCGGGTTACACGCAACCGATTCGTAGAACAGATGTTCGTGTATTAGGAAAACAAGCTTTAGGAATGTTCTTAGTAGGAACAGACCAAATGGAAGCGGGTAAATACATCTCAGAGCACGATAAGAAAATTGCTAACAAACTAGCCTATGTTATGGCTGGTGGTGATTTATCTGAACCAACATTGGTAAGCGAACAATATTTATTAGATCTTGAACGTGAAGCTTTCTTGTCATTGTGTACAGAAAGAAAAACATTAGAAAGAATCCAATTTATGTTAACCAAAGGGAAACCACTACGTAATTAATTATTTTAAATTTTAAATGTTGAATTTTAAATGTTTCGAAATATTTAAAATTCAACAAAAAATTTATAATTCAAAATTCAAAACAATATTATGAAAACAGCCTATATAGTAAAAGCATACAGAACTGCAGTTGGTAAAGCACCAAAAGGAGTTTTTAGATTTAAAAGACCTGATGAATTAG
>Ga0180008_1001475_pt1 | contig 14709 bp, 11 predicted proteins | sample MM_PW_MetaG_FD_121121 | JGI IMG/M metagenome (GOLD analysis project Ga0180008, IMG submission 121121) | Groundwater microbial communities from the Aspo Hard Rock Laboratory (HRL) deep subsurface site, Sweden - MM_PW_MetaG | ecosystem: Environmental > Aquatic > Deep subsurface > Groundwater... | reverse complement strand
TATATCGCTCTGGCCTATGGGTTGATGAAGACGGACAGCGCGGTTGTGCAAAATGTCTCCGAAACCTCCTTTTTAATCCGCTTGATGTTCCCCTATCTGGCACTGGTGTCAGCCGGGGCTTTTCTGCAGGGTATACTAAATTCGCGCGGCAGTTTTGTGCCTTCCGGCATCGGCCCAATCCTGTTTAACCTGAGTTTTTTGCTGGTGCCGCCGTTGCTGGTGTACTGGGTGCCCAATCCGGCTCGGGCCATGGCACTTGGTGTGCTGGTCGGCGGCGTGCTGCAGGCCCTGTGCCAGTTGCCTTCTGTGCTGAAAATGGGAGTCCGCTTCGGGCTGGTAAGCCTGCCGCGGGCTTTTTCGCATCCCGGTGTAAAAAAGGTACTGCTGCTGATGGCACCGACGCTGCTGGGTATGGCTGCCTACGAGCTGAATAGCGTGGTGTCCACCGGTTTGGCCTACGGCGTCGGTGCGGCGGTTACCCTGCAGATTTCCTTGCGCCTGCAGGAGCTGATTCTGGGGCTTTTTGTGGTCTCGATCGGCACGGTAATGCTGCCCGAGTTGTCCGGTCTGGCCGCACGGCAGGATTGGCAGCGCTTCCGCCAGCATTTCGAGCGCTCGCTGGAAGTGGTTATCCTGGTCACCCTGCCTATTGTGGTGTTTTCGCTTATGCAGCGGGTAAATATTGTGGCCGTACTCTTCCAGGGAGGCGAGTTTGATGCCGCCGCTGTTGCCGAAACGGCCGATATTTTCCTGTTTCACAGTCTGGGGCTCCTGTTTATTGCCCTGAACCGTATTATTACGCCGGCTTTTTACGCCTGCGCCGACACTAAAGGCCCGGCCTGGGCGGGAATTACCGCTTTTGTCGTCAATATACTGCTTGCCTGGTTGTTTTCGCTGCGCTTTAAGGGTAACGGCATCGCGCTGGCTTTGTCCGTGGCCAGTCTGGTCAATTTGGTGCTATTACTGGTGCTGCTGATTCGCAAGCCTATCGGCGGCCTTGGCCCGGTCTTTGGCCGCAGTTTATTGTATGCGCTGCGCCTTTTGCTTATTTCGGCTGTGGCTGCCGTTCCCACCTGGTTTGCCGGCCGTTGGTTGCAGCCGCGTTTTGCCGCTTTCAGTTCGCGTCTGCTGTTTGCCGGAGCCCCGCTGGTGCTTACTACCGTACTGTATGGCGGCATTGGCATTTTTCTGCTATGGGTGACCAGGGATCGGGTGGCAGGCTACCTTGTGGCAGTTTTCAGCCGGAAGAGTCACCGGTAGAATGGGTCTGTTTAGACTGTGCGTTTTTTTAAACAGCCTGCCCGGCTTTTTTTGAACTTGGTACGCCATCTGCTATTGACAAAATAGTCCCTAATTGATATTGTACCACCGCTGTAACGCCCTTGTAGCTCAGTAGGTAGAGCACATCCATGGTAAGGATGAGGTCAGCGGTTCGATTCCGCTCGAGGGCTGTATCCCAGGCTTAGTTGTACGAGTCCAGGTGTGGTTCAGGATGTCTGGTTTGAGCGTTCAGGAATGGCGCGTTCCAGGCTCTTTTTTTTAATGGTGTGGCAGCCTGCTGTGCGCTATGAACCCTCCGGCTGTTGGCTCAGTCTGTCAGTTGTTTTTGTATGGAAGGAAAGACCCATGGCTACCAAGAAGAAGCAAACTATCGAGACTATCGCTCTTGCCTGTAGTGAGTGCAAGCGCCGCAACTATACTACTACCAAAAACCGCAAGACCCAGCAGGAAAAGCTGGAACTTATGAAGTATTGCCGCTGGGAGCGCAAGCATACCCTGCATAAAGAAACCAAGGTAAAATAAGTTTGTGCTTAGCCCCGTTCCGGCGGGGTTACCGGAGCGGTTGGTTCTGTTCCGTACCTAGGCCAGTAGCTCTAATGGTAGAGCGTCGGTCTCCAAAACCGAATGTTGAGGGTTCGAGTCCTTCCTGGCCTGTTCGTTCCTGATTTTACCCGAAACTTGTGTGCTGCATGAGTCTGCGTCGGCCTTGCTTTTGCCGGCTTTAAGGAGTTCATATGAAAAAGATTATACAGTTTTTCAAAGACTGTGTAGGAGAGTTGCGCAAGGTTGTCTGGCCGACCCGTGACAACGTTGTAGCTTCCACCAAAGTTGTAATCATATCAACTGTCCTCGTCGCAGTATTTCTTGGCGTTATCGACTTCGTCTGCGTCAGGTTGATTGATTTGTTAGTCTGATTCGGCCGGTATAGCATATGGCCAAATCATGGTATGTCCTGCACGTATACTCCGGCTATGAAGCCAAGATCGAGAAAACACTGCGCGTGTATCTCGCCAATGGTGAAATAGATCCGGCTGTACTCACCGACATAAAAATTCCGAGTGAAGAAGTTGTGGATGTGAAGGACGGCAAGCGCCGTACCAGCAGCCGCAAGATGCTTCCAGGGTACCTGCTGGTCGAAATGGATCTTCCCGAAGCCAATTGGAAGTCCGCCTGTTCAGTTATAAAAAAGATAAACGGAGTTACCGGTTTCGTCGGGGCGACAGCTCATAATAAACCGGCACCCATATCTGCTGAGGAGGCTCGCCAGATCCTTCAGCGGGCTGGTGATATCAAGGGCGAGAAACCTGTCAAGTCGCGCCAGAATTTTTCGGTCGGCGAGCAGGTTAAAATCATCGAGGGTCCCTTCGAGACCTTTACCGGCACCATCGAAGAAGTTATGCATGAAAAAAGCAAGCTTCGCGTTATGGTCGGTATTTTCGGCCGGGCAACCCCGGTAGAAGTCGACATGCTTCAGGTGGAAAAAGTCTGAAGCGGCATAGCGGTTGCATATCCAGCCGCAGTGATCTTTTAATGCAGCGTTTTAAGCGCTTCTCATAGAACGGTTTGGATGTGCCGGGCAAAACCAAGGTTTTGCTCCGGCCTCTCCGCATGATGGGAGCCCCCGGCCGATGAATGGTATATGCCTTTCATCAAGCCAGGCCAGGGGGCGCTATCTCCGGCTCTCGTACCCTTAATGGGCGAACCGGAGCTTTCTGCCACTAATGGCGGAAAGTACCACGAAAGGAGTATTTATGGCAAAGAAAGTGGTCACAGCAATGGTCAAGTTGCAGTGCCCGGCCGGTAAGGCTACGCCGGCTCCGCCTGTCGGTCCTGCTCTTGGACCGCATGGTGTGAGTGCCCCCCAGTTCTGTCAGCAGTTTAATGACAGGACCAAGTCTATGGAGCCCGGACTTATCATTCCGGCTCTGATTACGGTCTACAAAGACAAGACCTTCACCTTTATCCTCAAAACTCCGCCGGCTTCTGTGCTTATCAAGAAAGCTGCCGGAATTGATAAAGGTTCGCCTATTCCGCACAAGCAGAAGGTAGCCAAGGTGCCGCGCGCTAAAATTACCGAAATTGCCAAGCTGAAGCTAAAAGATCTGTCTGCCAACGATATCGAAGCGGCCGAGAAGATTATCGCCGGTACTGCCCGCAGTATGGGCGTTGAAGTGGAGTGGTAAGCATGAAGCACGGCAAAAAATACCGCGACGCGGTCAAGAAAATCGATACTGCAAAAATGTATGAAATTGATGAAGCCTGTAAGCTGCTCCAGGAGATCAAGACTGCCAAGTTTGATGAAACTGTAGAAGTTCATGTCCGGCTGAATCTGAAGAAGAGTCAGACTGTACGTGATACCGTTGTTCTTCCTTTTCAGTTTCGCGGCGAAAAACGCGTACTGGTGTTCTGCAAGCCGGAAAAGGAAAAAGAGGCCCTCGAGGCTGGCGCTACCTTTGCCGGCAGTGATGAACTGGTCGAGAAAATCAAGGGTGGCTGGATGGATTTCGATATCGCAGTGGCTACTCCGGATATGATGAAGGATGTCGGCCGGCTCGGTATGGTGCTCGGTCGTCGTGGTCTGATGCCCAATCCGAAGACCGGTACTGTAACTTTTGACATCAAAGGTGCCATTGCCGAGCTTAAGAAGGGCCGCATCGAATTCCGCGCTGACAAAACCGGTATCGTGCACCTTGCTGTTGGCAAAGTGTCCATGGATCCGGCCAATCTGGCGGAAAACGTAAAAACCCTGATCGACGAAGTTGTGCGCAAGCGTCCTGCTGATGCAAAAGGCGAATTCGTACAATCAGTGTATCTGGCTTCTACAATGAGTCCTGGCGTCAAAGTCGCCATGGCCAAGGCGGAGAGGTAATTTATGGCACTTTACGGAAAAAAATTACAACCTAGCAAAGTCGCCGCCATCGAAGAGGTGACAAGCAAGATTCAGAACAGCCGTGATTTCATCTTTACCGATTACCGCGGACTTACCGTGCAGCAGATTACTGCTCTGCGCGTTCAGTTGCGTGAAAAGAACGCTGAATATCATGTTATCAAAAACAACTTTGCCCGTTTAGCCTTCGAGAAGCTTAACTTCCCGAATGTAGCGGATTATCTGACCGGTCCTACGGCCATTGCCTTTGCCGGCGATGATTCTAACGAAGTAGCCAAGGTTTTGGTCGATTTTGCCAAAGAAAATCCGGTAAAGCTCAAGGGCGGCATTGTAGACAAGAATGTCTATAACACTGCCCAGATGGAAGCTTTCTCCAGACTGCCCGGCAAGAATCAGCTCATCTCGATGTTGATGAGTGCGATGAATGCTCCTCTGCAGAACCTGGTGTATGCCATCAATGGTGTTCCCACCAAACTGGTGCGCACCCTGCAAGCTGTAGCCGATCAGAAGGCCGGAAAATAAGCCTTCTGCCTATTGTTCATAGTGCGGTCAGGCTTCGGAGACGCTGCCGTTCCTGTCCGCTTTGAAGGATGCACATCATCTTGTATGGTGATGTATCCGGCCGTTCTTCGGAACGGTATCCGTTTTTAGCCATAAGGAGAAGATAATATGGCAGCACTTACTACTGATCAGATTCTGGACGCAATTGCCAGCATGACCGTGCTCGAAGTTTCCGAGCTTGTTAAGGCCATGGAAGAGAAATTCGGCGTTACCGCCGCCGCCCCGGTTGCCATGGCTGCCGGTCCTGCTGCCGGCCCCGCCGCTGCTGCTGAAGAGCAGACTGAATTCACCGTGATCCTCAAGAGCGGTGTTCCGGCCGACAAAAAGATCGCCATCATCAAGGAAGTCCGCACCATTACTGGTCTGGGCCTCAAGGAAGCCAAGGATCTGGTTGAAGCCGGTGACAAACCTCTTAAAGAAGGTATTGCCAAGGATGAAGCCGAGAAGATCAAGAAAGCCATCACCGAAGCCGGTGGCGCTGTTGAGATCAAATAAGGTCTTTTACAAAAAAAACTAAACTCAAACCGCAGAAAACAGCAGGCTGTTTTCTGCGGTTTGGTCGTGTCTTACTGCAAGAGAGGGGTGGCTTCCGGCTCGCCGGTAGTCTCCATGATGTAAAAAAATGACCCAATTCTTTCCAGGGGGTAATGATGGCTTATACCGAACACAAGATTGTCCGTAAATATGTCGGCAAGGATTATAAAGAGGCTCGTGAGCTTCCTAATCTTATAGATATCCAGCTTTCCAGTTTTGAGCGCTTCCTCCAGCACGACAAGGTGCTCAAAGGCAATGTGCCCGACATTCAGGGACTCGAAGAAGTGTTCCGGACCACCTTCCCGATTGAAAGTCCGAACGGCGACATGCTGCTCGAGTATGAGCATTACCAGCTGGATGATACTGCCATCAAGTATACCGAGTTTGAGTGCAAGCAGAAGGGTATTACCTATGCCATTCCGCTGAAAGCCCGGATCAACCTGGTTTTTCAAAAAACCGGTGAGATCAGACAGAAAGATATTTATCTGGGTGATATTCCCCTGATGACCGATCGGGGAACATTTATTATTAATGGCGCGGAGCGTGTTGTTGTCTCCCAGATTCACCGTTCGCCCGGTGTAATATTTTGTCACGAAAAAGGAATCTATAGCGCACGGATCATTCCGTATCGCGGTTCCTGGCTGGAATTCGAGATTGACCAGAAAAAAGAACTCATTTACGCCAAAATTGACCGCAAGAAGCGTATTCTCGGCAGCATGTTCCTGCGTGCCATCGGCCTTGAAACGCGTGAAGATATTATTGCAGCATTTTATAAAACCAAAGAAATCAAAATTTCCGAAGAACGCGAAGACCGTGATGCAGCGGTTGGAGCGATTCTGTCCAGCGCTATCAAAATTGATCAGGATGGTGAGTCCCGTACCTTGTACCGTGCCGGTGACAAGTTGCACCTGCATGATGTCGACGAGTTGGTTGCCCAGAATATAACCACTCTCAAGGTTATAGACTTCCAGCATAAAGACGGTTTGCACTGGAATATGATCCTGAACTGCCTCGAGCGCGAGGACATCAAGCTCATTAAAGAAGATCCGGACCAGGACGAGCCTACCCGCAGTGACGCCCTTTCCGCGGTGTATGCGACGCTCATGCCCGGTGAGCCTATCACCATCGAAAACGCCGAACGCGATCTGCACAGCCTGTTCTTCAGCACCCGCCGCTATGACCTGGGTAAGGTCGGACGCTACAAACTTAACAAAAAATTCGACTACGATGTGCCGGTAAAAGATTATACTCTTGTGCGTGAAGATATTATCGCTACCATGAACTACCTCATGACCGTGTACTATGGCGAGAACAACCTCGATGATATCGATCATCTGGGCAATCGCCGCATCCGGTCGGTAGGCGAGCTTTTGGCCAACGTTATGAAGAGCGCCTTCAGCCGCATGGAGCGCATCGCCAAAGAGCGCATGAGCCTGAAGGAGACCGACACGATCCGGCCTCAGGATCTGATTTCCATCAAGCCGATTGTTGCCGCCATCAAGGAATTCTTCGGTTCCAGCCAGCTGTCGCAGTTTATGGACCAGGTTAACCCGCTGGCAGAACTGACCCACAAGCGCCGCCTGAACGCGCTGGGCCCCGGCGGTCTTTCCCGCGACCGTGCCGGCTTTGAGGTTCGTGACGTACACTATACCCATTACGGCCGCATGTGCCCGATCGAGACTCCTGAAGGTCCGAACATCGGTCTGATTGTTTCACTGGCCAGTTATACGACTGTTAACGAGTACGGTTTCCTTGAAACTCCGTACCGCAAGGTTATTGAGGGCAAGGCGACTGAAGACATCGAATTCCTGTCGGCCATGGATGAGGACAAGTATCATATCGCCCAGGCCAGCGCCGTTATCAACGACAAAGGCGAGTTCCAGACCGAAACCGTATCCTGCCGCCACCAGGGTGACTATACCATGCGCAAGCCGGACGACCTGCAGTACATGGACGTTTCACCCAAGCAGGTTATCTCGGTCTCAGCCGCGCTCATCCCCTTTCTGGAGCACGACGACGCCAACCGTACCCTCATGGGCTCGAACATGCAGCGCCAGGCAGTACCGCTGATCTTTACCGATCCGCCGCGGGTGGGTACCGGTATGGAATCCAAAATTGCCTACGACTCTGGTGTGCTTATAAAAGCCAAACGTTCCGGTGTGGTCAGCTTTGTCGATGCCTTCCGCGTAATCATCCAGCCGGATGAAGCCCCGGAAGCCCGTGATGAATATCTGCTTATCAAGTACCAGCGTACCAACCAGGACACCTGTTACAATCAGCGTCCTATCGTCAAGTTTGGCGAGAAGATTCTCAAGGGTCAGGTTGTTGCCGACGGTCCGGCTACCAAAGACGGCGAGCTGGCTTTGGGCCGCAATATCGTTGCCGGGTTTGTACCCTGGAACGGTTACAACTATGAGGACGCCATTCTTATATCCGAGCGTGTAGTACGTGAAGACATGTTCACGTCTATCCATATCAAGGAGTATCAGATCGAGGTGCGCGAAACCAAGCTTGGTCCGGAACGCATTACCCGTGATATTCCCAATACTTCCGAGAAGAGCCTGGATAACCTGGATGCCGAGGGCATTATCCGCCAGGGCGCTAAAATCAAGGCCGGCGATATTCTGGTTGGTAAGGTAACGCCAAAGAGCGAGACCGAAACCACTCCGGAGTTCAAGCTGCTTAACTCTATCTTCGGCGAGAAAGCCAAAGACGTGCGCGACAGTTCACTGCGCGTGCCGCACGGTATCGAAGGTACCATCATTGACGTACAGCGCCTGAAGCGCTCCGCCAACGATGATCTTTCTCCCGGTGTGGAAGAAGTAGTAAAGGTTCTGATCGCTGCCAAGCGCAAGCTGAAGGAAGGCGACAAGATGGCCGGTCGCCACGGAAACAAGGGTATCGTTGCCCGCGTGCTGCCGATTGAGGAAATGCCGTATCTCGAAGACGGTACTCCGCTGGACATCTGCCTTAATCCGCTGGGCGTACCCAGCCGTATGAATATCGGCCAGATTATGGAAACCGAGCTCGGCTGGGCAGCCAGTACCCTCGGTGAGTGGTACAGCTGTCCGGTATTCCAGTCGCCCGATCAGGACATGATCGAGCAGAAGCTGCAGGATGCCGGGTTGCCGGCCGCCTGTAAATCCAATGTGCGCGACGGCAAGACTGGCGAATTCTTCCAGAATCCGGTAACGGTCGGCGTGGTTTACTTCATGAAACTTTCGCACCTTGTAGACGACAAGATGCATGCCCGTTCTACCGGTCCGTATTCGCTGGTAACTCAGCAGCCTCTGGGCGGTAAAGCCCAGTTCGGTGGTCAGCGTCTTGGTGAAATGGAAGTCTGGGCACTGGAAGCCTATGGTGCGGCCAATGTTCTGCAGGAGCTGCTTACCATAAAGTCCGATGATATGACCGGTCGCGCTAAAGTCTATGAATCTATCGTAAAGGGCGAGCCGCATACCGCAGCCGGTGTGCCGGAAGCCTTTAACGTAATGGTTCAGGAATTGCGCGGCCTGGCTCTGGATATGCGTATCTTTGACGCCAAAAACAAACAGATCGCCCTTACTGAACGCGACGAAGATCTGATTGCCAAACAGAGCAGCAACTTTTAAGGGGAGCCTACATGAGAGATATTCAGGACTTTGACAGTATAATGATTCGCCTCGCCAGCCCGGATCTGATCCGCAGCTGGAGTTATGGCGAAGTCAAGAAGCCCGAAACCATCAATTATCGCACCTTGCGCCCCGAGAAAGACGGTCTGTTCTGCGAGCGCATTTTCGGTACCACCAAAGAGTGGGAATGCTTCTGCGGAAAATTTAAATCGATACGTTATAAAGGTGTAATCTGCGATCGCTGCGGTGTCGAGGTTACCCACTTTAAGGTCCGGCGCGAGCGCATGGGCCACATCGAACTGGCCAGCCCAGTTTCGCATATCTGGTTTTACCGATCCGTTCCTTCGCGCATGGGTTTGCTGCTGGATCTTCCGGTGGCGGCTTTGCGTTCTGTTCTGTATTATGAAAAGTTCATTGTTATTGACGCCGGTGATACCGACCTCAAGAAGATGCAGCTGCTGACAGAGGAAGATTACAACGAAGCCCAGGATCGTTTTGGCGGTGCCTTCACCGCCGGTATGGGTGCCGAATCTATCCGCCAGCTGCTCGAAGGCATCGACCTTGACGAAATGGCCGCCGAGCTGCGGGCCAAGATGATCGAGAAGGGTGCCAAGAGCGACAAGCGTCTGCTTAAGCGTATCGAAATCGTCGAGAGCTTCCGCGGCTCCGGCAACCGTCCCGAGTGGATGATTCTGGACGCCATTCCGGTTATTCCGCCGGAACTGCGCCCGATGGTCCAGCTGGATGGTGGTCGCTTTGCAACCTCCGATCTGAATGATCTGTACCGCCGCGTCATCAACCGCAATAACCGTCTCCGCCGCCTGCAGGGTCTGAACGCTCCCGATATCATCATCCGCAATGAGAAGCGTATGTTGCAGGAAGCTGTAGATGCCCTGTTCGACAACAGCAAGAAAAAACGGGTTGTAAAAGGCGCTTCCAACCGTCCGCTTAAATCACTGTCCGACATGCTTAAGGGAAAGCAGGGGCGTTTCCGCCAGAACCTGCTGGGTAAGCGCGTGGACTACTCCGGTCGTTCGGTAATCGTGGTCGGTCCTGAACTCAAATTGCATCAGTGCGGTCTTCCAACCAAGATGGCTCTCGAGCTGTTCAAGCCCTTCATTATGAAGAAGCTGGTGGAGAAGGACGTAGTTTATAATATTAAAAAGGCCAAGATGTTGGTCGAGCAGGAGACTCCGGAAGTTTTCGCCGTTCTGGACGAAGTCGTCCGCGAACATCCGGTGATGCTCAACCGCGCGCCGACCCTGCACCGTCTGGGTATTCAGGCTTTTGAGCCGGTTCTGGTCGAAGGCAAAGCCATCAAGCTGCACCCGCTGGTATGTAAGGCCTTTAATGCCGACTTTGATGGTGACCAGATGGCCGTGCATGTGCCGCTTACTTCGGCCGCGCAGGCTGAATGCTGGACCCTGATGCTTTCCAGCCGGAACCTGCTGGACCCTGCCAACGGCAAGACCATCGTATATCCCTCGCAGGATATGGTATTGGGTATCTATTACCTGATGCGCGACAAGCCTAAAGCCAAAGGTGAAGGCAAGCGTTATACCGGTCCGGAAGAATGCTATATGGCTTGTGACCACGGGTCCTGCGACTGGGAAGCGTTGATTAAAGTTCCGGCACCCAAACGTCCGGTCTGGAGCAGTCTCGGGGTGGAGGATCAGGGAGCCAATGAAGGCACTCCTATCGTCACTACGCCGGCACGCCTCTTGTTCAATGAAGCGATGCCGCCGCAGGTGCCCTATATCAATTACTCGATGGGTGAAAAAGATATTCGTCAGCTCATCGAGTGGGTGCACCGCACTGAAGGTTCCTATATAACTGTTGTCATGCTCGATGCCATCAAAGATATGGGCTTTAAATATGCCACCTTCTTTGGTGCTACCATCGGTATGGATGATATTATTATCCCGGCCGAGAAATATACCATGATTGACGCTGCCAACACCAAGGTAAGCAACATCCAGGAACAGTATCTGGCCGGACATATTACCCAGGAAGAGCGCTATAACCAGGTTGTTGAAGTTTGGTCCAAGACCAACGAAGACGTAACTGCGGTTATGATGAAGAATCTGGAGCGTCATAAAGACGGCTTCAACAACATCTTCATGATGGCGCACTCCGGTGCCCGCGGTTCTAAAAACCAGATCCGTCAGCTTGCCGGTATGCGCGGTCTTATGGCCAAGCCGGGTGGTGACATTATCGAACTGCCGATCCGCTCCAACTTTAAGGAAGGCCTCTCGGTTATCGAGTTCTTTATCTCTACCAACGGTGCTCGTAAAGGTCTGGCCGATACCGCGCTTAAAACTGCCGACGCCGGTTATCTTACCCGTCGTCTGGTGGATATTGCCCAGGATGTGGTGGTCAATGAAGACGACTGTGGTACCATCAACGGTATCATGCAGATTGCCATCAAAGACGGTGAAGATATTATCGAGACGCTTAAAGAACGTATTGTCGGTCGCTATACGCTCGAACGCATCAAGCATCCTATCACCGACGAACTGATCATTGATGTAAATGAAGAAATTACCGAAGATTTGGCCACCAAAATCGAGCAGGCCGGTGTAGAGTCGGTTACCATCCGTACTGTATTAACCTGCGAAGCCCGGCACGGCGTCTGCCGCAAGTGCTACGGCCGGAACCTGGCCAGCGGCCGGACGGTGGAGATCGGCGAGGCTGTCGGTATTATTGCCGCTCAGTCCATCGGTCAGCCCGGTACCCAGCTTACCATGCGTACCTTCCATATTGGTGGTGCGGCAACCAAGGCCTCCGAAGAAAACCGCATCGCACTCAAGTATCCGGTTCTGGTTACCGCCATCGAAGGCCTGCATGTAATGCTGCCGAACGGCCATCAGCTGTTTACCCGCAAGGGTTACCTGACGACCTGCAAAGTGTTCGGCGAGTGGACCTTCGAGAAAGGTGACAAAACACTGATCGAAGACGGCCGCCGTATCCTTAAAGGTGACGAGTTGATCAAGCGCAAGAATGGTGAAGTTGTTGTTGCTACGGACATTTCCTACGCCCGCATCATCGGCAACCGTTTCCTCTCTATCGCCCAGGAGGCTCGCGCAGAAGTTCGAAACGGTTCGGAAATCCTGGCCGCCATCAATGATGTGGTGCCGGCCGGAGTTGCGCTGGCAACCTTCGACCCCTTCGCCGATCCTATCATCTCCGAGCATGACGGCTATGTCCGTTATGAAGATATTATTCCCGGGTCTACCTTGAAGGAAGAAATCAACGAGGATACCGGTAACGTCGAGAAGAAGATTACTGATTTTACCAGTGACCGAGATACCAAGCAGCCGCGTGTAGTAATTGCTGATGAAGCCGGAAACGAAATCATCACCTATCTGCTGCCGGGTGGCGCTTATCTTAATGTGGACGATGGCGAATCGATCAAGGCCGGCCGCATTCTGGCCAAAACCCTGAAAGAAGGCGCCCGGGCCATGGACATCGTAGGCGGTCTGCCGCGGGTAGGCGAGCTTTTTGAGGCCCGCAAGCCCAAGACTCCGACCGTTCTGGCTATGGTTTCCGGAAAAATATCAATCCGCGGTATCGTCAAGGGCAAGCGCGTCATCTTTGTCATGGATATTTTTGGCAAAGAGTACAAGCATCTTGTTCCGGTTGGACGCAGGCTGCTGGTACGCGATGGTGACTCTGTCGAGGCCGGCGATAAGCTGTGCGACGGCAATCCGAGCCCCCATGAGATTATGGCCATCTTGGGTGAACATGCCTGTCAGCGCTTTATCATGGATGAAGTTCAGCAGGTGTACCGTATCCAGGGTGTTGCCATCAACGACAAGCACATCGGCGTTATAGTACGTCAGATGATGAAAAAGGTTGAAATCGTCGCCCCCGGAGATACCCGCTTTATCTATGGTCAGCATATCGATAAGTACCGCTTCCATGAGGAAAACCGGCGCGTGTCGGCCGAAGGTGGTCAACCTTCGATCGCCCGTCCCTTGCTGATCGGTATTACCCGGGCTGCACTCAAGATTGACTCCTTCATCTCGGCCGCTTCTTTCCAGGAAACGACCAAGGTGCTGACCGATGCCGCTATTGCCGGTGCCGTGGATACTCTGCATGGCCTGAAGGAAAATGTGGCCATCGGTCACTTGATTCCTGCCGGTACCGGTATGCGTCAATATAAGGGCGTAAAACTTTCCGACGGTGACCATGACGATATCGACCTCTATGTTACCGAGATCATCGAACAGCGCAAAAAAGAACGCGAGATGGCCGCAATTCCCGAAGGTTTCGACCAGAACGGCTATGGCTATCAGGATGATATCGGCTTTGAAGAGGATACCACCTTCGAGAATGACGAAGGATTCAGTCCGGTAGACGAAGACGAATAAGCGTCCCCGGTTCAGTGTACCTGCCCGGTCCCTCATTGACACGGGCAGGCTGTTTTCTATATTGTATTGGCTCAGTGCGTCTATCCAACGCATTGTTAAGTTGCTCGTGTACCAAGATTTCGCCGGATCATGCTGAGTTCCGGTCCAAGTTAGGAGACTTAGGTTTCATGCCTACGATTAATCAGTTAGTCCGAATAGGTCGTAAACAGACCATTTGGAAGACAAAAAGCCCGGCTCTCGATGAGTGTCCGCAGAAACGCGGGGTGTGTACCCGTGTTATGACTGTTACGCCGAAGAAGCCGAACTCTGCTCTTCGCAAGGTCGCCCGTGTGCGCCTTTCCCATGGTGTGGAAGTAACAGCATACATTCCCGGCGTTGGCCACAACCTTCAGGAGCACTCTGTAGTCCTTATTCGCGGTGGACGCGTAAAGGACCTTCCCGGTGTTCGTTATCACATTATTCGCGGTGCCAAGGATACTCTTGGCGTAACCGGACGCAAGCGCTCACGCTCTAAGTACGGCGCCAAGCGGCCAAAGGCATAAGGGAGGCTAAACGTGGGTAGGAAAAAGAAGACTATCGACCGCGGCCATCAACCCGATGCCCGTTATAACAGCCTGGCTGTTACCAAATTTATCTGCCGCATGATGTGGGAGGGCAAGAAAAGCACTTGCTCAACCATCATGTATGATGCTCTTGCCAAATTACAGGAGAAATCCGGTACTCCGGCCCTCGAAGCATTCACCAAGGCTATGGAAAACGTAAAACCGATGGTGGAAGTTAAATCACGCCGTGTCGGTGGCGCCACTTATCAGGTGCCGATTGAAATCAGGGAAGCCCGCCGCGAGGCGCTGGCTATGCGCTGGCTTATTACTGCTGCCCGCAAACGTTCCGGCAAATCCATGGCTGATCGCCTGGCTGCCGAATTCTCTGATGCCTTCAATAATACCGGTACTGCGGTCAAAAAGCGGGAAGATACCCATCGTATGGCTGAAGCCAATAAGGCTTTCGCTCATTATCGCTGGTAATTCCTTTTCTGTTATGCCCTTGAGGGCCCGAGTCTGACGCAGTACTTGAAAAAGCTGTGTCTGTTTACTATAATAATGAGACTGGCGGAAAGCTGGTCTCTGTTTTCCGAAAACTAGTCTAGGAGGATACGAATGGCTAAAGAAAAGTTCGAGCGGAACAAAGTCCATATGAATGTTGGTACTATCGGCCACATTGACCATGGTAAGACCACGCTGAGCGCCGCTATTACAATGTACTGTGCCCATAAATTCGGCGACAAGGCTATGAGCTATGATCAGATTGACAATGCTCCCGAAGAAAAAGCACGTGGTATTACCATTAACACCCGTCACTTGGAATATCAGTCAGATAAACGCCATTATGCGCACATTGACTGCCCCGGCCATGCTGACTATATCAAGAACATGATCACCGGTGCCGCCCAGATGGACGGTTC
>Ga0180008_1001474_pt1 | contig 14723 bp, 14 predicted proteins | sample MM_PW_MetaG_FD_121121 | JGI IMG/M metagenome (GOLD analysis project Ga0180008, IMG submission 121121) | Groundwater microbial communities from the Aspo Hard Rock Laboratory (HRL) deep subsurface site, Sweden - MM_PW_MetaG | ecosystem: Environmental > Aquatic > Deep subsurface > Groundwater... | reverse complement strand
TGCATCTACACTTAACGCGCCATAAGCTGTTAAGGCTGCTTCTACTGCTGACTTATCACTGACTGTGACTGTTTGTGTTGTTAATGCTAACACATCTGCGTGGTCGCTTCTAAAGGTTGCTACAATATAGGCAATATCCTCAAAATCCCATGATCCTATTTGAACTGATGAATTAGAATTGGATTGGTCGCCAGCTATATTACTTGCCCAATAGGCAAATGAAATACTAAAATTGCTAATCAGCAAGATTAACAGTAATCGTATAACTATTGACTTTTTTCTACCTGTGATTTTGTTCATTATAGTTCACCAAATAAAAAAACCAACCCAAAAAAATTTCTGGTAACTGGCTATCTATTTAAAGACCCTATAGTTTTGCGTCACTAAATTACTCTAGTTTTGCCTTTTTCTTCTTGTAAATTATATCACATAGTGATTATAAAGTCAACTTTTGTTTCTAAACACACAACCAAACATAGATAAAATCCATTTCAAAAAATGCTAAAAACATTTAAATTTTAATCTATTTCATGTTTCTTATCTATATAATTATAGGAATATAGACCTGTTGCTGACATCAAATCATTGTCTTTTTGCTTAGATTCATTCATATGGCGCATTTTTACCGTCTATTTCTATAAAAAACACTACACAACACATATCTTTATACAATCTTTATACAATCAGCTATCTTTCTATACACCTTTTTTATACGATAAATATTAAGATGAAACTGTATAAAGGAGGCATTATCATGGAAGAATTAGTAGGACAAAAAGTTAAAGTCACGTTGAATTCAATTTCGGGGTTTGTAACCATTATTGGGAAAATCATCCGATCACTCGATCAATTTGTATTAGTTGATACAACATTAGGGCCACTGTATATCTGTTATAGTTCTATAAAAACAATTCAAGTTTTAGGTGATCATCATGAAGAAAAATAAAATAGTCGTTATCGGCTCAGGTAGACTTGGAGCAAGTATAGCTGCGATGCTTTCTAATGAAGGTAACGATGTTTTGATTATTGATAAGGATGGTACGTCATTTCGGAAGCTTTCAGATACTTACAGTGGGTATGATGTTATTGGAGATGCAACAGATTTGTCAATACTTGAAAACGAGGCACTTATCAAAGAGGCTAAGGAAGTCATCATAACAACAGATAGTGACAATATTAACCTTTTTATTGCGCATTTATGCTTTCACATTTATGATGTACCAAAAATCTATGCCCGTTTTTCTGATACTGATAAAGGAAAGTTGATTGAAAATACAACAATTAAAGCAATTTATCCTTTTATTTTATCACTTGAAGAGTTTATGAACATGCGAGGGGAGAAATCATCATGAAGATTATCATAGCTAATGGCACGCATGAGGCCGATTTTATTGTAAAAAAATTCAAAAAAGAAAAACACCAGATTACAATTATTAATTCTGATAAGAATTTTGGCGATTATATGAGCAGCTCAAATCATATCCCAGTCTTATGTGGTGATCCAACAAAAGCATACGTTTTAGAAGATGCTGATGTGTGGGATGCTGATGTTTTTATTGCGTTATCTATCAATGATATTGATAATTATGTTGCGTGCATTACTGCAAAGAAATTATTTAACATTAAGCGTGTTGTCAGTGTTGTAAGAAATCCTAAAAGAGTAGATTTATTTAAAACATTAGGTATTGATAGTGTGATATGTTCTACATACCTTCTTGGAGAAAGTATTAAGAATGAATCGATACTTGAGGATTTTATCAAAACGATATCTATTGAAAATGAAAAAATAGTAATCACTGAAATCTTAATTGATAAAGAATATCTACTGTCTAATAAACTCATTAAAAATGCTGAAATACCTTCATATTTAAATATAAGCTGTATCTATAGAGAACCAGATGTTATTATTGCAAATGGGGACACTTTAATACTACCAGACGATAAACTCGTTATAGCAACCACACCAGATAATCATCAAAACGCAGTTGATTTTATCCAAAGAAAAGAGCTTAACAATGGAGCCTAAAAGTAAAGTAGTCCGTGGGTATCCACTACTATTTGGTTATCTGGGTTATTTTTTAATGATGATTGGATTCATAATTTTGTTACCACTATTGGCAATGCTTATCTATGGAGAGCAAACGAGTGAGGCTAAGTATTTTATTGTTCCCGGTGTCGTAGCAATCATTATAGGGTATTTGTTAAGCCAATTATTGCGGTATAAGGAGACTTCGAAACTTGAACGTCACCAAGATATCCAACTGATTTTCCTTGTATGGGTTATGGCAATTATTTTTTCAGCATTTCCATTCGTATTCAGTGGAACTTATAATTTTACTCAAGCAATATTTGAATCAACCAGTGGTTATACAACGACTGGACTCACCGTTGTCGATGTGACTCAAGCATCTAAAGCATTTCTGCTTTTTCGAAGCTTGTTACAGTTTTTTGGTGGGGTGGGGTTAGTTCTTGTCATCACATCTGCTATCTCTGATAAATATGGCATGCGCTTATATTATGCAGAGGGGCACAATGATAAATTATTGCCTAATCTAGCACGTTCTGCTAGACTCATTCTTTCTATTTATGCTATCTATATCATTGTTGGATCTATCCTATATAGCCTTTTTGGCATGTCCTTATTTGATGCATTTAACCATGCGATTGCTAGCTTGTCAACCGGAGGATTTTCAACCAAAATGGAATCCATTGGTTACTATCAGAGCTTTCCAATTGAAATCATTACAATGATCTTGATGCTTTTAGGTAGCACAAATTTAATCATTCATCTATTTATATTTAAAGCCAAATTTAAGAAGGCATTTCATCATATTGAAGTCAAATTCTTCTTAATTCTTATTATATTATTCATCCCTGTGATGACATTATCCTTCGCAAGCTTCAATGGAGGCAGTTTTTTTCAAAACTTGAGAGTAGGTCTGTTCCAATTCTTGAGCGCTATCACAACTACGGGATTTCAAACCGTTGAGCAATTTTCAGGACTACCATATCTTATCAATCTTTGTGTTATAATATTAATGATTATTGGAGGCGGGATAGGATCTACTTCTGGAGGAATTAAACAATATCGCGTGGCTTTAGCCATAAAAAATCTATATTGGAATATTCGCGACAAGATGTCTCATCAGCGTACCATTCATACAAATTACATCAATAAATATGGTAAAGATATCATTGTAACTACAGAGGATGCTCAAAACAATCAATCATTTATGATCATGTATCTACTTACATTGATTTTTGGCACATTAATATTCACATCATTTGGTTATACCTTAGAAGAATCTCTATTTGAATTTTCATCTGCTTTAGGCACTGTTGGTCTATCTATCGGGATTATTTCTATTCAATCTCATCCTATCATCCTTTGGACGACTATTGTTGGAATGTTTATTGGAAGACTGGAGTTTTATGTTTTAATTATTGCCTTGACTAAATTCACAATGGATTTATCAAAAAGGAAGGTTTTATAATGCTGGAAAAAGAATCGAATAAGTATATATTTTTAACAGTTGTACTTATACTATCGACTTTATTAGCTTTCGCTTTTGAACAACTAGAATTAAGAAGAGAAAATATCCTTCTGATCTATATCGTTTCTATCATGCTAATTATAGTCGAAACTAGAAAGGTTATTTTTGGCATATTTTCTACTTTTCTTTTAGTCACAATCTTTAATTTTTTCTTTACTGAACCAAAATATACTTTTATTATTGATGATGCAAATTACATTGTTACCCTCATCATTTTTATGATTTCAATCATTATATTAGGCACATTAACAACATCATTACAAAGTGAAATTGATTCTTCGCGAGATAACGCTAAAAAAATCGATTTACTCTATCAAATTAGTAAAGAACTTCTCTACGCAAATAGTCTTGATGAAATCATAAAAATAGAATTAAGACATCTAAAAATGAATTTGGGTCGTGAATTGCTTTTTTGTGTATCAAAACAATTAATCACGTATGGTGATCAAGTCATTCAAATTGAGCATATGACAAAAGAGATTAATTATTCAATTGATAACCAGATTATATGTGGAAAAGATCAAAACAAGTTTACAAATTTACCTTATGTCATTTTTCCTTTTGTCAGTAAGAAGGATGTATTAGGTGTCTTAATTGTGAACACAACGATTGATACCTTAAAAAAACAAGAAAAGGAATTCATACAAACTGCATTATTACAGATGTTAACAGCTTTAGAACGCGAAAAAATTTCTGAAGAACAAGAAAATATACGTATTGAAATGGAAAAAGAGAGAATTAAGAGTATTCTATTAAGAAGTATTTCTCATGATTTAAGAACGCCATTAACAACACTTCAAACTGGATCTTCATTTTTATACGACAGTTATGAACTTATTGACGACGAAACAAAAAAGAATCTTCTTCTTGATATTAACAATGAAACAAGTAGATTGGCTGAATTTGTTGAAAATGTGCTAAGTATGACAAAATTACAAGCCAATCAACTCATTTTACATCCCACATTTGAGCTTGTAGAAGATATTTTCAACGATCTTCAGCAAAGAATTACGAATCGGCTCAGTCATCATGAATTAATATTTCAAGAACAATATCAATTGGATTCTGTTTATGCTGATATTCCATTGCTGATACAGGTATTGACCAATTTAATTGACAATGCTATTCATCATACAAAAGATGACTCCAAGATTATGGTTTCATATATAAAAACTGAAAAAGACATAACCTTTATTGTCGCTGATGATGGAGGAGGCATACCAAAAAGTCATCTGAATCATATATTCAAAGATTATGTCGCTAATTCGGATTTTAAAAAAGGTGATAAATTGCGTGGCATTGGTTTAGGGTTAAGCATTTGCAAGGCTATTGTTGAAGCACATGGTGGTCAAATTCATGTTGAGAACAACAATATTAACGGGGCAAGTTTTACTTTCAATATTCCAATATCAGGAGGCAAGAAATCATGACAGAGATGAGTCAAATTTTGATCATCGAGGATGATAAAGTTATTCTAAAGTTCATTAAACTCGCATTGGAAACAAACGGTTATCAAGTCAGTGGGACTGATCAAGGTTCGATTGGTTTAAATATAATACTCAATCAAAATCCCGGTCTCATCCTACTTGATTTGGGATTGCCAGATATAGACGGTATGCAAGTGATTGATGAAGTCAGAAAAATCAAAACAACTCCTATTATTGTCATTTCAGCAAGGGGTAGAGAAAACGACAAAGTCATAGCTTTAGATCATGGAGCCAACGATTATGTAACAAAACCCTTTAATATAAGTGAAGTTTTAGCTAGAATACGTGTTGCATTAAGAAATCAAGAAAAGGTATTTGAAGATCAAAAGTTTATATTTAAAAATTTGGTCATTGATTTTGCCAAGCATACTGTTAAAATGCTGGATCAAGAAGTACATATGACACCTATAGAATTTAAATTACTAGAACTTTTAGTTATCCATCAAGGAAAAGTATTAACACATAACTTTATTCAAGAAAAGATATGGGGTTATAAAACTCAAGACGATTACCAGTCTTTGAGAGTATTTATGGCTTCTATACGAAAAAAACTCAAATCCAATTCAATTGGACATGACTATATATTGACTGAGGTGGGAGTAGGTTATCGATTTAGGGAAGAATAATATATGATTTTCTATTTAAAAATTTAGAGTTTGTGTATTTGACAGCAGCAATTTATATTGTTTGTTGTCTTTTTTTTGATGTCTACCTTAAAAGTTTTTATCTATGATTTTTGTTGTTTTGTAGTTGTTGACTTATTGTTTGTTTCAACCAAAAATAGTTTTCTACTGTGAGATGGAGATTTCATGTTCATCGTGTAAAAAGAGTATGCTAGATAGCTAAAGTCGCAGTCGATATATTGTATTCACTCTGCATGATTTCATTTAAGTTGATTGAAGTAAGCGTTATACCAATTAAACCGTTTATATCTTTAATTAGCCTATCTTTTTCCACTTCATAAAGCCATTTGAATCATGCTGAGATGAAACTCTATATCATAGGCTAAATATGGACTATGACTTTGTTTTAACTTATATCCGTATTGATAATTACGGTATCAATACTTGCAAATTTATTATCAGAAAATGTTCTAAAAGAATAGTTGAAGTATCTGTCGAAATCATTATAATTTACATATTTTTTTATGATGTAGGATGACCCAGCTTCATCAATGTATGTTTCTCTAATGACAAAATATAAAGTTTCACTATTCAATTGTATCGTGTTTCCAACTAAGATTTCCTGATTACTAATGAATTCATTTGACTCATTGTATTGATATAACTCAACATCAACGAGTTGATCAATTGATTTCAAAGTAAGATGAAAAGTAGGTGTCTCAAATAAATCATTTTCAGTTCCTTCAATTGTAAAACTAATCGATAGATATGGTGAAAATGCATAACTAGAATTTGATTGCAAATATAAACTTGCATTCTCTATACTGTAGCAAATGTATTCTACATGGTAAATTTGAGTTTCACTATCACTTAAAATATAAACTGTTCCATCAGATTCAAATCTGCCTGCTGTTCCTTGCGAAAATTTATCAAATAATTTGTTAGATTCCCATGAATTGTAATTACCTCTTATATTTAAATATTCATAAGGGTATAGACCTGAATCAATTAATGCGTAAATGGTATCCTCATCATTACGATCATATGCTGCTAATCCTATTTGATCTAGAACAATATATCCTAATAAAGGGTCTATTTCAACAACTTCATTTTGTGTTTGTTCAATTAGATTGATTCTGTTATTAAAAATCCAAACAAACAATAATAATCCAATAAGAATAATAAATAAAATGGATAGCAACATGACAAATCTTTTTTTTACATCACCTATACTTGTGCTATTATCAATAGAAATTAACATGGTTTCTTCATTATTCAGTAGATCACTCACTTGAATATCGAAAAATTCAGCGAGTTTGTTAATAATTAGCTTTGTTGGATAAGAATTGCCATTTTCCCATTTAGAAATAGACTGTCGTGAAATATTTAAATGTTGAGCGAGTTCATCTTGTGTCAGATTTTTTTCTTTTCTTAAATCCTTAACTTTATCTTTAAACATATAATTTTCACCTCTCATACATTGTACTATATATAAAAAGAATTACATTATATTGTCGTGCACTTTTTGGTTGCGAATAGGTAGCAACCATTTTTTCCATATATTATTTTTGAGTTTATTTTAAAAATATAAAAAAGCTCATCTCCTGTTTTTGAGATAAGCTTACTCTATTATAATGATACCCCAATTAATACTTGAAGTATTTTTTGTTTTTGCTAATTAACAATCGATTCTCTTAGTAAATCAAACACATCCGGATCAAAATTCCTCATTCTCACATTCCCTAATAATTCTTTATATCTAATTTCAATGTGACCAATTTTTTCTAATTGTAAAATAGGGTTTTTCTTAAATGCCACTTTTTGAATTTTAACCTTTTTAATATATGATTTCTTTATTGTAAAAGCTCCTCTTTGAAAGGACAGACTATCTTTAGCAATATACATTATATGATTCTTAAGTCTTAGAGACAATCCCCAGAAAATAATAAGGTAAATTATTACATTGACTAATATCGATAAAAGGTTATCCATTAACTTAACTTTTAATAGGACGTAAGGTAATAGATTTATGAAAGTTATAACAACCATAGGAAGAAAAATGAAGTTAAGATATTTGAACTTATTCGGTTTGTAGGGTAAACTATTTTCTTGTAAAAACCCAACATTTTCCAAAGTATCATCAAGAAAATCAAGTTTTGTTATAGGAAGTAGTGATTTACTCTCCATTTTCATATTACCATCTTCGGTCGTTTGACCAATACCTATAACAGAAATCGTTAAATCATAGAAATTAAAGATTCTATAAAGCAAAGACTGGCTAACATGATAAGCATTGATTCGATTTTTGTGTAGCTTAAACTCGATTTTATTGAATAAACCATACTTATACGTAATAGTTTTTTCTTCAATAATTAATTGATATTTATAATATTTGAGAAAAGTAAATAACATGAACGAGATTGCTCCAACAGCAATTAATATAAAATATGTGATGATTAGAGGTAATATGATTGCCTGTTCGTTCAGTTCGGCATCTATTTGATTCAATATAGGAACATATCCCCAAATGATAATTGTTAGAAATAATATAAAGGTAAGAAATCCAGGTTTCAAAATGCCCATATACATGAGTTCATACCATTTTGCCTGATAATAAGTATTATCTTCAAGTACGATGTTCTCACTATAATTATTAGGGGAAGGCAACGATAGACCCTCTTGAGTTTTTCTTTTTTCTATAAAATCCTTAATCACTGGTGCATATTTCTTATCAACAGTAATAGAAGCTTCAGGAATTGCTGATGTCGCTGTACTTCCTGTATCCAATTGCAATGTAGATAATCCAAGTATAATACTTAGTAAACTGCGTTTGATTGCTATGGAGTGAATATTATCGTATGGAATATCAATTTTCTTTCTATAAAAAAGCCCTTTTTCTATCAAAAATGATTCATTTTGATCTGAGAATAAATGTCTATTTAAGATGAGCCAATACAAAATAAGTTGACCAAAAAAAGCGATAAGGAATACACTCAAAATAATCAAGGATTACTCATTTGTTAGTTGATTGATTTCTTCATCTCCATTTTCAAAAAACAATGAAATAACCGCGATAGAAACGAAGAATGAAATGGAAATAGCTTTAAAAATGTCCACTACATATTTTCGCCTAGCTATATGATATTTAGGATTCATCGGTTTTCCCCTCACAGGAATCTAAATACTCTTGAAGTTTTTCTCTTATCTGATGGATTACATCATTAGCCACATCTTGAGGCAAACCAACTATAGCATCTCTTGAACCCGCCGTATGAATAAATACGGTGGACTGTTTAAATAGTGTTTGAATAGGCCCTTGAAGTCTCTCTATATGTTGTATGCGTTTCAATGGAATATACTCAGTTGTTTTAAATAAAACTCCTCTTTGAACAAGTATATAACTTTCGTGAATTCTATATCCGTATAAAGAATGAATAAAGAATGGTAAAACAAAGTTAAATATTAAGAATAAGAGGGCGACAACTGAAAAAAACCCGATTAACATTGGTTTGATAATATCTGATCCAAAAATTCCTTTGGGATATATAATAACTACTATTAAACCTATGTACACGATTAGAGAACCAATCGTTCTAACAACAAAATGATATGCATTTATATTTTTGTCTAATTTATTTAACATATAAATCCTCCATAATCTTTCAGGTTATCTTATCATATTTTTCGATATAATGTCAAACTGTTTTTCATGTATAAATCTTAATATATTTGTTGATTCTAAATTGCTTGAATCAAAGTTTGTTTATATAGTTTATCAAAAGTAATAACTATCTCATTTAAAGGTGGGCTTACCAAATATTATACTATCTAACCTCAGTTACTCTAAAGTTTTATTTGCTTCATCTGCAAGTTCATACTCTGTTTTATTTGCTTTACTCACAACACGCAGGCGACCTTTAATAGGCATTGTCTGAAGTGTTTCAAAAACGAGCTCGCCTTTTTTATTTAGTATTTCGACGAATGTTGATATATCAAGTATTGTAATGACCCCAATATCTTTTGCAGAAAGTCCAGGAATTGCACAAATTGTACCCACAATATCTGATGCTCTCATTTTAGTCTTTTTGCCTGCATTAATATGAAGTTTCATAATTTCTTCTTTAAATTCAAAACCCTTACCCATCTTTATGACTAAATCAGATGTTTGTCTATTTTGAAACACTTCAAATGCTTGATTAACAACTTCTTGAGTTGGTCTTTCGAGCATCATGATATCATGATTGGTATAAGTGTTGATTTGATCTAAATAATGAGATTCCCTATTAGAAATAAAAGATATTGCTAAACCTTCTTTTCCTGCTCTAGCACTTCTTCCAATCCGATGTACATAACTTTCTGCATGATAAGGTATATCATAATTCACAATCAGTGAGACAGAATCTATATCTAATCCTCTTGCTGCAACATCTGTAGCAACTAAGTATCTAAATAGACCATGCTTGAAATCATTCATGACTTTTAATCTATCTTTTTGCTCCATGTCGCCATGTATCTTATGAACTAAGTATTCTTTTTCATCCATCATTTCACATACATCATCAACGGCTTGTTTTGTATTACAAAAAATAATTGCACTCTCGGGATTTCGGATAATTAAAACATCATCTATGAGTTTCAATTTATCTTTTTGTTCTACTTCATAATAGTATTGTGTGAGTTTATTTTCTGTTAATTCGTCATCTTCGATAACGATGAGTTCAGGATTGTTCATGTATAGATTAGATAATTTTTCTATATCTGTTGGCATCGTTGCTGATAGAAGGACTGTTAATCTTTCAAGAGGTAAAAAATGGATGATTCTCTCAACTTCATCAATAAACCCCATACGTAATAGTTCGTCTGCTTCATCGATGACTAAAGTTGATATTTGACTTAAATCAACAGTTTTATTTTCTATGTGATCAATTAATCTTCCAGGTGTAGACACAATGACATGTGTTCTTTGTTTGAGTTGCTTTGCTTGGCTTTCATATGAAGATTTGCCATAAACAGCCTCTACTTTAATTCTTGAAAATCTTCCGATGTTAAACATATCTTCTTTCACTTGAATTGCTAATTCTCTAGTTGGTGTTAAAACTAAAACTTGGGGTTCTCTTTTATCCCATTTGATATTTTGAATAATAGGTATTGAAAAAGCTGCGGTTTTCCCACTTCCGGTCTTTGATTTAATAACTAGGTCCCTATGATTCAATAAAGGAGGTATAACACGTGATTGAATTGGTGTGGGAACATTATAATTAAGAACATCAAGAGATTTAATTATGTTAGGATTTAAGTTAAAGTTTTGAAATGAATTTGACATTTTGTTGCCTCTTTCGGTTTAATCCATTGAAATTGATAGAACAATTGTATTTTGTATCTTTTAAATATATTATCAATCTTGAATTTCATTTGAATGAAATAGTGACCCATTGATTATATCATTAAAAAGGATAAGAACCTCTACATAAAACTCACATCAATATAAAATGTTGATGGATTAACTTTACTTAAATAAAAAGATCAAGATGCTCCATTATGATTAGAAACCTCTTGTTACTGAGTTTGAAAACAATGAATCAATGGCTATAAAAAACTCTTCCCATAAATGAGAGGAGCATTTTTAGTATGTTATCAAATATCAATGTGATAACGACGGTTTAGAAGGTTTTTGTTTATATATGTTTTATTATTCAATGCCAATATGCTTATCGTGATTTTTTACTAAAATCAATGTAGATATTATAAAAGCCGCGATAGATGCAGGGTACAGTAAGATATTTGATATTCCCTGACGAATACTTGTGTCAATGCTTACATCATAATTTGTCCATTGATGTATAAATCCATAATATGTAGACTGTCTTAAATAGACTAAAATCATCATGGCGAACAAAATAAGAAGCAATATTTTGGGTAATCTTTCGGAAAATATTTGCACTTTCAAACTCATCACAACAAACAAAGTAAAACTTAACATATATACAACATAAAATATATTCAAGAAGCTGTTAATATTTTCTATATAGTTTGTATTTTCTAAGCTAATATCCAATGTGAATGCATAATATAGACCACTAACTACAACCAGAAGCATTGAAAGAGATAGCAATCCAGCACATATCGAGATAATCCTCGATTTTAAAATCTGATTTTTATAGTAGACTAAGATACCAACAGTAAAAATAAGAGCATCATTTAATACAGCATAAAATATAATTGTCCTAAAGTAATACAACAAATAATCATCAAAAATAGATGAATTATACGAATTATATTTAATGTTTAAAATAAGCAATGTTACCGCCTGAATGACAAATAACACAATGACAAAAATAATTACTAGCTTTTTATTCACAATACCATCTCCCCTATCAATATTATATCAAAAAAATTTCTTATTTCATTTATTATCAAAGCTTATGGAACTTTCCACATCAAGATATTAGCATAAAGCATCACTAATCATTTGAATTCGTTGTTCTAAACATTTAGGTAAATCTTCTTATAGTGTCATATACGCAATAAAATATTGCGTTTAATTGGTTTGATAACATCTATGATTCAATTTCTGCTCTCTTATAAACAAGTACTATAGTTTCTGGGAAAAAAAGGCTATATGTGCGTGCACTCGCGAATAATATATCGGCTTCATTACGGGTTACAGTTACATTATCGTTTGGATCATCTAGAATATGATAATCCAGTGTTGTAACAAGGTGTAATTGATTGACTCCTACCAAAACTGTAAAAGCATTATACTCTTGGTCATTGAAATATGCAGTAGAATCATCTTTAATTGTTAGTTTCTCATGCGAAGCACTAGACATTAACATCTCTTGACTATTTAACGATTCATCCAAAATCCAATCGCCTTCAAACATAGCAAGTGTTTCACTTTCATCTACTCTAGTAAAAAGAATGTACTCTTTACTAGATTCCGATGTAATCGAGATAATGTTTTCATTAATATCAAAAGCCATATGCCTTTCATCCTGTTCTCCTATGTTATAACTCATCTCTATCTCACCAGATTTCACTTGAAAAGCACCTGTGAGGTCTAACACTATAGTTGTTTCTTCTGGAAATTTATAGTCAATATAAAACCTTTCAAATGACTTATCTTCGTATAGCGATAGAAAATATGTTCTATTTTCATCAAGTTCATATCCCGGGCCTACCCAACTGCCTACATATTCTAAATATGTATTATCAGTCTCACAAGATGTTAATAGCATTGTAATGAACAAAACAAAAATAAGCGCATATAATTTTAACAATATTTCTTTCATAAATCCCCCTAAAAGTAATATGGAATCATTTTCTTTAATTATATCATCGATTCTTTTTTCTGTAAACAATAGTAAAATTTATACTAACATCAATTGATCTAATCGATAATCTTATATATCTTGATATGAACCTCTTTGATATAGTTCAAATTTCGCTTCAACTACTTAAAATAGATATTATTTATAATTAATGGATACAGCAGATTAACTTTAAAAAGTCGAAATACTTTTGAATATCTAAATAAAAGCCCTTCCCACGGATGAGAAGAGTGTTTCATGTTATTATTGGTGAACAGTAACGGTTTACAGCCTGTGAATTATACATAGTCTTCTATATGTCTTTCTATTAGGGTATTTCGATATATGCTTTGATCTTATTCACTATCTTCACAAGTAGAAAGGCAAAAGGATTTTCGGTCTTATCATATAAAAAAGATATATATTATTGATTATGCTTTCTAAAATACTCAACTAAATTAACAGCAATAAGTGATATAAAAACAGGTATTCCATAAATAAACATCATCAAAAATATTGACCAAGAAACTCCACTACTCATGCCTGCAATTATGAAAATTCCCCAAAATAATATTAAAACCAGTAAACTTAAATATGCATAGTTAAATATTTTTATACTCATGGTTCTTAGTATAAATCCTATCACTAATAAAATTAAAATAATCGTACTATATAAATATAAATCCATACTTTAATTTCCTCTTATCTTATAGATTAAGAAAAGCTCTACAACTTGTTGTTTAATTAGATTGAATATCGATTACTTCCTTTTGACATGAACCAAATCCTCCTATTTTTTTCTATTGGGTTACTTGGTTTTATTATGCAATATGATTTCAGAAATCTTTTGTGTGATAAATGAGTAGGATTCATCGTTTAAGCAGGTAAAATAAAGCGCACTTAAGAGATGTTTGATATTGTTCACCATTGTACTCTTCGTTAAATAATCGTCAGAGATTTCATCAAGTAAGAAGAGATCAAGCCAAGAAAGAATCTGTTCTTGTGAGAGTTTCTTTTGATCAAGTCCTTTCTTAATAGCCACAACCATGCGTTCATCTTCGTTGGAGATATAGAGATGATGATCGATCTTCATCTTTTTTGCAATCAAGTAAAACATCACACGTATCTTTTCACTATCAAACCAAGTGACTTGCACGAGTTGTGCAAAGAGGTCGGCACTATGGGCAATCGAATGCATCCATCCGATTGGTTCTTCATATCCTATCAAGATTTTCTCTTCCTGAAAGTACTTGATAAAAGCTTCATAGAGGGATAAGATGTGTTCATGACTAATCATGTTATCTCTTCTATGGACATAAGCGATAATCACCAGCTGCAAGACGGTAAAACTTCTTTTTAGGACACTATAGGGGTCTTTATTTTCCATGTCATAAAAGAGGTACTGATCACTTAAAAATAGATTCAGATAGTATGTTAATCTTTCTTCATTTAAATGCTTGTCATGAAAAAGATGAGCAAGCATTTCATAGACAATACGGTCTCTTACCTCAGGATCCTTATCTCCAATAAAGGGAAGAATCTCTTGGATGAGTGACTCTGCTTGTGAGGTTTCAATTTGATATTTATTTTTTTGAATATCTTTTAAAAATTGAAGTAAGTATTCATTCATATGTGAACCTCCTAATAAATCAAGTTAAGAAGACTTAAACTATCGCTAATCCTAAGACTAAGAAAACCATAATCGCAAGGAATACCACTAACGTACGGACATTCCATTTCTTTTCTCTG
>Ga0180008_1001473_pt1 | contig 14725 bp, 14 predicted proteins | sample MM_PW_MetaG_FD_121121 | JGI IMG/M metagenome (GOLD analysis project Ga0180008, IMG submission 121121) | Groundwater microbial communities from the Aspo Hard Rock Laboratory (HRL) deep subsurface site, Sweden - MM_PW_MetaG | ecosystem: Environmental > Aquatic > Deep subsurface > Groundwater... | reverse complement strand
TTATTACATTCTTAAAATTTATATCTTAACGTGAATATCTCTCTTTATAATCAAAATCAATCAAATTATTTAAAATGATATTATTTGTTAAATAGTTTATTTTGGAAAAATTAATGGAAATTAAATACTATTTTAAGTAAATTAAACTATAATTCCTCTCTTTATTTAAAAGCCAGTATGATGGAATGGTAGACTTGGAAGATTCAAAATCTTTTGCCGCGAGGCGTGCCGGTTCGAGTCCGGCTACTGGTACCACTTTTTAAAATTTAAATTTCTAATCGATATTAATTTTCAGTTTTATCTATTTTCAAAAGAGGGATTATTACCCTTATACGTTCTTTACTTTTGATTTCTTCTGGCTTATTTTTTAAATCAATATACATTTCATTTTTTGCTTTTATTGTAATTATATCTTCAGGTAGTATTTTTACAAAAGGGTTTTGTTGCTTAACATAAGAAGAAGATGTTTTTATAATATATCTAGCTTGCTTTTTATCATCATATACACCTAAGTATGTAACATATTTATTATCTTCAGTTTTTACAATAAAAACATCTGCTGTGCTGTTTGTTAGAATTCTTTTTTTACAAATCTGAGCATATTCTAAAGTAGAAGTAGTACAAACTGAAATACTATATTTTTCTACTGATGCATAAATAATTGAAGTACTAAATACTAATAAACTCAAACATCTATTAAGCATAAAATTATTCCCATTTTTCTTTAAAATAATTTTATAATTTCATTTAAAGAATTTTCTAATTCCGTAGGAGTTAAACCTTTTTCTAAAGCCCCTTCTTTTACAAAACCTTCATTTATTTTTATTATTGTTCCATCAATGTTTAATTTATAAATAAAGTATTGATTTTGTTTATTATTGTTTATAAATAGACTTTTAACAAAAGAACCATTGCTATCATTTATTAAAGGTATTTTTGAGTCTTTATACATTTTTTCCAATTCACCATTTACAGCTAGTTGTTTAATAAGCCAAGGTGTATTTGAAATATTTGCAACTAGAACAATATTTTTTTCTGTTTTTTTATATAAATCTTTAAATACAGCCAAGGTATCATGATTTAAAACTACAATATATTTCTCAACACCTTTTGGAAATAACGTTTCAAATTTAGTGTATGGACTATTTCCAACTAATTCAAAATATCTTGGTATTGAATTTATTGATAATTCACTATTTACTTCGTTTTTATTTATGCTTTTTTCTGCATTTTTTGGCGCTGTTAAATAAGTCAAAAGACCAAATCCTATTATTCCTAAAAATACTATTTTTAATACGTTCTTCATTTTTTTCCTATTACTTTATTTTTTTGTCTTTTTGCCCATCTTTTAAATAATCTGTGTGTTGTTAAATTATCTTCTATTTCTTTATTATTAATTATATACTCTACTAATTCATTTGCCAAATAAGGTGATAAAACGAAACCTCTTCCCCCGACTCCATTTATTACATATAAATTATTTATTGTTTCTAACATAGAGTTTTTTATATGAGTTCCATTTAATAAATGGGGATATTTTTCAATACTTTTTTTTGAATCAACTAACTTTCCTAGCATTGGGAAATAATCATTACTAGAAGCCCTTGCTCCTATTTTTACATCAATTACTTCTATATTTTCAAGCTTCATAATATCATTTGCTAAGGCTATTAATTTTGCTGAATCATTATTTATTATAGAGTCGTTATAACATCTACTACAAGCATTTATATTTGCAGTTTCTATACAATAATTACATATATTTTTATCACAATTAAACTTATGATGAGTTGCTCCAATTGATACTTTAAAAAGGTTTGTATTTTCTATTTTAGAAGCTTTTGAAACAGAACACTCTTTATGATAATTGATATTTGTTTGAGTTGTGGTACTAACATCTATTTTTTGACCCCAAACTCCACGTATATCAAAATACTCTTCTTTTATATGTTTAACATCAGCACCTGTTGTTAAAATAATATTTTTTGCATAAATTTCATCATTTATTATCCAAATAGAGTTCTCTTTTTGTTCTAATTTTCCCACATTATAAGAAAGCTTTTTTTCTATATTTTTTGTTAGTTTTTCACAAATCAAAGAAGGAGTTACTTGAGAGCCTATTTCAAAAAAATATCCATCATTCATTGAAGTATATTCAAAATCCATATATGGTTTATAAGACTCAAATTTATCTGCATCTTCTTCATTTTTAGGAATTCTACATACTCCACAATTATTAATTAATTCTTCTCCTAGATTTTTATAAAAATTTGTAGAAAAAATCAGAGATTTTGTAATCAAATCTTTAAAATCATTTGGCTTACCCAAAAGTGGAGACAAAAATGCTCCAGCTGCACCACTTGCTCCAAAGGCAACTTGGCTATTTCTATCTATCAACAGTATTGATTTTGAATATTTTCCTAAAAAATAAGCCAAAGAACACCCTGCAATTCCAGCTCCTATAATTACATAATCAAACTCTTTATTCATTTATCTTCATCCAATAACTGTAAATTAGGTCTAAAATAACCTCTTCCACCTCGAAGACTGATACATTTATGTTTTGGAAATTTCTTTTTATAATATGACAGTCTTTCACTTGTCGTTTTTCCAGTGTCACAATAAAATACAAATACCGTATTAGCAGGAAATAATTCCATTTCATAAGGATTATAAACAAGAGTTTGGATATTTGGTATCGGTTTTAAAATAGTGTCTATTAAAATAACTTCTATACCTTTTTTTTCTAACTCTTTTTTATTTTGTAAAAATTCTTTTTGTGTCCATTCATCTTTTGAGAACATAATTATTATTTTCCTTTTTCTTGAACTTGAATATTAGTATATTCCCTATTAAAAAAAAGCATTTATTATTAATTTTTAGATAAAATACCGTCCAAACTAGGTATATAAAGGGAAATTAATGAAAATTTTAGTTACAGATGATTCTAAAATGGCTAGAAAAATGGTTATTAAAACATTAAATGAAGATATTAAAGAAAATTTAGAAATATTTGAAGCTCAAAATGGACAAGAAGCTCTTGATTTATATAAAGAAATATCTCCCACAATTGTTTTTCTTGATTTAACCATGCCTATAATGGATGGATTTACTGCCCTAGAAAAAATAAAAGAGTTTGATAAAAATGCAAGAGTTGTAATTATTTCAGCAGATATACAAAAACTTTCAATGGATAGAGTCTTAAAATTAGGTGCTTTTGATTTTGTTAAAAAACCTATTGATTCAACAAAAATGAAACAAATTTTTGAAAAAATCAAATAATTGGGTAAAAATGAAATCAGAAATAAATTTAACAGAAGATGAAAGAGATTGTTTACAAGAGTTAATGAATGTAGCTTATGGAAGTGCAACAGCGGCAATTACAGAGATACTTGATGCTTTTGCTAAATTATCAATTCCTAAAATTCAAATAATAAATTCAAATGAATTAAAGTCTTATTTGTCAAATGAATTAGATTTGGAAGTAGAACATTTAGTTTCATTACAACAAATAAATGGAAGTATCTCCGGTGAAAATATGTTTGTAATAGATAAACAATCTGCTATTAATATTGCATATAAATTTGGATTAGAAGAAGATGAAATTGATGATAATGAAATTTCTGATATTGTTTTAGAAATTACAAATATTTTATCGTCATCAACTATTAGTAAATTAGCTGAAAATATGGATACAAATGTTTCATTTTCAGCACCAACAATAAAAAGTTTAACATCAATAAATCAATTAAATAATTTATCTATAACAAAATATAAAAAAGTAATTATTATTTCAACTGAATTAAAATTTGAAGATTTAAATATAAATGCTGAATTATTTATATTAACAACTGATAATTCAATCTTATATATAAAAGAAAAATTAAATAAAATTCTGGATTCACTGTGAATTTTAACACTAATAAATTTGATATTATTTGCAATACTCTTGATAATGGTATCATTTTAATAAATAAAAATTTAGAAGTGAAATTTTGGAATCATTGGTTAGAAATTAGAACTGGAATAAATTCTTCTAATATAATTGGTAAAAATTTAATAGATTTTTATCCAAATCTTGACAATAAAAAATTAATTAGAAAAATTACAACCGCACTAAAGCTAAATTCATCAACTTTTTATACTCCACAAATTAGTAAATTTTTATTAAATATTGAACTAGGGAAAATTACAGATAGAGTTTTTGATAATATGCAGCAAAGTATAACTATTACTCCTTTTGATCTTGAAGAAGAATTAGTTATCATTTATATTTATGATATTACAATGATTAGTGAAATCAATTATCAACTAAATGAAATAAAAGAAGAATTAGAAGAAAAAAATGAAAAATTAAAACTTTTATTAGATACTACAATGGATGCTATTATCCTTTTTAAAGATGATTTAATAATTGATTGTAATAAAGTTGCTATTGAACTATTTAATTATAACTCTAAAGATGAACTTTTAAATAAAGATTTAAAAAAACTTATTATTAATAAAAAAATATTAGAAAAAGTCAATGATAAACCAATTGAAGCAAACATTTTAAGAGAAGATAAAAGCTCTTTTAAAGCCTTAATAAATATTAAAGATACTCTTATTAAATCACAGGTTTTTAAGATTTTAACTATTGTGGATATTAGTGAAATAAAAAGAAAAGAGAATCTTTTAGCTGAACAAACAAAATTAGCAGCAATGGGTGAAATGATAGGAAATATTGCTCACCAATGGCGTCAACCATTAAATATCATTTCAATAACAGCATCAGGTGCAAGAATCAAAAAAGAATTAGGAATTTTAAGTGATGAATCATTAAGTGACTCATTAAAACAGATTTCTTATACTACAGAACACCTATCTGAAACAATAGATGTATTTAAAGATTTTTTAAAAGAGAATAAAGAGAAATCATTATTTAATCTAAGTCATAATATTAAAAATAATTTATCTTTAATAGAAACTATTTTAAAAGAGAATAACATTCAAATTCATTTAGATTTAGATAATGATATTTATATTTATAACTTTTCAAATGAGTTTACTCAAGCAATAATAAATATTTTACATAATGCCAATGATGCTATAAAAAATAATCTTAATAATAATGATACTAAAATAATTAAAATCTCAACAAGACAAGAAAAACATAAAGCAATTATTGAAATAATTGATAATGCAGGTGGAATTAATCAAAATATTATAAAAAAGGTATTTGAACCATATTTTACAACTAAACACAAATATCAAGGAACTGGATTAGGATTATATGTTAGTCATAAAATTATAAAAATGAGTATGAAAGGTACAATTTCAGTATCAAATAAAAAATTCATCTTTGAAGATAAAGCTTATAAAGGTGCTTATTTTAAAATAACCTTAACAGCAAATTAATATTAAAGCTCCATAAGGAGCTTAAATACTATTTTTGAACTAAACGATCAATTCCAGCACTAATTGGTGTTACAATTTTTTGTAATAACCAACTAACTAAAATAAATGTTATAATCCAAGCAATTACAGCAACACCTGCAGGAAAAATATCAAAAAAGATATCATATCTTCCAATTAATGGCCAGTGAATCAAATAAACTTCAAATGAATAAAGTCCATATATAGCCAAGAATTTATTATCAAGTTTTTTAAGTGAAAAAATTATGATAAATGCAAACATAATTACCAAAGAAGTAAACTGCTCTACAAAATAACCTTTACCTAAAAGAGATGTTAATGTTGGCCAATGATTTGCAGTTGTATGTAAAGACATATAAACTACAAGAGCGAACATTGCAATAATAATAACATAACGAGTAATTCCAGTTGATTTATTTCTAAAATCTTCCAAATATTTAACTAGTTTATTATCTTTTTCTTTTGTTTTCATTAATAACCAAGCAGCAACAATTCCTAAAGGAAATGCTAAAGTATGTAATCTATGAAGCCAGTTATCTCCCATATCAAAAGGATTATAAACTCCTAATAATGTAGCAATTACAGATAAGATTAATGCAGTTAACCATGGTCTTTTTACGCTAAAAACAATAGGATATAAAGCATAAAACATAATCATCCAAGTAATATACCAAAAAGGAGAATTAACATCACCATAACCAATTGCAGTTGGGAACCAACCTAAGAATGATTGAATCATATAAGGCATAGTATAATTAATATTTAAAAATATTGAATCTGCAGCAAAAATGATAATTAGAGCAACCCAAAAAGGAATAAATATTTTAATTAAACGTCTTTTATAAAATTCAAAAATAGGCATTGGTTTTTTTAGCATTCCAACACTAAGACCATATCCCGACATAAATAGAAATAAATCAACCCCAACTCCTGCAATAATAGAAAGGGGAAACAAAAATTCAGCATTTGTCACAAGCATATACGCAAAATGAGCAAATACAACAGTCAAAATACCTAAACCTTTTAATTCCTGAGTAACAGATACGGGAAAAACATCTGTATGTTGTGATTTTCTTAGAGTAAGAAGTAAAACTGCAATTAAAGCAATTATAACAATCATATTAGCTTCAGAAACATTTGTGATCGTAATAGGCATAAACCCTCCAACTTAAATTTTAAATAATCTTTATGAAGAAAAAAAATTTAGATATTTTCTTTCATAATTATTTGTGTTATATTATAGCTTTTTTTCCATTAATTATATTAATTTATTTATTTTAAAACTTGATTGACATTGACTCAACCTTTTGATATAATTCTAACTTAAAATTAAAGATAATATTTAAAATTTTTAGGATAAAAAATGGCAAAAAGTTTATACGAGACACTAGAAATAAATGAAAATGCAGCTACAGATGAAATAAAAAAAGCATATAGAAAATTAGCAAGAAAATATCATCCAGATGTAAATAAAGACCCAGGTGCAGAAGATAAATTCAAAGAAATCAATGCTGCTTACGAGGTTTTAAGTAACCCAGAAAAAAAACAACAATATGACCAACATGGTGATTCAATGTTTGGAGGACAAAATTTCCATGACTTTGCACGAGGTCAAGGATCAAATGTTGATTTAGATGAGATTCTTAGACAGATGTTTGGTGGTGGTGGAGGATTTAATAGATCTGGATTCTCACAAGGTGGATTTGGAGGGTTTAGTGAACCTGACTTAGATACAAATGCTCAAGTTACAATTGATTTTGATGTTGCAATTCTTGGTGGAAAACAACATATTACACTTAATAATGATTCATTTGATGTTAAAATTCCAGAAGGAATTGAGAATGGTCAAAAAATAAGAGCAAAGGGAAAAGGAAAAGCATATCAAGGACAAAGAGGTGACTTGATTTTAAAAATCAATGTATCACAAAGCCCTGATTATGTAAGAGAAGGTGATACCTTAACTAAATATTTTGATGTACCTTTGAAAATAGCATTATTTGGTGGAAAAGTTGAAATCAAAACTATTCATAAAGATATTACATTAAAAGTTCCACAAAACACAAAACAAAATCAAAAGTTTAGAGTAAAAGAGCTTGGTGTTTTAAATAGAAAAGCAGGAAGTAAAGGTGACTTATATTTAAAAGCAAATATAGTTTTACCAAAAATTGAAGATTTAGATGAAGAGTTAGTACAAATGCTAGAATCTAAACTTCCAGAGAAATAAAAACATCATGGAAACAAATAGTTACATAGAGCCTGTTTATTTGATTTCAGCAGTTGCAGAGATATTAAATATTCACCCTCAAACACTAAGACAATACGAAAGAGAAGGCTTAATTAAGCCTTCTAGAACAAATGGTAAAATTAGACTTTATTCACAAAAAGATATAGATCATATAAAATATGTATTAACTCTGACAAGAGAGCTAGGAGTAAACCTAGCAGGTGTTGATATTATTCTTCAGTTAAATAAAAAAATAGAACTTTTAGAAAAAGATGTAATTTTATATAAAACTAAAATAAAAAATATCAATAACTTATCTGTTGTTCCTGATACAAAAGCCTTAGTAGTTCAAAAAACATCTTTTGAAATTGTAATTGTTGAAAAGATAGAAAAGAAAAAGTGATTAAAAAAATTCCATTTTTAATGGAAAGATTTTTAATTACTTTTTAATTATTTTAAACTCTACTCTTCTTGATAAAGATTCATTTTCTTTATCATTTTTATCATAAATCAAATCATCATAAGCCATTCCATAAGGTTTTAAAGAAGAACTCAACCAATCTTTTTTATCTTTTATTACACTATTATCAATTGATAAAATATAATTAAAAACCCTATTAGCTCTAATACTTGATAGTTCTTTATTATATGCATATCTTTCTTTTTCATTATTAGCTACTGAATAAACAGATGAAGTATGACCTTCGATTCTTACTACACTTATTTTTTCTTTATATTTATCTAAAATATTTAAATATCTTGGAAAAAAATCATTTAAAATTAATTTATATTTAGAATTTAAATCACTACTTCCATGAGCAAATAAAAGTTCAGGATTTTTAAATCTAAAAATTAAACCATCTTTTAATAATTCAGCATCCCAAAGTACAAAATCTTTATTAAATTCTTTCATTAAATCTGCATATAATTCTGAGATATTAATATCTTTTCTTTTAATATTACTAATATTATTATTTCTTTCTAAATCATCGAAATTTATTATTTCAATGTCTATATCAATAGTATTTGAAGCTCTAGCCGTAACTGTATAATTTAATTTACTATCTAGTTTTATATCTAATTTTGCACAATAATTATCATTCATTAAATTTGAATTATATTTTCCAATCTCAACAGGTTTTACATTTGATTCTTCATTTAATATTAAATCAATATTTAATGCTTTCCCACTTAATATCTTTCCACAAATTTCATTCTCATTTTTATTATAATATTCAAGAGAAATATCTAGTTTCTCACACATATTTGTCATATCAGAAGATTTAAGCATTACAATAATAAATAAATCATTATTTTTTATTGCATAATCCAAAGAAGTAAATCCTTTAGAGTCAACTATATCTTTTTTTGCACCATTACATAATAACATTTTAGAAATAGCATTTGTACTATTTCTTGAAGAAATTAATAGTGGTGTATCTTTATTCTCATCAAGCATATTTAAAGAAGCACCTTTTTGACTCAAAAGTTCTGCTATTTCATAATGATTTAATTTAACAGCTAAATGCATAGCACCATATTCATCAATAAGCATTCTATTAGTCAAGGTATCATTAGAAAGAATTCTTTTTACTTCACTTAAGTTTTTAGCTCTTATTGCATCATTTAGTGCTAATTTAGTACTAATATTATTTTTAGTATTTAAATCTTCTTTTTGAATACATGCAGTAAAAAATAGTGCTGATATTAAAGTTATGTAGAAAGTGTTTTTCATTATCTATTCCTAAGTTAATTATTTAATAAAATTTTTTATTATTTAGAAGAGGCAAAGTATATCAATAAATGCTAAAAGATAAATAAAATCATTTGTTATTTTAGTAAAATGTAGTATATAAGTAGATTGGCGACCCCAGAATGATTCGAACATTCGTCTTCTGGAGGAAATCCAGACGTCCTTGGCCTCTAGACGACAGGGTCAAATTTAAGAGTACGATTATATTTTATTTTGCGTTTGTTTTTGCTTAAAATATGATATTTAAGAGTTATTTTATCTTAATTTTTTAAAAGTTTTTTTCGATAATTTAATAATAGTTGATGCTTGAGTTTCATAAAAACCTCTTTTATCTTCAACTAAAATATCAGCTCCAATTGTTGCAAACTCTTTTTCAAAACTTTCACCTGTTTTATTTGCAGATGTAGAGTATAAAATACCAAATTTATGAATAAAATCATAAAAATCTGAGCTTTTCTTTACTACCCTAAATGATTTTGCATTGGGATAAATAAAAGTTGTTTTTTTGCTATTTCTGACTTTTTTTCTAAAATTTTTTGGAATTCTTGTATTTTCTTTTAGTGTTTTAAAAGAATCTACTGTATGAAGTATTTTTTTTGAGCTTGGACGTTGTTTTATAGCTGATAGTTTCTCATCATCAAATGATGAGAAACCTACAGTCGTATCTGTTTGAACTAGATAAATTAAAGAAGAATTCATAAACTATTAGTCGTTTAAAAATTCTTGAATTGATTTTGGAGTTGAAACATCATGTGTTTTTAAAACTTTTATAGCTTCAACAGATGCAATAGCAGCAGCTACAGTTGTGAAGTATGGAACATTCATTTTAAGAACTGATCTTCTTATTTCTTTTCCATCATCTTTAGATGACTCTTTTGCTTCACTTGTATTAATAGCCATTGAAATATCACCATTTGCAAGTAAATCTGTAATATTTGGTCTACCTTCACTAACTTTTAATACTTTTTCACACTCAATTCCAGCATCAGAAATAGCTTTATGAGTTCCACCAGTTGCAACTAATGTAAATCCATTTTCACTTAAACCTTTTGCAATTGAAGGTGCAAATTCTTTATCTAAATCACATAATGAAATAAATACTTTTCCTTCTTTTGGAAGATTATTCTTAGCAGCACTTTGAGATTTTGCAAATGCCATACCAAAGCTATCTGAAATACCCATTACTTCACCAGTTGATTTCATTTCAGGACCTAGTAATAAATCTGCACCAGCTAGTTTGTTAAATGGGAATACAGATTCTTTAACGGCAACATGTCCTTTTAATTTTGGTTTTAATACACCATTATTTTCTTGAACAATATTTTTGTCGTAAACTGCAAGTGCATCTCTTAAAGTTTCACCCCACATAACTCTAGTTGCTACTTTTGCAAGTGGCATTCCTGTTGCTTTTGATACAAATGGAACAGTTCTAGAAGCTCTTGGATTTACTTCAATTAAATAGATTTGACCTTTGTGAATTGCATATTGTGTATTCATAAGTCCCACAACACCAAGACCTAAAGCCATTTCTTTAGTTTTTGTTTCTAATTGTTTAATTAAATCATCACTAATTGAAATAGGAGGTAATGAACAAGCTGAATCTCCTGAGTGGATACCTGCTTCTTCAATATGTTGCATAATTCCACCAATATAAACTTCTTTACCATCACAAATACAATCAACATCAAGTTCAATTGCTCTATCTAAGAATTTGTCGATTAAAACAGGTGCATCATTTGACACAGATACTGCTTCATCCATATATTGTTTTAACTCTTCAGTAGAGTAAACAATTTTCATACCTCTTCCACCAAGTACAAATGAAGGTCTAACTAGTACTGGATAACCAATTCTTTCAGCAATTTGTATAGCTTCAGTTACTTCAACAGCTGTTCCATTTTCAGGTTGTAATAATCCAATATTTTCAACAAATGCTGAGAATTTTTTTCTATCTTCAGCTAAGTCAATAACTTCAGCTGTTGTTCCTATGATTTTTGCTCCTGCTTTTGTTAAAGCATTTGCAAGTTTAAGTGGAGTTTGTCCACCAAAGTGCACAATTACACCATCTGGATTCTCTTTTTCAACTACGCTTCTTACGTGTTCAAAATCAATTGGTTCAAAGTATAAAACATCTGAAGTATCATAATCTGTTGATACAGTTTCAGGGTTACAGTTGTACATAATTGTTTTTACACCCATTTCATTTAATGCAAATGATGCGTGCACACAACAATAGTCAAACTCAATACCTTGACCGATTCTGTTAGGTCCACCACCAATAATCATTACTTTTTTATCAGTTGATTCAACTTTAGCAACTTTTGGTAGTTTTGTAATATTTGTAGTTGAGTATAAATATGGAGTTAATGCTTTAAATTCAGCAGCACAAGTATCAACTTCATTGTACTCAAAATCTACATCTAAAGCTTTTCTTGCAGTATAAATATCTTCTTCAGTTTTACCAATTAAAGTAGCAATCATTTTATCGCTAAATCCATTTGTTTTGATTTTTCTCATAAAAGTTTCATCTGTTAAGATTGATTCATTTATTGAAACTTCTAAATCATGAATTTCTCTAAATTTAGTTAAGAACCATGGATCAATTTTTGATAATTCAAAAATATCTTCATTTGTAAGACCTTGTCTCATACCTTCCATAAGGTATAAAAGTCTTTTATCATTTGGTCTTCTAATTTCTTTTTTAATAAAATCTAAATCACCATCAATTCTATCAAATCCTATAAGTCCAGTTTCTAGTGAACAAAGTGCTTTTTGAATTGATTCATTGAAAGTTCTTCCTATTGCCATAACTTCACCAACAGATTTCATAGCAGTTGTTAAAGTAGAATCAGCTTTTGGGAATTTTTCAAAAGTAAATCTTGGAATTTTTGTAACAATATAATCAATTACTGGCTCAAATGATGCTGTTGTTCCTGTAATATCATTTTGAATTTCATCAAGTGTAAATCCAACAGCAAGTAAAGTTGCTACTTTTGCAATTGGATAACCAGTTGCTTTTGAAGCAAGAGCAGATGATCTTGAAACCCTTGGATTCATTTCAATTACAATCATTCTTCCAGTTTTTGGACAAATTGAGAATTGAACATTTGAACCACCTGTATCAACACCAATTTCTCTAAGAATTGCAAAAGATGCATTTCTCATATCTTGATATTCTTTATCTGTAAGAGTTAAGGCAGGTGCAATTGTTACAGAATCTCCTGTATGCACACCCATTGGGTCTAAGTTTTCAATTGAACATACGATGATACAGTTATCTTTATTATCTCTGATAACTTCCATCTCGTATTCTTTCCAACCAAGCATAGATTCCATGATTTCAATTTCATTAATAGGAGAGGCATCAATACCCGCTTCTGCAAGTTTTTTAAACTCTTCCATATTGTAAGCAACACCAGATCCACCACCTGCTAGTGTAAATGAAGCTCTTGAAATTACAGGGAAACCTATCTCTCGTGCAACTTTTATAGCTTCTTCAACGCTATAGGCATTAGCACTTCTTGGTAAATCCATACCAATTTTAATCATTGCTTCGTTAAAAAGATGTCTATCTTCACCTTTTTTAATAGCATCAGGATGAGCTCCAAGAAAATGAACACCCTCTAACATACCTTTATCATACATAGATGTTGCTACATTAAGTGCTGTTTGTCCACCCATTGTAGGTAAAATAGCATCAATTTTTTCTATCTCTATAATCTTAGCAACTACAGCTTCCGTGATTGGTTCGATGTAAGTTTTATCAGCAAATTCAGGATCAGTCATGATCGTTGCTGGATTTGAATTTATTAAAACAACTCTGTATCCTAGTTCTTTTAGCGTTTTTGTAGCTTGAGTACCTGAGTAATCAAACTCACACGCTTGACCAATAACAATTGGTCCAGAACCAATAAGTAAAATAGACTTTATATCTTCTCTTTTTGGCATAAAAAATTCCCCATATTTATTTTTATAAAATTTGGATAGTGTATCTAAAAGGGGCTTAAAATTCGGTTATACGACTTATTGCTTCGTAGTTATTAATTTTACGGCAAGCCCTAGAAATACAAAAGCAGCTAGTTTATTTAGAATTTTTTGAGATTTTTCAGATTTATTAAATACCTTTGCTAAAGAGCCTGAAAGAAGTGCGATTGAACCAAATATTAAAATAGTAGCGATTATAAAAAGAGTACCTAAAAGTATCATTTGTAAAGTTACTGATCCTAATGCTGGGTTTGTAAATTGTGGAAGAAAAGCTAAAAAGAAAATTGAAACTTTTGGGTTTGTTATATTCATAATAATTCCACGATAATAAAGTTTTTTATAATCAATAAGAGTATTATTATTTTTAGTATCAATTTTTTCACTTGGAGCATTGAAAATTTGCCATGCTAAATAAAGTAAATACATGGCTCCCACAATTTTAAGTATAGTAAATGCCATTACAGATGTTTGAAAAATTACAGCAACCCCAAAGGCAACAGCTAAAGTATGAAAAATCAAACCTGTACATAAACCAAACATTATTGTTAATCCTGATTTTTTTCCTTGAAATACTGATTGTGTTAAAACAAATATATTATCAGGACCAGGAACAAGAGCTAATAAAAGTGATGCCGAAAAAAAGGCTATTAAAATTTCTATACTTAACATTTTTTATCTTTATTGTTAAATTTTAAAAACAGAGATTACTCTCTATTTTTAGTTTGTCGGAAGATTGAATTTTTTTGTATTTAAAACACCTTCATTATCAAATGAAAGATAATATAAAATATCTTTTTTTACACTAAGCCCTGCTAAATATCTAAGTGCTAAATTAGCTTGAAGTGAACCTATATGCATAACAATAGGACAAGCTATTCCGTTTGGTTTTCTATCATTTATTTGAAAAACTGCTTCATAAGATGCTTTTTCAAAAAAGCACACTTGCCCATGAAACTCTTCAACACTACCATAAATCCAAGCTTGATTATTTTTCATGCAGTATTCATTTATTGCAGCTCTTGTTGGAAGATTATCAGTGGCATCAATGATTAAATCAAAAGTCAAACCTCTTGAAGCAAAAGCATCAAATCCTTCTGTATAAGCTGTAACTTTTGTAAATGGACATCTAGCTTCAATTAGTTCTTTTAAAACTTCAGCTTTATACTTTCCATCATCACCAACTTTAAAAGCTATTTGTCTATGAATATTATGAACACCTACTGTATCAAAATCTACAAATGCAAACTCCCCTATTCCAGAAGCTCCAAGAGCGATACCTAAAGTACAACCTAAACCACCACTTCCAATAATCGCTATTTTTTTATTTTGAAGTGAATCTTGAGTTTCTT
>Ga0180008_1001472_pt1 | contig 14737 bp, 16 predicted proteins | sample MM_PW_MetaG_FD_121121 | JGI IMG/M metagenome (GOLD analysis project Ga0180008, IMG submission 121121) | Groundwater microbial communities from the Aspo Hard Rock Laboratory (HRL) deep subsurface site, Sweden - MM_PW_MetaG | ecosystem: Environmental > Aquatic > Deep subsurface > Groundwater... | reverse complement strand
ATCAACAATAAGAAGGGTCACCTTAGGGTGAATTTTTAATCACTAGCAATAAACTGCAGCGGAACTCAACATGAGCCAGACCAAATCGTTAAATGTTGACTACAACTATACCGTTGTCCGCCTTTTTGCCGTCACCACAGTTATGTGGGGTATTGTCGGTATGGGGTTGGGTGTATTACTTGCGGCACAACTTTATTGGCCCGCACTTAATTTCGACACGGCATGGTTTACTTACAGTCGTCTTCGTCCTCTTCACACTAACGCAGTAATCTTCGCATTTGGTACAAGTGCTCTGTTTGCCACATCTTATTATGTGGTGCAGCGTACCTGCCAGGTCAGGCTTTTTGCAGAAAAGCTTGCGATGTTTACTTTTATTGGCTGGCAAGCAGTCATTATCGCCGCAATTATCACTTTACCTCAGGGTATAGGTAACAGCAGTAAAGAATATGCTGAGTTGGAATGGCCAATTGACATTCTGATTGCGGTGGTCTGGATTTCGTACGCTGTGGTGTTTTTTGGCACTTTAGTTAAACGTAATACCAGCCATATTTATGTGGCGAACTGGTTCTACGGTGGTTTTATTATCACAGTTGCGGCCTTACACATCGTCAATAGCATGGCTGTGCCAGTGTCTTTCACCAAGTCTTACTCAGTGTACGCTGGTGCAGTGGATGCGATGGTACAGTGGTGGTATGGTCACAACGCAGTAGGTTTCTTATTAACTGCAGGCTTCCTGGGTATGATGTATTACTTCGTACCAAAACAGGCTGGCCGCCCTGTTTACTCCTACCGTTTATCAGTCGTGCACTTCTGGGCACTGATCGCTTTATATATCTGGGCCGGTTCTCACCATTTACATTACACTGCCCTGCCAGACTGGACTCAGTCTGTTGGTATGGTGATGTCAGTCATCCTGTTTGTACCAAGCTGGGGTGGCATGATCAACGGTATCATGACGCTGTCTGGTGCCTGGCATAAACTGAAAACTGACCCTATCTTACGTTTCCTGATTGTGTCTCTGTCCTTCTACGGCATGTCGACATTCGAAGGTCCGATGATGGCGATCAAGTCGGTAAATGCGCTGTCGCATTACACAGACTGGACTGTTGGTCACGTTCACTCAGGTGCTTTAGGTTGGGTTGCTATGGTGTCTATCGGTGCTATCTACCACCTGATCCCAAATATCTATAATCAGGGCCGGATGTACAGCATTAAGCTGATTAACACCCACTTCTGGTTACACACTATTGGCGTGGTTCTGTACATTGTTGCTATGTGGATCAGCGGCATTATGCAAGGCATGATGTGGCGTGCAGTTAACACTGACGGCACTCTGACGTACAGCTTTGTACAAAGCTTAGAAGCCTCTTACCCGTTCTACCTGATGCGTTTTATCGGTGGCTGTTTTGTCGTCACAGGTATGCTGGTCATGGCGTATAACGTTGTGAAAACTATCAGAGCGAAAGATGGTGCTCTGGAACCAGTAGCTGAAGCAGCGTAAGGAGCTTATTGTGTCTAAGAACTATCATGAATTTTTTGAGAAAAGTGCAGGCTGGTTAGCCATAGGCACAGTGCTGGCAATCAGTTTTGGTACCCTGGTTGAAATCACTCCTCTGCTGTTTTTAAAAGAAACCACCGAACCTGTGGACGGCTTAAAGCCCTACACAGCGCTGCAACTGGAAGGCCGTGACATTTATATCCGTGAAGGATGTGTGAACTGTCATAGCCAGATGATCCGTCCGTTCCGTCATGAAGTGGAACGCTATGGTCACTACTCTGTTGCCGGTGAAAGTGTATGGGAACATCCATTTTTATGGGGTTCAAAACGTACTGGTCCTGATTTAGCCCGTGTGGGTGGCCGTTACAGCGATGACTGGCACCACGCGCATCTAATGAATCCACGTGACGTTGTGCCTCAGTCGAATATGCCAGGCTTTCCATGGCTTGAGACAAATACGCTGGATGGCGAGTTAACTCCGAAGAAGATGGAAATCTTTAACAAGTTAACCAAAGGCAAAATGGCGCCGAACGATGAAGACGGCCTGATGTATTCAGCCGAAGAAATCGCAGCAGCCACTGAGTCTGTCAAAGGAAAAACAGAGATGCAGGCGTTAATTGCATATCTGCAATCCCTTGGCACAGCGCTGAAGTAACTATGATGGATATTGCAACCCTACACAGTATTTTCACCGTGCTAGTGTTTGTAGGTTTTATTGGTCTTGTGGTCTGGCTTTTTGTGTTAAAACGCAAGCCAGACTTCGAGGAACAGGCAAATTTGCCTTTTGCAGACGACCAAAAACCAAAACAACAACAGAAACAGGAGTCGGATCATGAGTAGCTTTTGGAGCTATTGGATCGCCATTTTATCCATTGGATGTATCGTATTCTGCACCGTCATTCTAACCTGGAACTTAAAAAACCACGTTGGCGTGAAAGAAGGCGAAGCGACTGGTCATGAGTTTGATGGCATTGAAGAAATTAACAATCCATTACCTAAGTGGTGGACTTATATGTTTTACGCCACCATCGTCTGGTCGGTGTATTACTTTGCAGCCTACCCAGGCTTAGGTAACTATAAAGGCTTTTTAAACTGGACCAGTTCAAACCAGGGCATTAAAAACCTGGCTGAATCCAAAGCTGCAGTAGAACAAAACAAACTGGACGGCAAAAACGTACAGTTGGACCGTGAATATGATGCGGCCAACGAAACCTATGCCAAAGAGTTTGCCAAGTACACCAGCCGTGACATTCTGGATCTGGCTTATGACACTAACGCACTAAAAGTAGGTCAACGGTTGTTCCTGCAAAACTGTGCTCAGTGTCACGGTTCAGATGCTCGTGGTCAGCGTGGTTTCCCTAACCTGACAGACGATGACTGGTTATATGGTGGTACGCCGGACAAGATCAAAGAAACCCTGTTGTATGGTCGTAAAGCGGCTATGCCAGCCTGGGGTGAAGCTCTGGGTGAACAAGGCGTAAAAGAAATGACAGCTTATGTATTAAGCCTGTCAGGCCGTAAGGTGAATGATAAAGATGCAGCAGCCGGCAAAATGAAGTTTGGCATGTGTGCAGCTTGTCACGGTGCAGATGGTAAAGGCAGCTTAGCCCATAACCTGCCGTTTGGCGCACCTAACCTGACGGACAACACCTGGTTATACGGTGGTTCACACGGTGCAGTAGAAGAAACGCTGAATAAAGGCCGTAATGGTCAGATGCCAGCTTTCAAAGAGATTTTAGGTGAAGACAAAATCCATATTATCTCTGCTTACGTTTACCGTTTATCACGTCCAGAAGAAAGCAGTAAGTAATCTGTCTTGCTGTTAAATCTAATAAGCCCCGCGTTGTGGGGCTTATTGCTATCTGTAAGAGGTCTTTATGTTGCATGATACAAAACCCTGGTACAAACAGCTGTGGCCCTGGTTATTGATCGCCTTCCCTATCGTCTCCTTTATCAAAGGTGGCCATACCATTTATATCATGCAGCAAAATAATCCGGACCTGGTAATTGATGATTACTACAAAGAAGGCCGGGCTATTAATATGAATTTAGCCAAGTACCGTGAGGCTGAATTACGTAATTTACATGCCAGCACTTTGATTGCCGCCAATCAGGTGATAGTGCGGTTTGAGCAAAACAAAACTTTAGGGCAGCATTTGCAACTAGAGTTTTTTCATAACACCATCGCTGCCAATGATTTTGTCGTGACCGCAGAGCGTAGCGGCGAGAATCTGTATGTTGCCACTTTACCCAAGACGCTGGACGGTAAATGGAATCTGGTGGTCTCGGATGAGCATAAAGACTGGAAACTGCGGGCGAGCGCCATGCTGCCACAACAAGGTGAATTTAAACTGGGATATTAACAGTGTCGTATACAGGTTGTTTTCACTGCAATGAAGCCATACCGGCTGGTTCAGACTTTAGCCTCAGCATAGAGCAACAACCACGGCAATTTTGTTGCCCTGGTTGCTTAGCCGTCGCGGAAACCATTATCGATCAAGGCCTTGGCGATTATTACAAGTTTCGTACTGCCCCTGCCAGCAAAGCCCAGCTTGTGCCTGATCAACTACAACTGGTTAATTATGACAGCGCCGAAGTGCTCTCTGATCTGACTCAACATAAAACAGACCAAACCCAGATTGAGTTATCCATAGCGGGCATTAGTTGTGCTGCCTGTGCCTGGCTGATTGAAAAACAACTGCAAAAGAACCCTGCGATCAAAACGGTCAGCGTCAACTCCAGCACAGCACGTTGTGTGGTCAGTTGGGATTTAAAACAGCTAAAGCTCAGCGATTTACTTAACAGTATCAATCAGCTTGGCTATCAGGCTTCGCCCTTTATGGCCGATCAGGAAGAGGCTGTTCAGCAAGCTGAATTGCGTCGTTTTTTAAAACGTCTGGCTGTGTCAGGTTTTATGAGTATGCAGGTCATGATGCTGGCCTTTGGTTTGTATTTTGGTGATTACACGGGCATAGAACCGCAATTTGAAGGCTACTTACGCTGGATCAGTTTGTTTCTGACGACCCCGGTGGTGTTTTACAGCGCTAAACCTTTTACCTTAAGTGCCTGGCGGGCCATTAAAGGCCGCGAACTCAATATGGATGTGCCTGTGACACTGGCCGTCTTTTACACCTTCCTCGCTTCTGCATACGCCACTGTATTCGATACAGGCGAAGTGTATTTTGAATCCGTTTGTATGTTTGTATTTTTACTGCAACTGGGTAAGTTTTTTGAATTCCGCGCCAGAGCACAGGCCAGAGCCGCCACCGGAAACTTATTAAAAATTATGCCTGTATCAGCCAGACTGGTGCAAGGTGATGAATTGGTTCCTACTTCAGCCCGCCGTTTAGAAGCAGGTCAGATCATTCTGGTACAAGCCGGTGAAACCATAGCAGCGGATGGCGTGGTGTTGTCGGGGCAAAGTTCGGTGGACGAATCGATGTTAACTGGCGAATACAAGGCAGTGAGCAAAGCTTCGGGCGATACAGTCATGGCAGGCAGTATTAACCATGATGGCGTGCTGAAAGTGACAGTGCATCAGGCACTCGCTCATTCACGTTTAGGTCAAATTATCGAGCTGCAGCAGCAGACTCTGAATCAAAAACCGCAGATTGTGGAAAAGACCACTAAACTTGCCCGCTTCTTTATCCAGCGACTGCTTATCATCGCTTTTGCTACTTTTTTACTTTGGTATTTCTGGCTGGATCAAGACAGAGCTTTTTGGGTGACTTTATCTGTATTGGTGGCCACCTGCCCTTGCGCTTTAACCCTGGCGACACCTACTGCTATTACCTGCGCTTTAGCTCGCTTAAACCGCAAAGGGATCCTGATCAAAAATCAGCAGGTGCTGGAAATATTGCCGCAGCTGAATTCCATATTTCTGGATAAAACCGGTAGTCTGACGCAAGGCCGTTTTAGTATTCAACGCACTCAATTACATAACACAGCGTACAGCCAAGACACTCTGTTAGCCCTGATTGCCCGCATTGAAACTTATTCAGAGCATCCTATAGCCAAAGCTTTTTCGACATATCTAACAACTGACATCAAAAATCCTATCAAAGTTGAACAGGTGCAGGTGCATGTAGGTTCTGGCTTATCGGCACGCTGGGTACAGCATGATGGAACAAGCGCTGATGTCAAGGTCGGCAGTGCGGCTTTTTGTGACGCAGAAGCTGAAACTACCGCAGCCGTCTGTTGCAGTATCAATAATCAACTGGTGTTCTCCGTCAAACTGTCAGATGCGTTGCGCCCTGAAGTGCCTGCACTTGTGAAAGCGTTAAAACAACGTGGTTTAAGTTTGTCCATGCTGACGGGTGATTCTTCTGCTCAAGTGGAAGAAGTACAACAGCAATTACAATTTGATCAGGTCTTTAAAGGTTGCAGCCCAGAGCAAAAAGTTGAGCATATACGTCAGGCCGTGGCACAAGGCGATAAGGTGTTGATGTTAGGTGATGGCATTAATGACAGCCCTTGTTTTCATGCCGCCCATGTTTCTGTGGCTTTGGATTCAGGCACTGATTTATCCAAAAACCAGGCTGATGTGGTATTACTGCATAATGATTTGAATTTAGTACAGGAACTGATTGAAGGCGCTATGTTGGCGCAGCGTATCGTAAAGCAGAACCTGTGGTGGGCCGTAGGTTATAATCTGGTGATTATCCCGTTAGCAGTCATGGGGTTTGTCTCGCCTTATGTTGCGGTCATTGGTATGTCGTTCAGTTCTATTTTAGTGGTGTCTAACTCACTGAGGTTACTTAAAGCATGAGTATTATTTATGTGCTGATCCCCATCGCTATACTTTTTGTCTGTATTGGGCTGGGTATTTTTTTCTGGGCCGTACGCAGCCGCCAGTTTGATGATTTAAACAAAGAAGGCATGAGTATTTTGTTTGAAGACGAAAAGAAAACCGTAAAACCAGAAGCGGATCCGGATAAACAACCGCCGCAATGAATCAGGAACTTGTCTTTAACCTGTTGGCGGCCCTGAGTATAGGTTTTTTAGGTAGTAGCCATTGCCTGGTGATGTGCGGCGGTATAGCCAGTGCGTTGCAACTCTCTATGCCCCAATTAAATCAGTTGCAGCAACTCAAACTGCAGTTGATGCTTAGCCTGGGTCGCTTAACGACCTACAGCTTTTTAGGAGCATTAACAGGGGCTTTTGGCGCAGCCGTGCTGGTAAAACTTGGCATTAGTTTATTCTGGCTGAAATTACTGGCGGGTCTGATGCTGTTACTGATGGCCTTTTACGTCGCTCGTTTGTGGTTTGCGTTAACCTTTCTTGAAAAACTGGGATCGGCTTTATGGCGCAAAATACAACCATTCTCCAAAGCCTTGTTGCCTCTTGATAGCAGCCCAAAAGCCTTAGCTTATGGTCTATGTTGGGGCTTTTTACCTTGTGGCCTGGTCTACAGCAGTTTAGGCTGGAGTCTGGCCAGCGGCAGTGCCTTACAAGGTGCACTACTGATGTGTGCTTTTGGCCTTGGTACCTTACCTGCCATGCTGGCGGTCGGCAGTTTTGCCCGTAGCCTGAGTCGATTTAAAAATAAAAACTGGGTCAGAGCCAGTGCGGCTCTATTACTGGCCTTGTATGCACTTTACACTATAGCTATTGCATTAGCGCCACGACTTTTCTAAGCTGGGGAAGTCGTCAAAAAGGAATACCTTATGTCCGGTTCAAATTTAAGTTGCCAACATTGCGGTTTTAGTCAGCTTTGCCTGCCTTTTACATTAAATACTGCTGAACTGGACACGTTGGACGATATTATCGAACGCAAAAAACCTCTGCACAAAGGCGATTTTCTGATTGAAGCTGGTACAGCCCTGCACTCTTTGTATGCAGTGCGTAGTGGTTCTTTTAAAACCTTTACCTTGACCGAATCCGGTGAAGAACAAATTACCGGCTTTCATTTACCTGGTGACGTGATAGGTTTTGATGCCATTGGTGAGCAACAACACCCAAGTTTTGCTCAGGCGCTGGAAACAGCTATGGTTTGTGAAATTCCCTACAATCAGATGGACCAGTTGATGGGTGAACTGCCAAAGCTACGTCAGCAGATGATGCGCCTGATGAGTCAGGATATCAGTGGCGATCAACAAATGTTGTTGTTACTGAACCGCAAGAATGCTGAAGAGAAGCTGGCCGCCTTTTTAACTAACCTGTCTCATAGGTTTGCCAGCCGTGGTTTTTCCAAAAAAGAATTCCGTTTAAGTATGACTCGCGGCGAAATAGGTAACTATTTAGGCCTGACAGTTGAAACTATTAGCCGTTTATTAGGTCGATTCCATAAGGACGACTTAATACACGTGGATGGTAAACTGATTTGTATCAGTGACCCGGATGCGTTAAGTAAACTGGCTGGTGGCTCCGCTATAGCGCGCTGACAGATTGATATACCCAAAGTAGTCGCAGCTGCAATGCGGCAACAACTACCAGGGGTTTTGTTGATCCAGCACAAGGACTTATCAGCCTACCTTCGCTACCTTGGCTACACTTACAGGGTAAGCCTTAGCTTAGCAGGAGCATGATATGACCTTATATCCTAAAGTATTGGTAGTACTAGACCCTTCAGTGGCTGAACAAAAAGCCCTGAACCGCGCTGTTGAACTGGCCAAACTGCAAGACTGTCAACTGACGGCTTTTTTATCTATTTACGACTTTTCCTACGAGATGACCACTATGTTATCCGGCGAAGAACGTGAATCGATGCGCCAGGCCGTCATTAACGATCGCGAACTCTGGATCAGCGAACTGGTTGCAGACTACAAAGAACAAGGTCTGAAGATTGATATTCAGGTGGTCTGGCACAACAGGCCTTTCGAAGCCATAGTGCAGGCCGTGCTGGAAAAAGAATACAGTCTGGTGATCAAAGGCACACATGATCATGATGTGCTCAAATCCATGATATTCACCCCAACCGACTGGCATATTTTGCGTAAATGCCCTTGCCCCGTGTTGCTGGTCAAAGATCATGAATGGCCTGAACATGGCAATATAGTGGCGGCAGTTAATGCCGGCAGCGAACAGACACATCACAGCTCGCTGAATCAGCGTATTATTCAGCAGTCCAAACAATTGGCGGCGCTGCTGAATGGCAAAGTGCAGCTGGTTAATGCCTTCCCCGGCACGCCTGTAAATATTGCCATTGAAATTCCTGAATTTAACCCGCAGGAATACAACCAGACCATGAAAACTCACCATCTGGAAGCTGTGCAAAAGCTGGCGCTGGAATTTGAACTGCCCGCTGCTCAGACTCATGTGCTCGAAGGTATGCCAGAAGATGTGATCCCAAAAATGGCGCAGCAACTGGACGCTGAAATGGTGGTGATAGGCACTATAGGCCGCACTGGTTTATCCGCTGCCATCATAGGCAATACAGCTGAGCATGTAATCGACCGGCTTGACTGCGATGTACTGGCGGTAAAACCTGCAGGTTTTGTTTGCCCGCTGGCAAAACATTAAATTCCCACTGCTTCAACGCTATAAAGCTGGCGCGTAGTTGGTTATACTACGCGCCATTTTTACCTAGGGTCGTTGTTTTATGTCACATGCAGCAGAAGCCAAAGCACAATATAACCTGAACAAATTACACAAACGCCTGCGTCGTGGCGTAGGTCAGGCTATTGCCGACTTTAATATGATTGAAGAAGGCGATAAGGTGATGGTGTGTTTGTCCGGTGGTAAGGACAGCTATACCCTGCTGGATATCCTGCTGAATTTACAACAATCTGCCCCTATTCAGTTTTCCATCGTAGCTGTTAATCTTGATCAGAAACAACCAGGTTTTCCAGCCGATGTTCTGCCAGGTTATTTAACTCGTATTGGCGTGGATTTCCAGATAGTGACTGAAGACACCTACTCTATTGTTAAAGACAAAATTCCTGAAGGCAAAACCACCTGTTCTTTATGCTCACGCCTGCGTCGTGGCATTTTATACCGTACAGCCAAAGAGTTAGGCGCTACTAAAATTGCCTTAGGCCATCACCGTGATGACATGATTGAAACCATGTTTTTAAATATGTTTTACGGTGGCAAGATGAAGTCGATGCCAGCCAAATTGATCAGTGATAATGGCGAACATATTGTGATCCGTCCTTTGGCCTATTGCCGCGAAAAAGACATCGAAAAGTATTCGATTGCCCGTGAGTTCCCGATCATTCCTTGTAACTTATGTGGCTCGCAGGATGGTTTGCAGCGCCAGGTGGTAAAAGAAATGCTGCAGGACTGGGATAAACGTTTCCCTGGCCGTATCGAAACTATGTTCCAGGCCATGCAAAATATTGTGCCTTCTCATATGATTGACAGAAATCTGTTTGATTTTGCCGGCATCAGTAAAGACAGTCCATTACCTGCAGAGGGTGATATGGCCTTTGATAAACCTGATGTACCAAAAGTACCAGTAGGTTTACTTCAGGATGAAGACGAACCAGCTGCAGCAGCGGTCCAGTTTGTTGAACTGACGTAGGGGCTTGCCCCGCCCATCGCTAATAATCAGCGCTTATTAAATTCATCAAAGAGCAGCATCAGTTGCTCTTTTTCATTTATAAATCCTGTTTGCTGCAGCAGTTCCATCACGACTTCTGCTGTGCACAAGGCGCCATCCCTTTGATTACGTCGTAGAGCATACACAGATGGCGTATCAGGTTGGATCGCAAGGCGGTAACAAGACTGCAAATAAGGGCTTTGTCTGAGCATTTTGGCCGCTTCCTGCCAGGTTGCATCCAACACAACCCAGTGTTTGACAACTTCGGTCTGACGAGTTGCCAGCTCTATAACTGCAGCGGGATTTTGAGCCTGATACAGGCCTTGCTGCAGCAGATAACAGGCTTGGGGTGTGTCAGATAACAAAGGATAAATTAACCCCAGCTGCTGCTTGGCAGATAAATCTAACAGTCGCGGATCAGGTGCTTTGCGCTGCCATTCAATCACGTCCACCCTGACTTGCATTGACGCGGCGAGCGCCTGCACCACTAAAGCGCCTGTGTTGGTGCTTTTCTGTAACTCCCTGCTGTGTGTCAGCAAATAAAGCACTAACCCAGCCATCAGATTTAAGGCTGTAGCAATAAAGGTGTGGCGTGATCCGGCACTTTAGAAAACTGTACTGTCGCTGTATCAACTAAGGATTCAGGTAAAAAGAGTCGGCAACGGTTTTGCTCACACACAAGCTGCTGACTCAAAGCTGCATCAGAGCTTTGCGCCACCACTTCTGAAGCAAAATGCACAGTTAAACCAGAGACATCAGGTAACCAATATTTACCCCAACCCGCCAATGAATCCAGAAGCTCGTCAAACTGGCCTTGTAATTTACGCAGCTGAGCCACAGTCGCTTGTTGTGGCACTGGCATTTTACTGCGCAGCTTGAAGTTTAAGTCACAGGCTGCTGCACCTTCAGGCTGCTTTAAAACGATCAGCGCTTTTTGCACATTCAGCATCTCATCAAAAGGCAGCATTAGTTCGCCATTGCCGGCAATGGTCAAAGGTGCTTCAGAAATATCAGTAGTGATTAACGCCTTATCCACAGTACAAACTTCAGTGGTGCCGGCTTTTTGCAGTATAAAGGCCAGCGTAATATCGCTGAACTCGACCTTTTCACTCTTTTTCATCCGGGAGTAAAAGCCATCGTAATTAAATACGGTATCAGCCAGAGCTGAACCACTAAAAGCAACCAGCAGGCTGGCCAGAACATAAGGTTTCATCATTAGCTGTCTATATGTTTAGTATTGGCTTTAAGCATGGTGTGGATTTCTTTGACATAGTCCAGTCCACGCTCTGAATACCGGCTCAACCCTGTCACCAGATGATGCCCGGCCACTTCGCCTTCAGCGCGGCGTTTTGCTCTGAGTTGACGTAAATCTTCATACACATAAAAGGTGTTGAGGTTATAAAAGTAACTATTAATAGCGGCAGCCACATGAGGAAATACCGCGACCTCATGGTATTTTCCTGCACTGCGTTTTTGCGGTACTACACCACAACCGGCTTTAAAGCACCATTGGCCAAAGAAATTATAGGCTTCTAAGGCAAAACGACTACTGCCCCAACCTGATTCTTTCGCTGCCTGGATCAAAACTAAATCAGCAGGTATGGCATCGACACGACTGAGCAGCAAACGAAAACCTTCAGCATCAACGTCCGGGTAATCTAATTTAAACTCGTCGTACAAACTATAAATAAAGGCATATTCTTCCACCGTCAGTTCTTGTTGTTGCTGCTTCTGCTGGACTTCAATGATCTGCTGGCGAATATGCAATAACCTGGCGTTTTCACGCTCAATAAAAGGCAATAAATAATCAAAAAACGCCTTTTTCTTTTCTACTACATCTTTGTATTGCTCAAAGTCTGGCACAGGCAATAACTCTGGCATAGCAACAGGATATGCCAGTCGCTTTAATAACTTACGTTGATCGGCTGCATCCAAAGCTTCTAACTTTGATGGCATTTGCCAATCCGCTAATGAAGCGATGTCTTCAACAGGAGCTGGTTTTAGAAATGGGTAAGCTGCAGCATAAAGCGATACTGCCCATAACAATAACCAAAAGCTCAATTCTGTTTTTTTCATGCGATACCCTGATTTCGCCTTTTATCCGATCCCGTCACTTAGTGAATAGAACCACAATGGCGCGTATTCTAACCAGATCCGTTGGTAGTTTCGACCACAAATTGGCCGAAATAATTAGACACCTTTCCAATGAATCAGATAAGCACATGTTTTTAAATGAAAAATTAAATGGCAAGAAAACTGCATACTCTGCTATAACAATGAAAAAAGGAGAATAACATGCGTCAACTTAGTTTAATTTCTGCTTTGGTTATGGCTTTATCTGCAACAAGCGTGATGGCGGACGACGTCAAAGTGCTGGAAAAAGTGATCGATGCCAAAAGCTATAAAAAGCTGGTACTTGAAGTTCCGGTCGGTGAGATTAATGTCAAAGTGTCCAAAGGCACTGACATAAGCTTAGTGGTTGAATTAGAACCAGATGAAGACTGGTTAGGCCGCAGCAGCGATTTGTCAGATGCGGAAATCAGCATACGTGATGAGGGTTCGACCTTAAAGCTGAAAGTTGATCTGGAAGACGACGATGATGTAGAGCAAACCTGGACTGTGACTATGCCAGCCGATATGGCAGTGTCGTTAAATTTAGGTGTAGGCTCAGTTGAAATTGACGACCTGACTTCGGACATCAATGTCGATTTGGGAGTTGGTGAAATAGATATTGATGTTGATACCAGCTTATTCGACTCCATTAAACTGGATGCTGGTGTAGGTGACACATCAATCAAAGGTGGCAAAGGCCGGTATGAACGTGATCAGGTGCTGGTCACCAGTTCAAGTCAGTTACATGGTGAAGGTAAACAAGAACTGGAAGCCAATGTAGGTGTCGGTGATATTGAAGTGCGTGATAACAAGTAAATTTATATAAAAGTCTAAGGCGCTTTATGCAACCAATTTGGAGTAAAGCGCCAATATGCAGCTAACGCTTCTTTTAAATCAAAAAAGCTGGTTAACGGCAACGAGTCACCGCTGATACAAGCATAAGTAAAGCGGTGACAATTGTTTCTCAGTAAGTCGTAATCCTGATAACTGTAAATCTGTTCGATAGCCCTGTTTGCCGCAATTTCCGAACCTATGATGTCACCTGAGGGACTAGTGGCTAAAATCAGTTCAGCACCGGATCGGTCTGCCAAAAAGCGGTTAAAGGACAAAGAACGCACCAGCCCAGAGCCTGCCAGCTCCACTATTTGTCCGTCCCCTACATAAATACCAGTGTGCTCGAAAAACTGAAAAATCTCGCAGCCCACCACAGCGCCCACAGGGATAGTTCGCAGACTTATCATAAAGCTCCTGATTTTCCCGCTTTTTTTTGCAATCATACTTGCAAAAGACGTCTAGGCGTGTAAAAAGGTGTAAGCAAAGATATTTATAACTAATTGATAGACGGAGACATAAGGGTAGCGGTATGAAACCAATAGAGCGCTCGACAAAATTAGATGGGGTTTGTTATGACATTCGGGGTCCGGTGGCACGTGAAGCCAAACGGATGGAAGAAGAAGGTCAGCGTATATTAAAGCTCAATATTGGTAATCCCGCGCCTTTTGGTTTTGAAGCGCCGGATGAAATTTTAAAACACGTGATCCATAACCTGCCTACAGCTCAGGGCTACAGCGACTCTCAGGGTATTTATCCGGCCCGGGTTGCAGTGGCGCAGTATTATCAGCAACGTGGCATTTTAGGTGCTGATGCGGATGACGTGTATATAGGCAATGGTGTATCAGAACTGATTCTGATGTCGTTGCAGGCGCTTCTGAATAACGGCGATGAGGTGTTGATCCCCTCCCCTGATTATCCGCTTTGGACAGCTGCTGTGAATCTTGCAGGTGGCAATGCGGTGCATTACCGCTGCGATGAGCAATCAGACTGGTTTCCTGATTTAGCCGATATTCGCGCCAAAATCACCAAAAAAACCAAAGCTCTGGTGTTGATTAACCCAAATAACCCAACAGGTGCCGTGTATTCCAAAGCTTTTTTACTGGATCTGCTGGCCATTGCCCGTGAGCACAAGCTGGTGGTACTCAGCGACGAGATTTACGACAAAATATTGTATGACGGTGCAGAGCATGTCACCACTGCTTCGTTAACCGACGATTTATTTATGCTGACCTTTGGCGGCTTATCGAAAAACTACCGTATCGCAGGTTTTCGGGTCGGCTGGATTTTATTATCCGGCGCGAAACATCTGGCAAAACAGTATGTCGAAGGTTTGAATATTCTGGCTTCTATGCGCCTCTGTGCCAACGTGCCTTGTCAGCATGCGGTACAAACAGCTTTAGGTGGCTACCAGAGTATTAACGAGCTGATCATACCTGGTGGCCGTTTGTACGATCAGATGGACTTAGCACACAAACTGGTGACCAGTATTGACGGTATCAGCTGTGTGCGGCCTAAAGGTGCTATGTACTTATTCCCTAAACTGGACCGTAAAAAATTCAAAATCAAAGACGATGAGTTGATGGTACTGGATTTTTTACGTCAGCATAAAGTGCTGCTGGTGCATGGCCGTGCTTTTAACTGGCCTGAGCCGGACCATTTCCGTATTGTGTTTTTACCCCACAAAGAACAGCTGGAAATGGCGATAGGCCGTTTAGCGCAGTTTTTACCGGGCTATCAACAGTAGTATCAGCAGTAATACAACAGCAGTAAAAGGTTCCAATGATTACGGATAAGAAACCCAGCCATTTTTT
>Ga0180008_1001471_pt1 | contig 14737 bp, 18 predicted proteins | sample MM_PW_MetaG_FD_121121 | JGI IMG/M metagenome (GOLD analysis project Ga0180008, IMG submission 121121) | Groundwater microbial communities from the Aspo Hard Rock Laboratory (HRL) deep subsurface site, Sweden - MM_PW_MetaG | ecosystem: Environmental > Aquatic > Deep subsurface > Groundwater... | reverse complement strand
ATTTGAACAAATATATGGTGGCAAAAGAGGATTTATTTTTGTATCTAAATTCACACCATTCATAAAACCAGCACTAGCACAAGGTTTAATAAACCTGCCTAATTTATTACAAAGACACTTAACTAAATCAATTAAGGAATCAGGAGGTTAATATGCCAGCAAAATTAGATGAGTTTTATAAATCAATATCAGAAAGATTAATAGGAAAAGTTAATCCAAGAACTAAGAAGAAATATACAGATAGTGATTTTTGGGCAATAGCTCGTTCTGCTTATAATCAATTTAAGCAAAAGGGAGGTAAGAAATGAAATATCGAGTTACAAACAAATTGGGAATCCATGTAAAATTTGGAGATACAATCTTTCAACCTCACGAAACTAAGGTCTTAGAGGAGAAACCAACCTCAGATAAATTCATAGTCGAAATGACAGAAGAGAAAGAAGAGCCAAAGAAAAAGACAAATGAAAGGAGGGATAAATAAATGTCATCACAATTTGACGGAGCATGGAGCGAAACAGCTTTAGTAGGAATAGCAGCACAATCCGGGTCAGATATGGCTTTTCAGGCTATAACTGAAACAGTAGATATTGACATCGGAGATAAAGACTTTGATGTAATTGCTACACTTGGTGGAGGAAGACTTGTTAAGTTTACACCTCAAGAACCAACAACAATTACACTAGAAGCATATCCAGTAGAAGCTGGTACAGATTCTGGTACAACTGGATTAGGTTTCTTTGATTTAATCAATACTACAAGTGCATCACAACCACAAGACTTGGATGTAGACAGAACAAGGTCAAAGTACAGAATTGCTATTATGTGGACTAATTTGAGTACTGCAACAACAGCAAATGAAGCTATTGGAACAAATAACGCAGCATTAAGAGTAGTTGCAGCAGACGGATACTTTACTAGTGTTAAACCTAGTTTTACTGATGGAGTATTAAAGTTCACAGTAACTTACAAAGTACCACCATTTGATTCAAGCGGAACTGCTAACGTGGCCATTCAATCTACAGATATTGCTGGAGCAACTCTCACAGCCCTTGCAAGTTATACAAGCGCTGCGAAATGGTGATTTCTCTTCTAATGGAAATAAATGAGAAATCTACCAAAGGTTTTGCTTAGTTGTCCTACGAGTAGTCGTCACTCTCATTTGATAGATAGATGGATAAAGCATTTAGATAGTCTGACTTATCCAATTGATGTTTTATTAGTGGATACTTCAGATAATGGAGAATATTTCAAAAGGTTAAAGAAATTAAAGGTTCATGGTAAGAAGATTAATGTAGACCGAATGAAGTGGGAACCAGACAAGAGACACATACTTCAACACCTTACAGATGTTAGAGAGCACATTAGGCGATATGCTTTAAAAAACAATTTTGATTTTTTATTTAGTTTAGATGACGATATATTTGTTCCAAAAAACGCAGTTCAAAAATTAATTTCAAGAAATAAAGAATTAGTAGGTTTTTATGTTCATATTTATAATCCCTCTGCTAGAGTACCTTGTGTTCAAAAAGAAGGGGGATTCCAAATGAATAAAGGATGCTATTGGTTTAGTTTCGCTGAAATAGATGAATACAAGAAGTTTGTTAAGAAGTATAAAACAAATAAATTATCCCTCCAAGAAAAACATCTAGTTCCATTCTTAATAAAAGATAAGTTTAAACCAGATATTGTTCCTGTTTGGTCAGTAGGCGTTGGTTGTTTAATGATTAGAAGAGATGTTCTTGAGAAAGTGCCATTTATGACACATGATACATTTATTTGGGGAGAAGATAATTGGTTCTTCCAGGCTTGTGAAGATAAGAAAATTCAATTTTGGTTGGACACATCAGTTAGACCAAAACATCTGAACACTAATTGGAGTATGATTACTGAAAAATGCAAACAAAGTACGAGACTTACTTTAGCCATTGGACCAACAAACGCAAAGGAGGCGGTTAGAATAGAATGATTACAGTAGGCATTCCAACTAAAAACTGCATCCCTCAAATAAATAGGGCTATAGAAAGCGTTTTAGACCAGTCTGGCATTGATTTTGAGATTTTGATAGTAAATGATAGTGGAAACGAAAAACTGCCTAATCTGGTGTCTCTAATTGAGGAATACGGTGATAAAATACGGGTAGTTCATCATAAAGAGAATTTAGGTATTGGAAAGGCAAGAAATACTATAATTGATAATGCAAGTGGAGAATATATTATGTTTTTAAGTGATGATGATTGTTTATTACCTAATTCATTAAGCAAATTCTTAAAAACTGCTAAAGAAAATCCAAATTCAATAATTTATTCAAGTTATCAAGTAATTGATATAAATGGAGACATTGTCCAACAGGTGAGAATCCAAAGATCACCAAACAAGGAATTATTAAAAGAGAGGACAATAGAGTTTGCAAATCACGATAGTATGTTCATTTGCTACAATTTCTTTGCTCCAACTGAATTATTAATGAAAAATAGATTCGATTCTAAGTTAAGATTCGGTGAGGATTTAGAACATTTATTGAGATGTATGTTTATTGAAGATATTAATTTCATAGGTATTGAAGATTTCTTATTTCAATATTCAATTCACATGAACTCTACTTCTACATTAAAAAGAAATGAAATACATGAAAATGATAATAAAATTAGAAAGCAGATAAATAAATTAGCTAATAGGAGAATATTCGATGAATAAATCAAGTTTCACTAGTGCTTCTCAATATCCAATCAAATTATTACACAAAAATCCACTTAGAGAAGGAAGAATAGTGCCAATTCATGCACAGGTTATACCAACTAATGTATGTAACTTAAATTGTTCTTTTTGTAGTTATAGTGATAGAGACAAATCTAAATCTCTTTCCTTAGAACAAGTTAGATGGGCGATTGATACCCTTTCTCAAAGAGGAACAGAGTCTATTACATGGACAGGTGGTGGCGAAACATTACTTTATCCTCATTTAAACGAAGTAATGAGATATGCAACCAAAAAAGGAATTAAGTCTGGTTTGGTTACGAATGGTACAGTAATAGACAGATTAGAACACCAAGAAGGATTAGTTTGGTGTAGAGTTAGTAGTTCAGATGATAGGATTCCAAATTTCTCTGGCATTGAACAGGCATTACAAGTCAATCCTCAGACCGATTGGGCGTTTTCTCATGTGGTTACTAGAAATCCAAGTTATCAGACAATTACTGACTTAATAGAATTTGCTAATGAACACGACTTTAGTCATGTTCGATTAGTATCTGATTTATGTGACTTAGATAATGTGCCTTCAATGGGCGAGATTAGATGTGGTGTGAAAAACAAAGGAATTGACGATAGATTGGTTATTTATCAAGGTAGGAAAGATAGCACAAAGGGAACTAAAGATTGTTATATTTCTTTACTGAAACCAGTAATAGATCCAACTGGAATCTTCCCCTGCTGTGGCACTAATTATGCTATTAAAGGAATGGAACGAAGACCTGTAGAACAAATGAAGATGGGAGAGATAGAAGACTTACCAAGAATTTTAGATAACCAAAAACAATTTGATGGTTCGGTTTGTGATGTTTGTTATTATTCTGGATATAATGAATTATTAGCTAAATTGAAAGAAGATGTAGAACATAAGGAGTTTGTATGAAAATCTATTTACCAAATTGGACACAGAGAACAGATTGCGTTGGAGGAGTTGAAACATTCTTTGGAAAATTAAAAGAATTATTTCCAAAATCTGAATTAATCTCGGCAGAGCAAATGGCCAAACCAAACGACAATTTCTTAGAAAAAGTAAAGAATGTTGATGAGTATTTGTTAAGTGAGTATGAAAAAGATAAGAATATGTTAGTTATTAGAGACGCTGAATTTGGTGGGGTTTTAGATATATCAAAGATACCTCAAATTGCTTTCTTTCAAAATCCTTACAAAACAATAAATAAAACTCTTGGAAGCGTAAATCATCCTTGGGTTATAGATGGGTACTTAAAACATTTTAGAGCAGATAAACTAATTGCAGCTTCTAATTTTATGGTTGACGAAATGAGATCAGATAACTTTAAAGCAGATTGTGTAATACCTCATGGAATAGACTTAGATTTATTTAAACCGAAGAATAAAACAAAATTAAGGAAAAAGTATAAGATACCAAATAAAAGAGTTGCGGTTTGGGTTGGTGCTCCTAATGTTATTAAAAACTTTCAGATGATATTAAACTTAATAGACACTCAAGACATATTTTGGATATTAATTTCTAAAAATAACTTTATGACGCCACCTAATTGTAAAGTATTTTATAATCAAACTTCTGAACAAGTCAGTGAATTACTAAACTGTGCAGATTTCTTTATTTTAACTTCTCCAGTAGAGGGTTGTTGTATTGCTATGCTTGAGGCGATGGCAACTAATTTACCTTGCATAATTTCTAAAGCAGGATATTTCTGGGATTTCTGGGATGACAGAATAGGTATATCAGTTAATTGGAATAATTTTGATGAACATCATTACGCAATTAATAAAATAAATCAAATAAAAACAGACAGTAGAAACGTTTTAATAGAAAGAAAACTTGATTATAATTCATGGAAACGTGCTTGGAAGAGTATAGTCGAAGAGGTGACAAATGGATAGAACAGAATTTGAAGAGAATGTTCTCAAAAAGTGCAAAACGCAAGGGTTAGTTATTAGTCGTATTCCTAAATCTACGAGAGAAGAATTTGTTAAATTTGCTGAAGATTATTATGCTGATGATTATGGTATGGCATTATTGGAGTTATGGAATAATTATAAACGAAGTCAATTTTTAGAAGTTACTTTTTTCTCAAATATTGATTTAAAATTAAACGAACTATTAAACCGAAATGTTCCTAAACGGGAAGAAGAGAAGCCAAAAAAGGAATTAAAATTCCTTGATGGGCGAAAAGCAAGAATAGAAAAGGAGGTGAAACATGAGTAAATTAGGAAAGTTTTTAGGTAATGCTGAGGAAGTTGAGATTCAAGGAGAGAAGTTAAAAGTTTATCCATTAAAAGTAAAAGACTTAAAATTATTTATGGGTAAAGAAAATGCAACTCCTGAAGAACAAATGAATCTAAGCAAAGACATAATCAAAAAGTCTCTACTAGACGAAGAAGTAACAGATGAAGAAATAGACTCTATGAATACAGAGGCTTTTATGGACTTAATGGAGGCAATAAACAAAGTAAATGGATTCAAAGATGAAAAACTCGACAGAATTGCAAAACTTAAAGAACGTATTGTTCAACAAGGGAAGTAACGACGAAGGAGTGTATATGCTATGTGCCGTTATGGAACTAGTCGGGGGATACGAACAATTAATGAATCTTCCGTTGTCTTCATTAAAAGAGATAATTAAATATCTTGAGTTTGTTAATAAACAGCAAGAGAAGATTAAGATGCCAAGAATGAGGAGAAGATAATGGTCGAAGAAAAAGTAAAGATAGTGGCGGAGATGGTTGACAATGTTACTGGTAAGGCTAAAAGAATACAAAAAACTATTCAGACATTTAATAAAAGGATAAAAACCACAACTAAACAATATGATATTTCTGCCGGTGGGCAAACAAGATTAACCAGAACCACTAAATCCGTAAAAGATACTACTGCACGATACAATGCTCAACAAGAAAAACAAAATGCTATAAATAAAAAAGCTACCGAGAGAGCTTTAGCACTAGGAAGACAAAATAAGTTTCTTCGTGAACAATCCGAAAGAATGGGGGTCACTACAGAGGGTGTTAGAAAATCCATGTCTGCTGTTGATTTAGAGTTTGATAAAACTGGAGGGGTTGTCGGAAAAGCAGGACAAAATATCAAGGTTACAAACGGTTTAATGGATAGGGGTAGAAGAATAAGTAAAGGATTTCAGTTTGGTTGGTTGTCTGTTATGTTTGCGGGCATGGCCTTAAATAGGGTTTTTGGAGGTATGATTAAGTCTCAAATGCAATTATTTGGAATTATGGATGTGTTTAGTGGAGTTTTAACTATGGTTATGTTGCCAGTTATGACTCTTTTACTTCCGATATTTTTGAGAGTTGCTGAATTTTTTATGAATTTACCAGATAGTGTAAAGATGGTAATAGGGGTGTTTATAATTCTTGGTGCTATTTTTGGATTATTGCTATTAGTAGTCGGACAAGTTATGTTGGCAGTAGGAGGGTTTGCTTTGCTGATGACTGGTCCTTGGGGCACTGTTATAATCGGAGCAATTACGGCAGTTGTTGGTGCTCTTGGATGGGTTCTTTTAATAGTGGCTGCGATTATTGCTATTGGAATAGCTATGTACTTTGCTTGGAAAGAGAACTTTATGGGTATGAAAGATATTGTTGATGTATTCATTGAATCAGTAAAGGCAGTTTTTGGAGGATTATTTAATGTTTTAAAAGGATTGATTAAATTCTTTGTGGCTTTGTTTAAAGGAGATTTCGAGGGAGTTAAAGAAGCAGTAGTTATGATATTTAAGGGATTAGTTCAGATTCTTACTGGATTAATAATGGCCTTAGTTACGGCAATAGCTGGTATAATTGTTGGAATTGTTAGAGCATTTTGGGGGATTATTCAAGTAATTTGGGGTTATTGGAAGTGGATTTATCATAAATTAGTTGGTGGTTCCTTGATTCCTGATTTAGTAAATGCAATTATTTGGTGGTTCTGGAAACTTCCTGTTGCTATTTTAAACGCCTTGAAGAGTATTCTAACAAATGTATACAATTGGGGTGCTGATTTTGTTAAGAATATCGGAGAAGGAATAAAATCTATGGCTTCTAAGTTTAAAGATGCTTTATTGAGTATCTTTCCAAGTTGGGCTAGAAATTCTATCTGGGCTGGTGGAACGATGGTTATTGAAATTATTAAAAATATCACTGAGAGAATTAAAAAGGCATTCGGCGGAAGTACAGAAAGTGCAGGAGATTTCATTTTAAGACCTGGAGGAGATTTAATTAAAACAGATCCAAGAGATACGATTATGGGTTTCAAAGGAAAAGGGCCTAGTTCTAGTGGATCAGAGATAACTATAAATAACTATAATACGTTTAATGTATCAGACAAAGCTGAGATGGAAAAGATGTTAAATGCAAATAACTCAAAACTAACCGAGGAGGTAAAAAGATTAATCGGAATCTAAAATGACGACATCCATAACTTTTGCAAAGGGTGGAAAGGCGGTAACAATAGATGCAGAAGAAGTTAGCGAAGATTATTCAAATAAATTAATTCTTTCTATTCCAAATATTTTACCAGAACAAAAACAAGATGGAACACTTCCAGACAAAAAAGTAATAGATTTGCTTTGGATTACTCATATACTTCAAATAAGAGGAAATATAACTGGAAGAACAAGTCCAGACACAAAAACAGCCTCAGAAGTCAGAGATGAGTTAGTTTCAATATTTAAGGGTGCAGAGACTAAAGGAGGTTCGATTGTAATGAGTGGTGGATATTCTGCTAATGGATATATAGAAAAGTTAGTTATCATCGAAAAGGCACAAGATGAACCAACAAGTCTCACGGCTGATATAGCTAAATATGGTGTTCAAATTACATTCGTAGAAGGAAAGAGTCCTTCAGGTGGGTAAATGGCAAATAGAGATATAAAAGGAAGATTTTTGAAAGGGCACAGATTGAATGATGGAAGACCAAGGCCAGATGTTTCTATAAGAAATATTAGCTCAAATGCCCCAAGAAATACTGGAAGAACTAGATTTAAGAAAGGGAGCAAGATAAATTTTGGTAGAAAACATTCCAATAAAACAAAGAAAAAGTTTTCTACTATTTGGCGTAAAAAATATGCCTCAGGATATATCAATCCCACTAAGGGAAAACCAAGACCACACCAAACAGGGGAAAATAATCCCTCGTGGAAGGGAGGAACTACTTCCATGGTGATGAAAATTCGTAATTCTCCCAGATATTATAAATGGAGAAGTGATGTTTTTGAGAGGGATAACTGGACATGCCAAACTTGCGGAGATAGGGGGTGTGTGTTAAATGCTCACCATATAATCCAATTTTCTTCTATTTTTCATCAATACAAAATAAGAACTATGGTTCAGGCAGAAAAATGTGATAAGTTGTGGGACGTCTCTAATGGAGTCACCTTATGCTTACCATGCCATAACTTAACTAAAGGGAGACCTAAAAAAAGTGGGAATATTTAATAGAAGATGGTTTAAGATTGGAACGGGTGCTGCTGTTGGAGTTACAACTATCTTAGGTTTATTTTACTTTTTAGTAATTCAATATGGTTTTATAATAATCGACCAAACAGGGAACATCGAATGTGCGGGTAATTTAACTAATCCTTGTATCAGTGAATTTCAAGTAAGAAATCCTACTAAGTATAATATAGATATATATTCTCCAGATAATATTAGGTTAGATTTTAGTCCTCAAATAAGTGACTATGCTTTATTTGTAAAAGATAATCGTTGCAGTGCTACAGGAACTTGTAGGTGTGAATTAAAAGATGGAAGTTTAATTGGTTACGAGAATTGGAGGTGTATTGACTTTACTAACAAAACAAAACCAAGAAAAGATACTTCTTATGTTTATCGTTTTTCAAGTTATTCTACTACTAATTTTAAGTTAGTTGGTTTTAAGAATAATCCAAATGATAATGTAAAATGGGGATTTGGTGTTAATGAATCCTACTTAGATCCTTTCTGGTGGTCTGTGTCTGGAACTCCAACAACAGAAGCAAGTGAAATTACGATGGAATTAGGAAGTCAGATTAATATAACTGCTAATTTAACAGGTTATTCTGGAGAAGTTTGTATTGATATTGACCATCCAGATTATGGAAATAATTATACTTGTGGAACTCCAAATGCTAATTTCTTATTTAATATTTCTTATTTTAGAAATAATCAATTAAATGATAGTTCTACTATTAAAAATTTAACTTATACAAAAAGTGGTGGTAATAGGACAGTTTATTTGACAGCGCACCAGTATGATGATATTTCAAATTTCCTGATTAATCTTACAGGGCATAGTTATGACTTAGATGGTTTTGAACAAACCTATGATGGGTGGAATGCAAGCACTGATTATTCTGGTGCTACAATTTCTTTTAATACAGACTATTTCGTTGATGGAGAGTACTCTTTAGATTTAATGTCTGGTTCATGGACACCAAATGTAGTATTTGCACATATCACTAAGATAATGCCAGTGACTGCGAATTTAACAATTCATTATGATAAAGTTAGTGGGGCATTTCCACAGCATAGGATGAATATAACTATAAATGGTGTACAAGAAATGGAATTTTTAGAAGATGGACCTGGATGGAAGAATGTTTCTTTTTTAGTAGAGACTGGAGATGAAGTATCTATTTATATTACTCAAGCAAGTTCTTATGCTACACCAACTAGTACACTGTTTGATATGTTTGTTTATAATGAATCTGCAACATATCCGAAAGATGTTAAAATTTATATCAATAATACTCTAAGTAATGAAATAGGCGATTTATTTCCTGGAACAAGTGAAAATATCACAGAATTTAATGATAGTTCTACGGAAAAACAAATTATTTTTGACAAAGCTGAGACGAATATTGTATATCTTTCTATACCGAAAGTAGCAAATATAACTTTAGCGCAACTTAATCTTACTGGTTCTAATATTACGTGGATGTCCTTAGAAGATGATACAGAAGATAATGTTTCTAATAGTTTTGATACTCCTGCTTATGGAACACCCTATTGGGATCCAAACGTGGGAAATGCGTACGATGAAAATTTTGGAACAGTGGTAGCGACACTATTAAGTCCACCCTATGCACTAAATTTTAATGGGTATATTTATGAAAACTATTCAGTGCCCTCGGACGTGGTGGCAGCGAATATAACTTGGAGAGCATATACATCTACAGGGGACGGTGCAATAATGTATTGCTATGATGGTTCTTGGCAAGTATTAAAATCTCTGACTAGTCCCTTTCATAATTATTATACATTTCCAGTTCTTGATAGTTGTTTTGCTTCTTCACCATTACAATTAAAAATATTGTTAGAATATGATGCCACTGGGGGATCTGTCTTGTCAAGTGGAACATTTGAAGATAAAGTGTGGTGGTATTCAAACAATCCACCAACAAATTTAAGATTAGAAGTTGGTGTTCCAGATGGAGATTATGAATTTCAGTATTTGGGAAGTTTTGAACAATCAAATAATCGAACTAATGACTTCTCTGATGCAATTAATACATATTTAGGCGTATGTACAGAGAACTCTTATGGATTTTGTACTATTCCATTATATTTCACTTCACAGACAGGAGGCATTTTAAATTTAAGCGATTTGAAGATTTCTTATATTTTTGACCCAAATCCAATTACATTAGATAATGATTTAATTAGTTCTTTTCTTGGTAATTCTACTAACTTTGTAGATATTCCCTTAACATTTGAAACAAGTGAAGGAGGGATTATAGAAATTTCAGATATTAGATTAGATTATGCTGGGGGAAATGATACAATTCAAGTAGAAGTTTATAACATTGATGAATATAAATGTTATCAAGAGTTTGCTGATCTAACCACTTGCGGTAATACTGCGGGAAATAGTATCACTGAATCTGGATATGTTGGTGAAGAAAATATGATTGATGGTTCTTGGTCTACATATACACAAGTTGGTAATCTTGGAAACATCATTAAAGTTAATTCTGTTTATTATATAAATTCTTTAAATACAAATTACACTTGGCAGTATAAAATAGATAAAGGAGGCGGACTTGAACCAGAATTTGCCAATCTAACTGTTCCTTTCTCTTGTGTCCATGATGATTTATTAAATTTATCTATTACAGCCACCGTGGTGGATGGTAGTTCTAAAGGATATGCTAACTTTACTTGCGATGATACTTTATTATATCAAGCAAACTCTAGTGATGTCGGATTTGATTTTTATATTTACGAAGAAGCAATGATATGGGCTATTAATGTTAGTGAATATTTGAATCTAACAAATTATTATTCAAAATGGAATTATAACCTTCCTTATAGGGTAAACTATTTAGAATTTATACCAAATACACCAACAAGTAAAAATGTAACTCCTTATGGACAAACAAGTTTAACTCCAATTTTTAATATTACTACAATGAATTATGGTGGAAAGAATATGAATTTAAGTATTTATTTAAATGAGTCAATGTCATGTGTTAATTTAACTTATTCAACAGACCAATATAAATCAAATGGAACTTTATTAACTAATCAATCATGGCAGTATTTCAATACAAATTTAGAATATAACAATGTTAGTTCTCTTTTCTTATGGGCTGATTACTCTTGTAATTATACAAATTGGTATCTCTTTTATCCTGAATTGTACATTTCTGGTTGCTGTGAAGATTGTGTTTGCGATAGGAGATTTGACTAATGGCCACTAAAATAGTAAGTGGAAGAAGAGTACCTACTTGGGTATGGGTTCCACCAACATACGCACCACTTTATAAATTAGAGATTGTAAGAAACGATGGGACTGAAGATGATATTACAGATTATATTTACAGTGCAGAAATAGTAGATGGAGTTACTGATACAATAGGTAATTTTGAGATAGAAATAGACAATTCAGACGAATCAAGGACAGGAATTTGGACAGGAAATGAGGTATTTAATTTCTATTGTGATTATGCTACTTCTGCTACGACTAAAAGATTTAGAGGAAGAATAGAAAAAGTGTCCTATCAAGACTATAAAATTAAAGTAATTGGAAGAGCAGAATCTGTTAAATTATTAAATGTTACAGTTACTCAATCTTATGAAGGTGAGGAGACTAGTGTTGTTCTTAAAGATTTGTTTGATAAATACGCAACAGACTTTACTTATTCAAATGTAAATACTTCTACGACTAATGTAACATTCAACTGGTATCAAAAACCATTTTGGGAGTGTGTGCAAGATTTATGTCATTCTGCAGGATTTGATGCGTATATCGATTCTAGTTTAGATTGTCATTATTTTGAGTCGGGTACTGTAGATAATTCTACCGAAGCAGTAGTACACGAATCTAATTTAATTGAAGTTGGAGATTTTGCTAATGATTATTCTTTAATTAAGAATAGAGTTATAGTTTACGGAGCAGAAATAGAGGATATGCCCTTGTTTAAAACAGCAGAAGATTCTGATTCAATTTCTGAAAACGGAGTTAAAGAATTAATTATCAAAGATACAAACATTACTACAGAAACTCAATGCCAAGAAAGAGCAGATTATGAATTAAGTCTATCTAAAGACCCACCACTTGTTGGAGATGTTTCAAGTATCGGTTTGGCTACTATTCAACCAGGAGAAAGAATCAGAATATCTGCACCGAACTCTAATCTCCCTCCATCATTTTATAAAATAATTTCTTATAAACATAAAATAGAGGGATTTATGCAAACCACTTTAACTATTGAAAAAGAACCGAAGAAAGTTTATCATGTTATAAAAGAGACTATAAGTCAAGGTCAAAAACTTACTGAAACGCCAAATCCAAATGAAATGAGATATAGTTGGTTATTTGACTTTAATTCAGATTCAGGAACTCATTCTTCTACTGAAATAACTGGAGGAGTTTTAAAGACTGATGGAAGTGCAAGTGGAACTTGGATTTCTGATACTAATGCAATCGGTGAAAATGTAACGGTTGTTGAATTAAGAGCAAAGGGGGAAAGTTTGCCAGGAACAAATTATTACGTAAGTTCAGATGGAGGAATCACCTATCAAAGTATTTCTCTTAATACAGCCTTAACTTTGAGTCCACCAGGACAAAACTTAAAGATAAAAATAGAACTAAATTCGGCAGACACACAAATTGATGCAATCTCTTTACTATACAAAAAATGAAAACAATTATAAGGGAGATTAATTAATAAATAAAATGGTTAACGGTTTGGGGATAACAGAAGATGACTTTATGAAGTTGCCGATTAAGCAACAAAACGCAGTTCTATTTCAAAATGTCCAAGAGATTAAAAGAATGTTATCTGGTTGGAAATTTAAACAAAAATTAGTAATTGTTTGGTTAAGTTCTATAACAGCTATAGGTAGTTACTTTGTGATGAAGATACTAGATTGGATAAAATAGTAAGGTTTAATAGTTTTGCATTCTCTGTATCTGTATGGATTCTATTATTCGAGATAATAAAGGTAGATTTGTAAAAGGTTCCCCACCCCATAATAAAGGAAAACATTTAAGTGATAAAACCAAACAAAAATTAAGAGAAAAAAATTTAGGAAAATCTGCATGGAACAAAGGAATATCTAACCCAAATGCAACAAAAAACTTCGGAGATTATGCTAAAAAAGGAGTTTATTCTGGAAAAAATAATCTTTTTTATGGAAACAAACATACGAAGGAAACTATCAAAAAGATGAGATTATTAAAATTTAAGAACTTATTGTCCAAAGATGAACTAATTAATTATTATATTTATAGAAAATTCTCTATGGAAAAGATAGCCAAATTAACTAATCACTCAGTGGTTTCTGTTCGTCGAATGTTATTGTTTTATAAAATACCTATTAGGAATTATTCAGATGCATTGAGAAATAGATATAATAATCCTCAAGAAAGAGAAAAAGTTAGACTTTTTTTAATAGAAAATAATCCAATGGATAATCCAGAATACAGAGAGAAAGTTTCTCTAAGTAAACTTGGTGATAAAAACCCTTCTTGGAAAGGAGGAATCTCTTTTGAACCATATTCAGTTGATTGGACTAAAACATTAAAAAAGGCAATTAGAGAAAGAGATAAATACATTTGTCAAATATGTAAAAATGAAGGAAATCATGTTCACCATATTGATTATAACAAGAAGAATTGTAATCCATATAATTTAATAACTCTTTGTCATAGATGCCATAGTAAGACAAATCATAACAGAAAATTTTGGATAGAAACGTTTATTAACCTCAAAAATAGTATAATATGATGACAGATTGGACATTGTTAGTTCCTTTCGCCGCCGGTTTCGCAAGAAATCTCGCCGGATGGTTGGAAAACAGTTTCGAGGATGGAAAAATCCAGACCTACGAGTGGGGTCAGCTAGGAAAGACAGTACTTGAAGTAGTTGTCTTAGCTGCTTCAGCTATGTGGGGTCTTGGAATGGATGCAGCCTCAGCAAGCGGTTTAGCTGTATTAGGTAGCCTTGTACTAAATGCAGTTAAAGGTGCAGGAACAAAATAAAAATTTGAAATAATCAAAATGAAAGATGATTTACTTAATTTTAAAGATATGAAAGGGGGTGAAGATTAGATGGAAAAGAAAGAAGTTTCTAAAGGTTTAATCTACTCCATTCTTGTTGTAGCACTGGTTAGTTTGGTTTTAACCGGTATTGTAGCATTTTCTGATAAAGAAGTTATTGTTCCAGAGATCCCCGCACCAGTGATTACTGACCAAGATAAAGCAGATATTGCTACTTTAGTTCTCTCAAATATGCCTCAGCCAGTAGTTCCTGAAGTATCTACAGATGAATCTGAACCCCTTGATAACGACAAATTAGATGCACTTTATGAAGATGCTAATTTTGATGAGGAAGCAAAGGCTGAGGAATTGGCACTTGCTGAATTGGATTCAAGGGACTTTAAGAAGGAATTAAGAATGTTCCTTAATGAGTATTTTGAGGATTCAGAATGGCCTGATTCAGAAATAGAGAGATATAGGGACATTACAGAAGTTGTTGTAAAAGACACCGAAGTAGATGTTGATGGAGAAGAAGCAACAGTAGAATTT
>Ga0180008_1001469_pt1 | contig 14743 bp, 10 predicted proteins | sample MM_PW_MetaG_FD_121121 | JGI IMG/M metagenome (GOLD analysis project Ga0180008, IMG submission 121121) | Groundwater microbial communities from the Aspo Hard Rock Laboratory (HRL) deep subsurface site, Sweden - MM_PW_MetaG | ecosystem: Environmental > Aquatic > Deep subsurface > Groundwater... | reverse complement strand
TTGTTTACTGTTGGTTTTCTAACACATCTAATCTTCTATAAACAGCCTAAAAACAAGTTACCCTGTTTAACTTGTTCAAGATGTAAAGCTATAGTTCCAACTGGTTTTGTTTATAGAATCACTTGTTTTAGAACAGATGATACTATAACTGAATTGATAGTTCCAATGTGTGATAAGATGAAGAAGCTATGTGAGTGACATTCAAGAAAAGGGGTAAATAATGCCACAAGAATTTAGATTAATTGAAATAATTAGATGAAGAAGGTGTGTGGAGTTCCACACACCTTACCTCTACTTCATTACAGCCACTTTAATACTTTACCCAGAAGCGGTATTTTCTGTAACAAACTAACCTGTCTGATCTTTCTAGTACCTAAATAAGTTCCAGCAGCTATACCTACTAAATAGAGTATTTGGTTATACCAAGTTTCTTTTTCTTCGGTATTGTTTGCTAGTCCATCTAATACAACTAACAACTTTGACATATCTATGTTACCAGTTGTCTTAGCTTCCTCAACGATCTTCTTTAGTTCAGTTAAGTTACTTACTGTTGGTTGGTTAGTGGGTTTATCTACTCCAATCATACCTTTAAAGAAAGCACAACCGAGTAAACCTAGTACTATTATACTAACTATAGTGATTAGTATAATCTTATTTCTTTTCATATTGTTTCACCTCCTTTCCTTTATTGTCATAAGTCTTTTCACATACTACACATTTATAAAAGATACAAAAACCGTATTTATTATTTTGTGTTATTTCTACTGTTTCTCCACCACAATGGCATTTAGTTTTTGATTCTGACATATTTGTTCCTTTCTTTTACAACAACAGATTTTACCACACTTTGGACATCTACATTGTTCCATATTTTTCTGTATATCGTTATCTTTATATGTAATAACAAATACTCCTGTCTCTACACAATTACATACTAGATTTAGTCCATCAGTCCATAAACAACGCATATAGTTATATTATTTTGATTTACGTTTCTCTACGTGGCCGTAGTATTTCTTACCTTTTAAGTAACAAACTTTACGATAATGTGTACTACCTATTCTTTCTGTTCTAACACTACCTCCTGCTTTATAGCAATTATCAAATGATTTCGGCATCTCGAACTCCTTTCGTTATGCTATTCTTGCTATATGCAAAGTATCTGCTATATGACTGTCATATACATTATGAGATTCCCCGGAGTTTTGGAATATCCTTATATCTATATAGTCTGTAGTTCCGTTCAAATAAACTAACCCAGTTATACCCATAGGACACCAATTAGAGAATAATACTCCTTGATAATTATATGTTGCGTTATTCTTATATATCGAGATAATTTGTATATTTGAATCAAGGTCAGTAAACATAGCTGTTGCATGAATATAATACCATCCAGCAACTGTGGGAGTAAATACGCCTGTGGACGTATTATACCAATTGTTTACATCTGATGTTTCGTGGTTATATATTATTATGGTGTCGGCGTTATTGGCTATTGTTGTAGATGATGTTCCATAAGCCACAACTACTTCTGCCGTTAATGTTTGTAATAAACCACCTGTTCCTGTGCATACTCTTAATCCAGCGGTTAGGTTAGGTATGGTTACTGCTCCTGCGGCACTAACACCAATTCGTTCTGTGTTATTAGATATTATGCTTACTGCGTGATTTGTAGACGCACCTAATATTACTAAAGTATCCGTTGCCCCTAATTTACAGGTAACGGTATTTGTAGTATCCGTAATTGTAAAAGCAGGGTTTGTTGCGTGAGAAAAAGCAAAAGCCGCCGCCCCATCATAAGTTAGGTTGGCACTTGTCGCCATTACGCTTGTGGATGAAGCATAAAAGACGCCGTTTGCCGTGAATGGCGTAGCCCCAGATAAACCTGTTCCGCCATAAACAGTTGTTATTACTGCCGCATTCCACGTTCCGCCGGTAACTGTTCCAAGCGCAACAATATAACCAGAACCTCCCCAAGTTGATAATGCAGTATTTTCTACACTACTTAAAGATAATATGGTTTTAACTGTTGATGCATCAAGTGCATCTATTGCTCCAGCCGCTGCTCTACCTATAATTCTCGATGTTCCTACACTTAACGCTATAGGATCATTATCATTAGAAGCTATAAGGATAGAATAAGCATCATATAAAGATTTAGGTATATAATTAGTTGCTGTTTCTACTGCCATAGTTCCAAGAACTGTTGTATCTAATGCGAATATCCCTGCTGCAGTCATCTTTACAAACGAGACTGAAGCATAGGTCAATTCTGCCACACTGGTTAAGTTAGCATTATATGCTTGAACATCTGTTCCAATAGCTAACCCTAAACTTGTTCTGGCGGTTGCTCCTGTTTCAGCTACCCAAGTTGTTCCATTACCAACTATTATAGTTCCATCTGTAAAACCTAAAGCAGCTATATCTGTTAATTGGGTATTGAGTGGTTGATAAACACTACTATGGTTATGGCTACTTAGCGAATAAGTATTAACATCTAAATTAAACCCTCCTGTTGCTGTCATCTTTACAAACGATGTTGAAGCAAATACTAGACTTGCTAAAGAAGTTAAATTAGCGTGTATGCCTTGATATTGAGTATGAGGATTACTGGTAGTTAGGTTAGCTAAAGAATTATGATCTACCCCAGCAGGAAGTACTGTTGCTTTTAGTCCACTAGCATCTACAGCCAAGTCAACACTTGTTGTATCTTGATAAATCAGATCTGCGCTTAATGCCTGCGTGGATAGTGTCAGGTTGATACTATTCGTATCTGTTACTGTTACTGCTGCATGTGAGAGAGGATCTAATATATGATGCCAGGTTGCATCAGAATGGTAATACCACATCGTATCACTACTATCAAATATTATATCTCCAAACTTTAGTGACTTACTAAAGAAGATTATATCTTGTTTACATAAATCATCTGGAGATGTTTCTGCCTGTACCAGATAAGCATTTATTCCTGTTCTTTGTGTTGTAGGTATTTCATATTGATGAGAATATACACATAGCTCTCTAATATTAGCCATCTCTGTCTGTCCATTGTTTATTTGTAAATAGATCTTTAATCTCTGATTAGCTAAGGTAACCGCAGTATTAATTGAGACACAAAAGAACTCTGGATCAATATACATAGTAGGTCCAGTTGTCTGTCTAGCTGCTAAAGTAAATGTTTTAGTTCTTATCTCTTTTTGTGTCCATACTGCAGCAGCATACTCTTCTCTAGTAAGTGTTACAGTACAACTAGGTATTTCTGCAGTAGCAACTAGATAAGGCCAGCTATTATTTTGTAATTCAAACAGACCACTAAAACTAAGTACTCTATAGTCTTGTGGATATATATATTGGTAGTATCCACCAGTTATTAAATATACTTCGCTGGCACCAATAAAGTAGGTTTCTTGGTCTCCCCAACCGTGTTGTATACTATCTCCACCTATCTTTAACCAAGCAGATGGATCGTGTAGATGATAGGTTAGTCTATGCCTGTATGTGAGATTCTTCATCATTGGGTCATTAACTCTATTGATACTACTACGAGTTAGTTTATTAATAACCTCAGATAAGTATCTCGTATTCTTTGCTACACTATCAGCATCTAAACTATATAATAGATCTTGTCCAAATAGACCTATCCCAATTCCTATTTCTGGTTGCATAAGTTAACTAAGCTCCTTGTTTTTTCTTCCACTCTACATATTCTTCTATATGTAAATCTTTTATCTTATTATTCTTATCTTCTAACATATCTCTTAATTTACCAAGTAGTTTTTCTTTAGATAACTTATTAACATTCTCTCTTAAGTACCTATTTTTCTCTAAAGCATAATCTCTTTCTATAGCTTCTTTCTGTTTGATCAGACCTTGTATAGTTTTACCTTTCTTAACCGGCATACCAGTCCAAGATCCACTTTCACTTAATACTATAGGTTTAAAACTTTCTGCTATAGAAAGCATTCTATCTGGTATACTCTCCCATACCCCCTCATTCTTAAAACTTTCATCTTTCCAGTATGGATTAGTTCCAGATACTTGCGATATTATTTCTCTTATACCTATAGATAGTTTACCAGTAGCTAATTTAAGTGGATCTCCAATAATAGGGAGCCAATGATAAATCTCTCTATACTGTTTACCTGGATAGAAATACTTAACTCTACCGTTCTCATCTTTTCCATATGCGATTACTGTCTTTTTATCTGGTTCATTATCCCAAGTAAACTTACCTGTTATTAAATATTGTGCTAATTGAGATAATAAGAACATCCAATAAAAAGATCTAGCCCAGAACCAACTAGCTAATCTGAGTTTTATTCTACCCTCATATTTAGCCTCTTCTGTTTTACCAAAATAACTCTCATAAGCTCCTTCTGGTATCATAGTAGCATGTCTAATTACACTAGTTGTCCAATCATTAGCGAACCAAACAGTATCCATAATTTGTTTTAGTTTAACTGGGTCAAGTTTTTGTCTAGAAACAAATTCTAGTCCTTTCTGTAAATACGTCTTTTCTAACATTCTATGTAACCAGTTTTGTCCACCAGCAAAGTTATTAGCTACATTAGATACAGTATATTTAATTGTTGAAGTTTCTTTCTCATTTGGTGCTCTATTATTAGTCTCTATAAAACGTTTAATTTCATCATTTACATTCTTTTGCCAAGAAAACATTTTAACTAAATTGAGAGTATGACCGAACATAAAATTATTAGTAGTATCAGTTAGTACACTAATTACTTGTTCTACTACTCCAGCACCAGGGATATTCTTAGTTAGATATTTAGTTATCTCTTTTATCTTATTTCTTTGTGATATATTAAGATCTGGGGTTACATTAAGCATAAAACCGTGTTTAATTTGATCTCTAGCCATCTCTCTCATTTCTGGATTATCGAATATTGGATGTTTACCATTAACTAAAGTATCATATACGTTAATTGGATTAAAGATAATCCCTAACTTGTTAGATATACCAGCACCAAAACCTACCTCAGTTAATGCACCTGCGTGAAACAATGACCCGGTAAGTAACATCTGTTTAGCTACCTCATTAAGTGTTCTCAAAGCATCTGCAGTAAGACCAATGGGATCTCCTTTATTTCCTTTAGTTGGTTGAGAGAACAAGGCGTGAACTGTATTCCATAATTCTGGATGTACCCAAGCACTAGCATCTGTTTTCCATCCTATAGCAGCATTTAGTAGTGGTAAACTAATCTTCTCATAGTATGTGCTAACCTCGCCAGATCTAATAGGCGCCATATCCCCTCGTCTAACTACCAAAGGAAAACCCTCACTACTAGCTACTGTACTTAACCAACCAGATTCAGCATCAGCAAATGCTTTTCTAGCTATATGTCTAGCCTGATACTTATTGTATTGGTCCATTAGTACATTAATATCTGTAGTAGCAGGTATTTTACCAGACATAATACCATCAAATAACGTAGCGTATCTACGAGCTTTAAAAATTGACCCAGAACCCTCTTCCCATATACGATTAACATAGTAACCTCTTTCATCTACATCTGTACCACTCTCTTTTAATTGAACATAAGCTTGTAAATAAGCATCTTTAATACCAGCAACCATCTTACCTATACTCTCTGGAGTATTGTTAACTAATGTAACTAAATCTGGTCTATTAATCTTATTTAGTGCTTTGATTGTATTCTCTTTACCTATCTCATCTATTTCTATTAAATACGGAACTACTTCTCTGTAGTTCTTAGGTATACCTTTAGTTATATCGTGTAACTTAGCACTAGCATCGAAGTATAGACTCTGATGTAAATCTCCTGTTTTCTTTGCTATAGCGATAGCGGTTTCACTAACATTCTCACTAAGTAGTGGAGTTACACCTTTTTTAGGTGGTTTGATTTCTCCAGCTTTCTCAGCTACTATTTTCTTTGCTTCAGTTCTAAACTCTTGTAATTTAGATTTAGCTTTAGTATAGATAGTCTCTACATTCTGTCTTATCTTAGATTTCTCTTCCATTGAAAGTGCTCTATCAAGGCTATATTCAGCATTAGCTATTCTACGATTAGTTTCTCTATCTATACTACCTAATTCTGTTTCAGCACTCTCTTCTTTCTTAAGTATATAATCTATTACTTTATCTGGATCTTCAGCTTTAGTATATTCATACCACTCTTTCTTAGTTGGTTTTCTAAGTAGTTTCTTATTTAAAGTATCCCAAGCCACTTTCTTAGGTGATGGGGTTGGCGATACCTGCTCTTTAGCAGTAGGAAACTCCATAACTTTTTTCTCTTTACTTATTAGATATGCACCAAGTTTTTCAGGTATTGCTCTTGGTTTTAAGAGTTCTTTACCTTCAACTATTTTACTTGGATCTATAATTACTAAATGATATTCTCCTTTTTCTTTAATTACTTTTATAGTATCATATCCTTGTTTAAGTAAATTGATAGTTAATATTTCACTAATAGTTTCAGCATTATTGGGCGCCTCATCTTCACCTGGTTTAAGAGTATCTTTTACTTCATTAAATGCTTTTATAATTTCTTCATTTTGTGTTTTACTGATATCTAAAGTTTTACTTAAATCATAAAATTCTTCATCTTTTAACTCAAATACTTTTTCTTGTTTGTATTTAAGTTTTATAACACCACCCTCACTACCATACATAGCAGCTTGTTTGAAAGAAGGAGCTGCATATATTCCGTATCCCTCAGTAGCTACTCCCATTCCACCTTCTTTAAAACCAACACCTCTATATACTGTAACTATCTTTGTTTGTTTATCGAACTCTGTTTGTATTTCTTCTAAAGTAGGACTACGACCTAATTTAGTTTCTAGTTGTTTAGCTACTACATTCTCTTGTTTATTTTGCTCTGTTAGTGGTACCGTAGTAACGGTAGGTTGTTTAACTTCTATTTTAGTTGGCCTAATCTTATCTAACAAACTAACGAACTTTGCAGCAACTGGAGATGTTTTAGCCCATTCAGACCAAGTAGCATAGATATTTCTCTCAAATCTAGGATCTACTTTATCAAATTTGTATCCGCTACGGATATATTTACCTCTTAACTGATTAATTACAGACTCTTTTTTCTCTGTAGTTTCTGCTGCTTCATAGCGAGTAACTATACCTTGACCCCAAGTAATCAGATTCTCTCTTTTAGCCTTCTCTGCAACCAATAGCAAATCTTTATCTGTTATATACGTATTTAGATCTTCAGGTTTTAGGGTTATTACTGTTTCTATAAACTTCTTCAGTTCATTGAAACTAGTAGCCCCACGTAACTTTCTTTCAATGGCAACTACTTTAGTATATATATCTGATTCTAATTTAGCTAGTTTACTTCTGTATTCAGCTTCTATTTCTTTTGGTATTATTACCTTTTCACCTTTCTTTTCAACAGGAAATACTTTTTTAACTTTCTCTATCCTATCAGCTTCTTGTGATTTACGAGCTAATTCTATTTTACGTTTAATATCTTCTTCTATAGTAGGTAATTGGGCGGGCTTGGCCTTCTCTTTCGGTATCGTACCCTCCGGCACTTCTTCTTCTGTTACTTCTTCTATTTCTTCTTCCGCTATTTCCTCTAATGGTACGTCTTTAATTGATTGGGCTTCTGCAGTCTCACCTAAATCTAATACTTCTTCTGCTTTAACAGAAGCTTTCTCTGCTAGTTTCTCTTCTGACTTAACTATAGGTAATGTTTTAGCTAACTCTAAAATACGTTCTTGTAATTTCTGAGTTTCTTTATCTACATAGTTCTGTAATTCACTAATCTGTTCTTCATTTAGATTTTCTCTATGAGAAATGAATTCTATACTAGCCTCATTATGACTTCTTAGATGTTTCAACAGATCGCCTAAATTAGTTATCAATATATCTTGAGGTATTTTACGTTTAACTAATGTATCTATATCTTGATATGTTACTTCAAAATCTTCTTGTATACTAACTAAATTAACTTTAAGATCATCTAATTTCTCTTTACCCCATATCTTCTCACTAAAGCCTTCTGGAATAGGTATACCCATAAACATCCCTAATTTAGTACCTTTAGTTGGTTTAATTTTGAATGGAATAAATATAACACTTTCTGGGTATTTTTCTTTTACGTAATTATCTGCTTCTTTTGATATTTGCTTTATTTGATTATAGAAATAACTCGTATCTGGTTTTTCTTTTTCTTCTTTAGTTAATGGGTAAAAAGTTGGTTCTATTATCTCTTGTGGAGTTAATTCTCTAGAAGGTAATTTTTTATCTATACGTTCTTTTAAATCTCCAAACATATATTGCGCTAGTTTACCTTCTACAGTTTTTTTAGTTCTATAGAAATTATATAATTTATCATCTACAATACCTTTACCATTCATCATTTTATTAATAGTTTCTAATGTTTGTGTATTCCATAATAACACCCCTTTATCTGTAACATCTAAAACTTTATGATAAACATCATGACGGAGAAAGGGTAAATCTGTGTATGCTCTTAGAGCATAATCATCATCCTCTCTTGGCCGTATTTTAACCAACCCATCCCCCTGAGGACTTTCTTCTGGGTGGTCTAACATTTTCTGGAAATCTGATTTAACCCAATAACGATTTGGAACAGAAGAAGCTACAGCAACATTTTCGCCATATGTGTTTACAGGAATAAAATCTTCTTCTGGAGTATTATTTAACAATCTTGTATCATAATAACGTTGTGGTGTTTTTTCGAAGTCAAATAATGGTATGCCCATAGACATCCCTGTATCAGCTAGTCCCATTCTGGTACGATAGTTTTCTCTGGCCTGTTGTGCTAACATAACTTTAGTTTCAGTAGAGATAGATTTTTTATGTCTAGCATAGATATCTCCACCAACATCAAATATTCCACCAAGTACTCCACCTAGAATAGCACTCTCTTTAACACCAGACCACATATCCTCATCAGTTAGTAGGTTACTAATAACCTGTTGTGCACTTTCCTGAAAAGCTTCTCCAGTAGCACCTATACCGTATTTTAGTATTTGTTTAATACCAGATTTGAACTTAGTTGCTTCTGGAGACATCAGATTCATAGTAGGTATATATCTCATTAAAGCGTAGTTCAAGACAGAATTTAATGCTAAACTACTTAATCCAGCATCTGTTGCTTTATTTAGATCACCATATTTATCCATTACTGTATTATAGGTTGAGCCCGCTTCTCTTACAGCATCTGCTAAGGCTACACTAGCCATTGGAATATACTTAGCTTTAGTACCTAATAAAGTTAAAGCTAACTTACTTCTACTAGCTAATAACCCAGCACCACCTCCAGCATAAGCAGCGGCTACACTACCAACACCCCTAGAAAGCATATTGATCCAGCTCTCAGGGTCTGTTTCTATATTCTCTTCTAAGAACTGCATACCTTCTCTAACAGAAGTAAACATATTATCTAAAAAGTCTATATGATTCTTTGCCTTTTGTGAAGCCACATCTTTAGTTTCAGCGTAAAGCAACCTTCTACCAGATATTTCTAAAAAGTTCTTAGTCATATCTAGTGCACCACTAAGTCCACTAAGGGTATCTATAAAGGCACCCTTAAATACTTGTTTAGGTATATCTGTTAAAGTATCAGCAAAAGTTTTTTCATATGGATACAACGGAGTAGATCTAGTACTTTGTGGTATTATATCGGTACCTAGTATACCAGATAATTGAGAGGATCTGGTATTATATAGATTTATACCGCTTTCACTAACACCAATAGGAACCTCTGGTGGAGCATCATACAAAGAATCTAATGGGTTGTATTTAATATTAGGCATTTCTAAGCCTTTCTAATTCCAATTGTATCTTCTTTAGTGTTTCAGTATCACCAGCTTTCTGAGCTTCTATTTGTTTAGCTTTCAAACCTTTGAGATACTGTAAAGCAACTTCTACTTTTGCTAAATCATCAGTTGCATTCTTTATAAGATAGTTATTTCTAACTTTAGCTGCTTCGTATATAAGTAAACTTATTGTTACTGCTCCAACAGCAATAGGAGCGGCACCTGCAGCAACACCAACACCAAATACTCTTGGTACAACTGTTTTCACTAACCAATTAAATATACTTGGAGTAGCTTTTATAGCAACATATACTCCAGTTCCACCAGTAGCAGCCGTAATCGCTGCTCCAGTATAAGAACCTGTAGTTGGTTCTTCAATAGCAGTTGATGCATCAGATTTCACAGGTTGTTCACCTGGTTCACCTACTCTCATTGTAGCACTTGTTCTAGGAGGAGTACCGGTTAAGAAATTATTCAGTAATTGTTCTTTAATAAACTCACTTACTTGATCTACTGTATAAGCAGCTAGTTTATTTGGATATGCTGCAATAAGTAATTCAGCTTGTTGTTGTATTATACTAGCATATATAGGATCATCTAACATACCTTGATAAACTTCTTGTTTTCTTGCTGGAGTAACTCCACCTACTTCAAACTCTGTTTTAAGTAGAACATCATCTTTTATCCTCTTATTAATAGAAGTGTAAATATCTAAATTACCTTGTTCTGCCTGTTGTAATGCTTTCTGTTGGTCTGGATTCTTATTCATTAAACCAATAGTTGTTTTTAGATTAGCATTTTCTTTTTGTATTTTAACTCTGTCTTCAGCCGCATCTTGTGCTTGTTTTTGTAATGCTAAGGTATCGTTATATTTCTTTTGTGCTTCAGTAAAACCATCAGCATAGAAACGATATTGATCTAACTTCTTAGCTTTCTCTTCTGGTGGTAGGTCTTTTAATGTCTTTTCGTAAGCCATATAATCTAACATTATTTGATCTGGTACTATACCTTTTTTCTGTAAAACAAATTTCATATCCTCTGTTATAGGTTTACCATTAAAGAAATCCAAAGCACTTTTTTCTATCTGTTTATCTACTTCTGATTTCTTACGTTCAAATTCAGTCATACTAAGTTCAGATTGATATCTGGAAATCTCTTTGGTTGCACCAACTTTACGCATCTCTTCTGCTATCTCTTGGTCAATTACTTCTGGTTCTTTGATACCCAATAGTTTACGACGTTCCATTTCTGGTGTTAGACCTATTCTAGCTTTCTCACCTTGTATAGTCTTCAACTCCATTAGTTTTCTTTCTCGTTCTTGTAGTAATGGAGTTACATATCTACTAACACCGATAGTATAACTTGGATTAGTTATTGCCATCTGTTTCCAATTGATGTTTCTCATAGAAACAGGTAACGGAGACCACGTTTCCAGACTCTCTATATCATCTGGTAAAACTAACGGTAGTTGTTTAGTATTTATATCTTTTGGCATATGACTATTGACCTCCCAATCTATCTAATTCGTGCTGTAAACCTATAGTTCCACCACCACTACTTGGAGCATTTACTTTTGCTTTAGTTTTAGCAGTGGATGTTACAGTTATATTAGTTGTTGGTCCTATACCGACTCCTTGACTAGCTTTTTGAGCCTGTTTCAAGACACCGACATAACTACCTTCAGCTCCAGCAGCTTTAGATGTATTAATATCTAATGGCTTGATTGGTGTAGGAGGCAGAGTTGGACCAATAGTTATTCTATATGGATTTTCTCCTGGAGATATTCGCATCATTCCTTTATCTGTCTGTACAAAAGCAGTTGTACCAGATTTAGCCGCTTTCATAAGAATATTTTGCTGTCTGCGACGTTCTTGTGCTTTATAGTCTTCTCCAGTTACAGAAGTCGTAATATCTTGTAACCAAGAAGTCTTAGTATTTGGAGGAGGAATATCAACACTAGTACCATTATTTCTTGCAGCTTGAGCTATATCGCTCATTAATTGTGTAGCTCTATCTTTATCGTAAAAATCCTCATTATTATACATTGCTTTTAATATAGGCCCATAATCATCAATATAACCTGCCCCTTTATTAGCTATTTGCTGTTGTTCTGCTTCTTTAACTTGCCCTTTATGCGTTTCTAAACTACCTGCACTAGCCATAGCCTCATTTTCCAGGTCCTCTTTTCTATATTTTTCTTCTAGTTTTTCTTTTCTTCTAGCTTCGTATTGCTTAAAGTTTCTACTTATATTAGCTTGTTCTGATAAGTAACCTCTTTGTATCTCTTGTCCTTCTATATCAGATAGCATTTTAGCATAATTATAGTCCAGTTCACTTATTTTTAGATTCTTTTCTATAGCCCACTCTTTCTCAAAATCGCCTAAATACTTTTGTTCTAGATCAGCTCCCATAGGGCTACCTAAAATACCAGCCATAGCTAAACTATCTCTATAAGATTCTTTAGCTCTAGATATACGGGTATTGTAATCAGTATCTATTCTAGTTGTTATATCACCTTTAAACTTCTCTAAAGCCTCTTTTAGTCTAGTAGCTATTTTTGCTGATGTTGGAGTATCTGTTGGATTAGTTAGTTGATCTTTTTCATAGATCTCTTTATAGTAATCCAACATTATCTGTTTTTCCATAGGAGTTATCATATATTTTACTGCCTCGCTCTTTCTTTCTCATCTTCTATTAGACTACTAATGCTTTCAATGAAAACATCATTGATTACGAATGGGTATTTAGTACCACTATGTTCGAATCTAACTTGTATTTCATATCCAGAAGCCTCTTTTGAAGAGAGTATCCAAGGATACTTAATGTTACCTATTCTAGTAACAGTAGTATTATCTTCATCTCCATATCTAGGTCCAGATGCGGCTAAACTAATTGACTTATATAACTCGCCACTAGAAGTCCAAGCTGAGCCATCTATACTAAGTTTTGTAATTAGATTACCAGCTGTCTGTACCTCTAAATAAGTAAACAGTCTAACAAAATCTTTTAACAGATTAGCCGGTACATTATATACCTTTGATTCTATTACACTACTTATCGTTTCCCAATTAGAACCAGTATCTGCTACATCTGCTTTTCTAACTGGAAACTTATATAGTTTAACATCACTGCCTAAACATACACGAGGGTAGTTTGGATAATCTTGGTTTGTACTAATTAATGGCATAGCATTAAGATCTAATGTAGTAGCACATAACACATTTCTACTTCGTATATCGGATACCCAACCTTCCATATATTCATCGTATACTAATATTCTATTAACTACTACATCACTAGCTCCTACTTCTTGTGATATGTAAGCAAAGTAGATTAATCCAGCATCGCTCCACATATGTTGGAATTTACTGTATGATGCATTTAGTTCTATATCTTTTTTGAAGAAATCGATACCAAAGAACTCACTACTAATATCTTCGTAGCTTTCTCCAGTGTTTCTAATTACTCTATAGTCATTACTGAAATAGTAAACACCTTTCATTCCTTTACAAGCACATCTTAACATTGATAGGTGTAGTCCAGGTGAATTTACTAAATCGTATTGTCTAATCATAGGTGCCGCTCCAGTTATAATAACAGGACACTTATTAGTAAGTATCATTAGATTCTGTCCCATATTAAATGCTCTCATTGCAGTATAACCTGTTTGATAGCTAGGACTTCTTAATACATAAGGTAACTGAAACGTAGGAGTACCTGGTGTTGAGAAAAATACGTAATCTGGATTAGTTGCTGCACCACAAGCCACTAACATACCATTATATTGAGCTATCTCATAACAGTTCTCGCTAGGTGGAGTGGTCAGAGCACCTAAACTAGCAGCAGCAAAATCCCAAGTAGCGATAGCATTACCAAAAGCAGATATATGAGCCACATTTTGGAAGACCTCGCAGTTGGCGTATGTATTATTAGCAGTTCGTCCTGTAGCCAGTTCTGTAAAACTAGCCGCTTCTTCCGATTTTCCATATACTTTTTGGCTGGATAGAGCGATTATATTAGCATAATCATCACCAGTTTTGTTCTTTAGAAAAACAAAGAGAGGTTGTTCTGCCACAGTTTCTCCAGCTAAAAACTGATCCATCTCTCTGATGTGATTGCCTTTTATTATAGCGTTTTGACACTCATATAGATGTTGGTCAGGTACCCTTCTAGGGTTCTTACCTTCTTTATATATGCTCTTTAACGGTAATAAACTTATAGTTGGATTTCTTTGCATACTATTTATTTTTAACTAAAAATTCCCATACTAATACAATAAAACCAACAATCCCCGCCACTATTCCACCTATTGTAGTTATTTGAGATTTAGTTACTGTAGTATCTTTTAACTGCTTAATCTCTACTTTATGTTCAGCTATTAGTTCTTTTAATTGTTTATGTTCGTTCTTATTATCTAACAAAGCATCAACAACGAAAGCTTGGAATTTGTCTGGCGAAGCTATTATTTCTTGTATTTGTTTTTCTTTTAGTTGTTTATCTATATCACAAATAAAGTCTGACATATCTTACTTTCTATCTTCTTCCCATTTCTAAATCTTCTCTATAACTAGATATATCTAGTCTTCTTAGACAGGCTTGTCCTCTATCTTTTCTTTTATCTGCATTTGCAGCATTAACTGCACCCAGCATTACACTATCTTTAACTATCATAGCTTCTGCTAAAGCTAGTATTTCATCGTGGAAACTCGGATCATTAATATCTCCAGGGATATCATTATCGCTAATCATATCATACATTATTAGATCTATAATTAGACTACAAACTATAGCACTAACAGGTACTGGATGAAAACACAAAACAGGGTACTGTGCAAATCTAGCCTTAGGTGAGATCTCAGAAATAACTATACCTGATGCATCTTTTATTATTATTCTACCAGTAGTATGTAAGTTCTTACTTATACTAACAATAGCATTAGCTTTATATGAGTTTGTA
>Ga0180008_1001468_pt1 | contig 14747 bp, 10 predicted proteins | sample MM_PW_MetaG_FD_121121 | JGI IMG/M metagenome (GOLD analysis project Ga0180008, IMG submission 121121) | Groundwater microbial communities from the Aspo Hard Rock Laboratory (HRL) deep subsurface site, Sweden - MM_PW_MetaG | ecosystem: Environmental > Aquatic > Deep subsurface > Groundwater... | reverse complement strand
TATTAGTTATAAGTATCAATAAGAACAATAGCCCAAGTAATTACAAATATAAAAATACTTATAAATACAATAGCACTCCCAACATCCTTAGCTCGACCTGCCATATGATGATGTTCTAAAGTTACTAAATCAACAACTCGCTCAATGGCACTATTTGTAGCTTCTGCTAAAATCATTCCCATTAGTGAGATAAACATCAAGGCTTTATTTGTAAGACTTACATCTATAAATATAATTACAGGAAGTAAAAGAATCGTGATAATTAATTCGATTCTAAATGATGTTTCTGTTTTTACTAAATCAACTAAACCTTTTAGTGCATAAGTAGTATTTTTAAAGAAATTATATTTTGGTTGATTTCTCAAGTTTCTTGCCTTTGTTTAAATTGTGTTAATTTTACTATTATTAAAATAATAAGCCAAGCCATAATCATTGTAATAAGGGTATGACTTAAAAAATGATCCCCTAAAAGCATTTTATATGAACCCATACTCCAACCTACAATTAAAGCACCTATTAATGCTTTTTTTTGATTTTTAGGAGTTTTAAATAAAAAAAATAGCGCCATTAGTGCAAAACCACCACTTGCATGTCCTGCTGGCCAGCATTTTGCTTTTGAAGGTTGAATAAAATCCTTTGGATATGAATCAAAAACTTTTATATCAGGATACACACCGTTAAAATTTACAATATTACAAGGACAAGGAGTATTTGAAATTGCTTTTAATGAACCAATCATTAAAGGAACAAAAATGGCTGATAATAAAACTATAATTAATCCTTTTTTGTACTCTTGGATTAATCTTTTTTTTCTTAAAAAAACTAAAGAAAATAAAATTGCAACAGCAATCAAAATAAGAAAAATCTTCATTCCATCATAGAGAAAAAATTTTAAAATAGGTTCATCTTTATCTATCAACCATACTTTTAATTCAAAGTTATAGAAAAAGTTTTGTATAAATATATCTAAATCGCTAAATTGAAATAGAGCAATTACAGCTATTAATAGCATAACTGTAATTATTATTTGTTTAGTGAGATTTTTTTGCATCGTATAAAATATCCATCTCTTTTTTGTAAACATCAGTTTCAACTTCAAAAAGTCCAAGAAGTGTATGAAATAGATTATCTTGTGAAAATAATTTATCTTTATAGGTATTTAATTTTTGTAAATCAATATCCTCTTTTATATCACCATCTCCAAACCAAATAAGTGATCCTATATGTTTTTGTTCATCAGGTGCCATAAAATATGGAAGTCCATGAAGGTATAAACCATTTTCTCCTAAACTTTCACCATGATCACTCATATAAAGCATTGCTGTTTCATAACTTTTTGAATATGGTTTTAAAAAATTAATTACCTCTGATAAAAAATAATCAGTATATAAAATTGCATTATCATAGGCATTGCTAACTTCTTCTTGTGTACATTGTTCTAGTTGATTTGTTTTACATACAGGAGTAAACTTTTCAAACTCTTTTGGATATCTTTTATAATAAGCAGGTCCATGATTTCCCATTTGATGAAGTACTATTAAGATATCTTCACCTTTATGTTTTTTAATATATTCATCAAGTCCTACTAACATTCCCACGTCCCTGCATTCAACATCATCACATTTTGTATTTGTTTTTGAAGTTCTATAATCTTCAAAATCAACTCTTAATGCAACGCCTTTTGAATCTGAGTTATTATCTCTCCATAAAATATTTACATCTTTTGTGTGTTTTAAAACATCAACAATATTTTCAGTTGAAATTCCCTTTTTATAGTCATAATCTGCTTTATCAAAAATAGAAAACATACATGGAACCGACTCAGCAGTTGAAGTTCCACATGAGTACATATTAGAAAAATTATAAATTTCTTCTTTTTTCAAAAGAGGATTTGTCTCTTTCTCATAACCATTTAAAGAGAATCTATTCGCACGTGCAGCTTCTCCTACAACCATAATGATTAATTCTGTTTTATCAACTTTATCATGATGTTCATCTTTTTTAATCTTTGCATCTAATCCTATTTCTTTTACAACAATTGGGCCACTATTTACACTTTTATTTATATAATTACCAATACTATAAATCCAATAAATAGGGTTTACATGATATCTTAAAGGTTTATGTTCTCTTAAAAATGAAGTATAAAATTTACTAAATGAAAATAAAATTATTAATATAAGAGCTAAAGATAAACTAATAACTTTTAGTTTTGCGAAAATTTCTTGTTTAAATGATTTATATTTTATTTGAGTTTTATATACAAAATATGAAGGCAATATCCCAAGTAAAAATACATAAAAAACTAATTTTAAAGAAAATAAATCAGCAGATTCATTTATATCTGTTTGTAAAGAGTTTCTGATCATACTATCATCAATAACCACATGGAAAGTATCCATAAAATAAGCAGTGAAAGATGAAACTACCAATGCAATTATTAAAAGAGGTTTAGTTGTATATTTTGAACTAAATAGTGTAAATAAAAATACTACTAAAGATATTAATAAAACTCCAACAGATAAAAAATGAACTATGGTTAATCCTTCTAAAGGATAAGTGTTTATTACATTTGTAAAAAATGAAAAGTTATAAAATAGTGTAAAAAATATAGCTATTGTTATAATTAATGTGTATTGAGAAATCTTCTTCAATATATACCTTTGTTATTTAATGTTGTGAAATGATAATTAAATATTGTTAATATGCCATTAACAAAATATTAATTTTTGTTCATATTTAGAGAATATAAAAAGATTCTTAATTGTGCAAAATATATACATTTTCTTTAAAATTATATCAAAAATAGTACTATTAAAGAAGTTTTTTTGAGAAATACGTGTATATAAGCAAAATTTTTGTATAATCGCGAAAATTTATAAAAAGAGTATCAATGAGAGACATTAGAAATATTGCAGTAATTGCACACGTTGACCACGGTAAAACTACCTTAGTAGATGAGTTATTAAAACAATCAGGTACATTTTCTTCGCATCAGAATGTAGAAACAAGAGTAATGGATAGCAATGCTATCGAAAAAGAAAGAGGAATTACAATTCTTTCTAAAAATACAGCTATCGATTATGAAGGTGTTAGAATTAACATTATCGATACTCCAGGCCATGCGGATTTTGGTGGAGAAGTTGAAAGGGTATTAAAAATGGTTGACTCTGTTTTATTACTTGTTGATGCTCAAGAAGGTGTTATGCCTCAAACTAAATTCGTTGTTAAAAAAGCACTATCTTTAGGACACAGACCAATCGTTGTTATCAATAAAATTGATAAACCAGGTGGAGATCCAGATAGAGTTATTGATGAAGTATTTGACCTATTTGCACAAATGGATGCAACTGAAGAACAATTAGAATTCCCAGTTGTATACGCAGCTGCAAGAGATGGTTATGCAAAACTTTCATTAGATGATGAAAATAAAGACTTAACACCATTATTTCAAACTATTTTAAATGAAGTTCCAAAACCAAAAGGAAGTGATGAAAATGGTTTACAACTTCAAGTATTTACACTAGATTATGATAATTTTATTGGAAAAATTGGAATCGCTAGAATCTTTAACGGTACAATTTCAATGGGTGAGAATGTAGTTTTAGTTAAAGCAGATGGTGAAAAAGTTAAAGGAAGAGTTTCTAAACTTATCGGATTTAAAGGTATGGAAAGATTTGATATTAAAACAGCTGGAACTGGTGATATCGTTGCCGTTGCTGGTTTTGAAACAATTGATGTTGGAGATTCATTGTGTGATCCTGCAAACCCAATGCCATTAGACCCTATGCATATTGAAGAGCCTACATTATCTGTTACTTTTGCTGTAAATGATTCTCCATTAGCTGGAACTGAGGGTAAATTTGTTACTTCAAATAAAATTAATGAAAGATTAGCAGCTGAAATGAACACTAATATTGCTATGAATTATGAGCAAATTGGTGAAGGTAAATTCAGAGTAAACGGAAGAGGGGAATTACAAATTTGTATCCTTGCTGAAAATATGAGAAGAGAAGGTTTTGAGTTCTGTATTGGAAGACCTGAAGTTATTACAAAAATTGAAGATGGTGTTAAAACTGAGCCATTTGAGCATTTAGTAATCGATTTACCAGATGAGCATACAGGTGCTATCATTGAAAAACTTGGAAAAAGAAAAGCTAATATGACTAACATGGTACCAATGGGTGCTGGTTATACAAGATTAGAGTTTGAGATTCCTGCTCGAGGTTTAATTGGTATTAGAACTGAATTCTTAACTGAAACTAAAGGTGAGGGTGTTATGAATCACTCATTTTTAGAGTTTAGACCATATTCAGGAACTGTTGAATCTAGAAAATATGGAGCATTAGTTTCTATGGAAGCTGGAGAAGCTGTTGGTTATTCAATCTTCAACTTACAAGATAGAGGAATTATGTTTGTTAAACCTCAAGATAAAGTATATGTTGGTATGGTTATTGGTCAACATGCTAAAGATAATGATTTAGATGTTAACCCAACTAAAGGTAAACAACAATCAAATGTTAGATCTTCAGGTGCTGATGAAGCTATTAAATTAGTTCCACCAAGACAAATGTCTTTAGAAAATGCATTAGAGTGGATTGAAGAAGATGAGTCTGTTGAAGTAACTCCTATTTCTGTAAGAGTAAGAAAAAGAGAACTTGATCCAACAGTTAGAAAAAGAACTGCAAAAAAAGAGAAATATAATTAGTAAAGAAAACTCTTTTAAGCAAAACTTGAAGCTTTAGCTTCAATGTTGAGAAAAAAAGAGAAATATAACTAATATTATAAATAGTTTTTTACAAAAGGGAAGGTAGTTTATCTATCTTCCCTTTTTTTTATGTAAATATAAAAAAAGGCTATTTTCTGTAGATAAATGCATAAATTATTGTAAAGTGTATATATTTTATATACTTAAACAAGAAATCATAAGAATTATTTATTTATTATTTAGAATAAAAAGACTATGATTTATCAGTTTAGGGGGTGTAAATTGATAAATGATAAGAATGATGTGAATAAAATCTTTTGGGAAATCTTTTCAAAACAAGATAGACAAAAGATTGATGAGTTCCAAAAGTATATGGACAAGTTTGCGGTTAATTTCAATCTTTATAAAGATGGAAATTTTATAGAAAGATCTCTTCCTTTTGATGTAATTCCAAGAATTATAGATTCAAAAGAGTTTGATAATTTAGATAAAGGTCTTAGTCAAAGAATAAAAGCACTTAATCTTTTTCTAGAAGATTTATACACTACAAAAAATATTATTAAAGATAATATTATTCCTGAAGAATTTATTTACCAAGCAAAAGGTTATTTAAAAGAGCTTCATGGGTTCTCTCCTTCAAAAAAAATCAGAACGCATATTAATGGAATTGATTTAGTAAAAGATACTATAACAGATGATTGGATTATTTTAGAAGATAATTTAAGAGTTCCAAGTGGTGCTAGTTATCCATTATCAATTAGGGATACTTATAGAAAAATATATCCAGAATTCTTCGAATCTTTAAATATTAAACCAATAAAAGAATATCCTTTAATATTAAGAGAATCAATGGATTATGTAAATTGTGGAGGAATAAATGTTGTTTTAACTCCAGGTAGATTTAATTCAGCTTATTATGAACATGCATATTTAGCAAAAAAAATTGGTGCTCAGCTTGTTAGAAATAGTGAATTAGTAGTTAAAGATAAAGTGGTTTATTTTAAAAACTATAATGGAAAAGATATCAGAGTTGGTTCTATTTATAGAAGATTAGATGATGAGTTCTTAGATCCAAAATTCTTTAATCCTGAGAGTTTAATAGGAGTTCCAGGAATCATGGAAGCTTATTTATCTGGAAATGTTGCACTTTTAAATGCACCTGGAAATGGTGTTGCTGATGATAAAGGTATTTACTATTTTGTTCCAAAAATGATTAAATACTATTTAGGTGAAGAGCCAATTTTAAAAAATGCACCAACATATTTACCATATTTTGAAGATGATAAGAAATATGTGTTTGAAAATATGCATAAACTTGTTATCAAAGATGTTGCAGAAGCTGGTGGTTATGGAGTAATGTTTGGACATGCAATGACAAAAATTCAATTAGAAGATTTAAAGAAAATAATCGAATCTGATCCAAGAAGATTCATTGCTCAAGAGTTAGTTGAATTTTACGATGAGAAATGTTATTTAAATAATGAAATAGTACCAAGAAAAGCAGACTTTAGAGCTTATGTTGTTATGGCAGAAGAACCAAAAGTTTGGAAGTGTGGATTAACAAGATATGCCATGGAAGTAGGGAATTATTTAGTTAATTCATCTCAAGGTGGTGGGTTTAAAGATACTTGGGTTATGGAGGCTTAATATGGAACAATTAATAACTGCAAATGTTGCAACAAATTTATATTGGTTTGGTAGATATTTAGAAAGAATTGAAGCGACATTACTAGAAATTATCACAGCATCAGATAAGGTAATTGATACTGATAAACAAGCTGGAGTAAAACTTTTTAAAAAGTTAGAGATGGATATTGAGTATAAAGATACAAAAGATTTCTTAAATATAGCTATTTTTGGGAATCATGATTCTAATATAAATAATTTAATGGAATGTGCAAGGGAAAATGCCATTATAAGTAGAGCTGATATGTATACAGAAGCTTTTGGTTCTGTTATTGAGTTATCTGAACTAATAAAAAGAGGAAGTCATCTACCACAAGTTGATTGTAGTTTTTTAGATGAAGTTTTATCTTTAATAAGTTCAATTTGGGGAAAATTAACAAGAAGGCAAAAAAGAGATACAAGTGATTATTTTATTAGACTTGGAAAACTTGTTGAAAAAGTTGATTTTCATTTAAGATTAGAAAGAAATAAAATGTTTTCATTGGTTGTTATGGAGGAAATAGATAAAATTGTAAAAATTTTAGCACCAGATGCAGTATTTAAACCACATGATGAAAAAGATTCATATGAGGTTATACTAAATTCTATAAATGCTAAGATTAATAAAATTATAGTTGAGTAAATAAATGAAAACAAGTGAAATTTTTAGTTCAGATCTTCCCGTTGGTGAAAAACTTTCTATTAGAAGAACAAGATTCGAACCTGCAAGTAAAAGGGCTAAAAAACTAAAAAGAATATCTATTGTGAGTGGAATACATGGAGATGAATTAGAAGGTCAATTAGTTATATATCTATTAGCTGATTGGTTAAATAAAAATAGTGAAAAAATCATAGGAATAGTGGATATTTATCCTTCAGTTAACTCTTTGGGAGTTGATACAATTACTAGAGGATTTCCTTTATATGAAGTTGATTTAAATAGAACTTTTCCTGGTAGCCCAAATGAATTTTTACCAGGTCAAGTAGTATATGCACTTTCACAAGATATAAAAGGTAGTGATGTTGCTATTGATATTCACTCAAGTAATATCTTTTTAAGAGAAATTCCACAAATTAGAATAAATAAAGAGTTCTCAAAATCAACCTTACCACTAGCTAAGCAATTAAATTGTGATTTTATATGGATACATGATGCTGTAACGGTTCTTGAATCAACTTTTTCACATACATTAAACTCTATGGGTACTAAAACACTTGTTGTTGAAATGGGCGTTGGTATGAGGCTTACAAAAGAGTATGGACATCAATTATTATTAGGTATTTTAAATCTAATGAAAAAAGAAGCCATTATTGAGTGTAAAGATGATTTTATCACAAGAGAAGCTTTTAGTTCTGAAGTTGGAGAAGTATTTTATTTAAATGCACCAAAAAGTGGTCTGTTTGTTCCTTCTTTAGATCATTGTGCCATAATTCAAAAAGATCAAAAAATTGGTGATATTGTTGATCCTTTAACTGGAACTATTTATTGTGAATTAAAATCACCTGCTGAGGGTATATTGTTTACATTAAGAGAATATCCTGTTGTTTATGAAGGCTCGTTAATCGCTAGAATTTTTGGAGAAAACAGTGAAAAAAATTGAGATTTTAAGAATTGAATCTTTAAGTAGAGCACCTTTTGTTGTAGAGGGTTATTTATTTGAAGGCAGTGATGCAACAGCACCTAGTATTGCTATTATTGGAGCTATGGAGGGTGATTCAATATTACCTTTATATTGTGCTTCATCATTAGTGGATTTTTTTAAAAATAAGATTGAAGAAAAAAAGATTAAAGGTAATGTTTTAATTATTCCTTCAATTAATCATTATGCACTAAATATTGGAAAAAGATTTTGGCCTTTGGATAATACAGATTTAAATATGATGTTTCCAGGTTATGAATTGGGTGAAACAACTCAAAGAATAGCAAAAAAAGTTTTTGATGCAATTAATGGATACACTTATGGAATAATATTAGAAAGGCGTCCTGATCCTGCTACTTGTATTCCTTATGTAAAACTTTTTAAAAGTGGATATGAAGATTTAAAAGCAGCAAAAAAGTTTGGTTTTAAAATGATTCATCACAGAACTGTAAAATCAATAGATACTGTAACTTTACAATATAATTGGCAATTATGGGGAACTAAGGCATATTCAATTATGTGTCCACATGAAAATCAAATTGATAAAAAAACTGCAAGTCAGATAAATCAAGGAATGCTTAGATTTATGGATAAAAACAAAGTTATTGAACATCATATTTTTAATGGTTATGAATCAACTGTTATAAATAGAGAATCAATAGAAGTAATTAAAGCACCTAAAAGTGGAATCTTTATTCAAATTGAATCAGCTGGAAGATATGTATCAAAAGACCAAGTTATTGGAGAAATTGTACACTCTTTAGAAGGAAATGTAATTCATACCTTTTTAGCTCCATGTGATGGAATGATTACATGTTTTTATAGTACTTCTTTAATTTATGAAAATGCAGTTGCATTTAGAATTGCAAAGATTGGATAGTTTAACTATTCATTCTTTGAACATTCACTTTTACACCTAAGATACTATTCCCACTACTTTGAACTACACCTTTAAGTGGAGCGATATCTAAATAATCTCTTCCATAACCTAACACTATATACTCTTCATTTGGTATTTTATTGTTTGTTGGATCGAAATCAGCCCATCCAAAACTAGGAATATAAACAGAAAACCATGCATGTGAAGCATCTGCTCCAAAAAGTTTTTCTTGACCTTCAGGTGGATTTGTTTGAATATATCCACTTACATATCTAGCAGGAAGTCCTATACTTTTTAAAGCCCCAATTGCAAATTGAGCAAAATCTTGACAAACACCTTTTTTAGCTTCAAATATCTCATCAATTGGAGTCGTTACATTACTAAAGCCCGATACAAACTTGAAGTCTGTAAATATTCTTTGCATAAATTCATTAATAGATTCAAATAGGTTTCTATCTTCACTAAATGACTCAAGAATATATGTTTTTATATTTTCATTTGCAATTGGAATAGAGTCTGTTTCAAAAAGATATTGCTTAGATAAAACATCTTCACTATTAAATTTAGTTAATCTTTCCCTTGCTTCTTTAAATGTTATTTTGCAGTTTTTTAGCTCTTGAATATTTTTATTTATTTCTTCTTCAATTCTTTCAACTCTTGAAATAGCAGTAACCGTCAAACTTTTATGGGCTTCTCTTATTAACATAAAATTATTTGTATTTTCAAAATAATCTACAAATTCACTTGTTTCATAAGGATTTGGACTTATTTTTAGTGAATGCTCTAATAGTTTTTGTGTTGAGCTATTTTTTGGTTTTAATCTTGCAATATTATGACTAAATGTGACAATAGCTGCATAATTAAATTTTGTTTCATGGTAAATTTCATATATCATAATTACTCGTTATAGTGTGAAAAATATGTTTTTGTTAACTCTTCTGATGTAAGAGCTAAATTGTCTGAAATTTCAGATAAAAACTTATCAAGATTTTTATAAATAACTTCATCCTCTTCTATTTCTAAAAGTTTTTTAGTAGATGAAACTCTTAACATTGAATATGATTTAAATATAGGCTCTTCAAAAGAACTCAAATGATAGTTTTTTCCATCTCTTGGTAAATCTTTAAGATTTGATGATAAATCTTCAAGTATATAAATCAAAGATTTTGGATATTTTGTATTAAACAATAAAAATTCAAGAACATTTTCAAGTTCAAGTGTTGATTGATAATAAGCTCTATATGAGTTATAACTCTCATAAGAGTTTAGCATTGAATCTAAAATATCATACTCCAATAACATATCATGTTTTTTTGTAAGAAGTGAACGAAGTTTAGAGATTAAAAGTTGAGAAACCTCTATTTTACAACCAATATCATATAAAATCAAACCTTGTTCTTTAAAGATACTTTCATCGATTAACTCTTTATATGCCATTAGATAAATAAGAATTTTATCAAGTTCATTTATATGATCTCTATTTGAAACTATTTGTCTTTTATTGTATGTAAACCACTCTTTTTGCATTCTCTCAAAGATTCTCCAAGCTTCCATTGTAAGAAGATTTTTAACATTTGCATTTATATTAGAAAGCATTGAAAGTGTAAAAGATAATGTTCCACATCTATTGTTATTTTGAATTAAATCAATAATTTCAACTATAGGTTTTATCTCTTTTTCTTCTAAGAATCCAGGATAAGTCATAGATAGATGGGTTAATGAAATATTTAATATTTTTGTTGCTTGTTTTGCATTTGTATTATCTTCATATCTATTAATATTTAGCATACTTTTTAAATTAAATCGAATCATTCTAGCCATTGTAATTGCACGATTAAGATATCTTCCAAGCCAGAAAAGATTTTCAGCTCTTTTAGTTGAAATATTTTCTAATCTTGTATCAATAAATTCTCTAGATTTGAATATATTAATATTTGATGTATCTTCACTTTTTCCTAAAATCCATAAATCTTTACTTGTTCCACCTTTTTGATTTGAAACTACTAATGAATCTTTTGAAGCAGAAACTCTTACAAGACCACTTGGCATAATTTCAAAGTTTTCTTCCTCTAAATAGCCAAATGCTCTAATAACTGCATTTCTTGGTTCTACTTTTCCCTTATGAAAAGAAGGAATTGTTGAGAAGTCAATGATTTCTTGACCCACATAATAGTGTGGGCTTTTACTGATTTTTTCAGTTAGTTTTATGATTTCTTCATCATTTAGTTGATTACCAAAGTAAACCTCTATATCATCAGTTTTATCAATTTTTTTTATTAAAAGGGTTCTTATATTTTTAATTACAAAATCTAACTCTTTTTTTTGTCCACACCACCAAGTTGCTATTTGAGGAAGAATTAACTCTTCATCAAGTAAAAACTTAGCGATATTTTTCATAAAAGGATTAAGTCCAATATTTTCTAAAATTCCCACTCCAATTGGATTTATCATACAAACATTATCTTCTCTTACAACATTTAAAAGTCCAGCAACTCCAAGTCGTGAGTCATTTCTTAATTCCAGTGGATCACAAAATTTTGAGTCAACTCTTCTTATTATTGCATCAACTTTTTTAAGACCACTTAGGCTTTTTAGCCAAAGTTGATTATTTTTTGTAAGTAAATCTTCACCTTGAACAAGTGTTAAATCTAAAAATGAACTAAGGTACGAATGTTCGAAATATGTTTCATTATGAGGACCAGGACTTAAGAGTGTTACTAAGGGATGATCATTTGTTTTAGAAGCTATTTTTTTAAGCATATTCTTAAAACCTTCTATAAACTTAGCAATTTTTTGGATTTCAATATTTGGATATAAATCATTTAACACAGAGTTCATAGTAAGTCTATTCTCTATTGCATAACCAAGACCTGATGGTGATTGTGTTCTATCATTTATAACCCAAAATTTTCCATTTGGACCTCTGCTTATATCAGCAGCATAATATCTCATAGTATAATAATCTGGATTTTCAAAATTAAATACTTCAGGTATAAAACTTTTGTGAGCAAATATAATTTCAGCAGGAACAATACCTTCTTTTATTAAACGTTGTTCTGTATATAAATCTTTAAAAATAAGATTTAATAACTTTGCTCTTTGTTTTAATCCCTTTGTAATTTCTTCCCATTCTTCACTAGTTAGAACAAATGGAATCGGATCTAGATTCCATCTTCTATTTGTTCCTTCAGGATCATTATAAATATTATAAGTAACCCCATTATCTTCTAAACGCCAATCAATTTCTGTTTGTTTTTGCTCAAGTTGTTTTATATCTGTTTTTTCAAGATTATTAAATATTTCTTTCCATTGTTCTTTTACATTACAATCTTTATCAAACATTTCATCAAATGATGCTTCTAACTTACAACTATCAAAAATTGACATCTATTTTCTAATCCACCTTTGTCTTAAGTCTAGAGTATGAGGATACTCTTTATTTTTAGGCATTTCGTGGAAGAATAGTTTTTTACTTCCTTTTTTATTAGTTAAAGTTCTTGTAGCCTCAACTGCAAAAAGAGTATTACTTTCTCCACCAATTTGTGGTTCATATTCTGTTACAACACCTTGTGAATGGTTGAAGTCCCAGTATCTATTTATTCTTCTAGATTCTGCTTCATAAGAGTTTACAGGGAAACTATCATAACTTCTTCCACCTGGATGTGCAACAAAATAATTGAACCCTCCAATTGACCTTGTATTCCATTTGTCGATTATATCAAAAGTTAGAGGTGTATCTACTTTAATTGTAGGGTGTAGTGCTGACCATGGTTGCCAAGCTTTATATCTAACACCACTTACATACTCACCTTCAACATCTGTTCTAGATAATGGAACTTGAACACCATTACAAGTAATGATATATCTTTCCTCATTGAAGTTTTCAATTTTTATTTGTAATCTTTCAACTGATGAATCAACATATCTAGCAGTTCCTTGAGAACTTGATTCTTCTCCTAGAACATGCCAAGGCTCAATTGCTGATCTGATTTCAACAGGCATTCCTTCAATCATTGTCATTCCATATAATGGGAATCTAAACTCAAAGAATGGGTCAAACCAATCAAGTTTAAACTCATAACCTTCATCATTTAAATATTGAACTACACCTTTTAAATCTTCTTTTACATAATGCTCAAGTAAGAATTTATCATGAAGCCTTGTTCCCCATCTAACTAAATCATGTTTATATGGTTTTTCCCAAAAACAAGATACTAATGCCCGTACCAATAACATTTGTAAAAGTGCCATTTGAGAGTGAGGAGGCATATCAAAGGCTCTAAGCTCTAAGATTCCAAGTCTTCCTGTACTACTATCTGGTGAATATAATTTATCTATACAAAATTCACTTCTATGGGTATTTCCTGTGATATCTGTTAGCATATGTCTAAATAATCTATCTGTTAACCAAAAAGGAACATCTCCAGATTCTGGAATTTGAGAGAAGGCAATTTCAAGTTCATATAGATTTTCTGCTCTTCCTTCATCAACTCTTGGAGCTTGAGAAGTTGGTCCTATGAATGCACCTGAGAAAAGGTATGATAAACCTGGGTGGTGTTGCCAAAATGTGATTAGACTTCTAAGTAATTGAGGATTTCTAAGTAATGGTGAATCACTAGGCTCCATAGCTCCAATAGTTACGTGATTTCCACCACCTGTTCCTGTGTGTCTTCCATCTAGCATAAATTTCTCAGTTCCAAGTCTACAAACTCTAGCATCTTCATATAAAGAAAGTAAGTTATCACTTAACTCTTTCCAAGAACTAGCTGGTTGAATATTTACTTCAATAACACCTGGATCTGGAGTTACTTTGATTCTATCTGTTCTTAAATCATGTGGAGGTTCATACCCTTCTATGATTACACTTAATTCTAATCTTTTTGCTGCTTCTTCAATTGAGGCAATTAAATCTAAGAAAACTTCTGTTTTATTTATTGGAGGTAGGAAAATACAAAGTTTTTCATCTCTAATTTCAACGCTAAGTGCTGTTCTTACAAAAGCTTCATATTTATTTTTTAGAGTAGTTTTTTTACTCATTTTTTTAGCTCTTTTTTGAACAGCTGTGATATATTCACCTAAAGCTGGATATGAAGCAAATAAATCTTGCTCAAAATCTTGTTCAAGTTCAACTTGTGGTTTAACAATTAAAGATTCAAGTGGAAGTCTTAATCCTAAAGGAGAATTTCCTGCTCCTAAAAATAAGTGACCACGTCTAAATTCCCATTTTGAAGTAATCCATTTTGTTTCTCCAAAGCTAACTGGAAGAACAAATCCAACAGGATTATTTAATCCTTTTGTTAATTTTTCAGCAATAGTTCTTCTTTCAAGAGGATCTTTTAAATCATATTTTAATGGATCAATATCTAAAGGAAGTTCTGCTTCTTTCATAATATAATAAATTGGATCTTCGTAAGCAGGAATTACATTTTCATCACTTATTCCTAAAATTAAAGATAGTGTTGATATGAAATTTCTAGCATCATCAGTTGAATATGGATATGTCTTATTCATATCGGCTAATAAATCAGGATTTTCCCATACAGGTTTTCCATCTTTTCTCCAAAACACTGTTGTTTGCCATCTAGGAAGTGGTTCACCTGGATACCATTTTCCTTGAGCATGATGAAGTAAACCATTGTTTCCATAAGTATCTAATAGTTTTCTTGATAAGTCATTTGCAAGTTTTCTTTTGTGAGGGCCATCAGCTTCACTATTCCATTGAGGTGATTCCATATCATCTATTGATACAAAAGTAGGTTCACCTCCCATTGTAAGACGAACATCATTTTTTTCTAAATCTTCATCAACTTTAAATCCAAGTTTATAAATAGCATCCCATTGTTCATCTTTATAT
>Ga0180008_1001465_pt1 | contig 14774 bp, 14 predicted proteins | sample MM_PW_MetaG_FD_121121 | JGI IMG/M metagenome (GOLD analysis project Ga0180008, IMG submission 121121) | Groundwater microbial communities from the Aspo Hard Rock Laboratory (HRL) deep subsurface site, Sweden - MM_PW_MetaG | ecosystem: Environmental > Aquatic > Deep subsurface > Groundwater... | reverse complement strand
TAGATGAAGGGGCCAAGATATGCAACAGTGTATATTATAAAAATGGTGACCCGTGATGGATTCGAACCATCGGCCCCCTCATTAAAAGTGAGATGCTCTACCAGCTGAGCTAACGGGTCACATTTGTTGTCCTTTTTTAAGTTGTTCTACTTAAATTGGACTGGAATTATAATAGCTTTTTTTTGTATTGTCAAGAGTATTTTGAAGAAATTTCAAAATTTCTTTCAAAGAGTGTTTTGCAGCTTGTTCTTGAACCTCTTCTCTATTGCCTTTGAAGGTGTATATATGCACTATTTTATGGTGTTTTGAGTTACTTATTCCAATAACAACTGTACCAACTGGCTTATTTTTTGTTGCCCCTCCTGGACCTGCAATCCCTGATATGGCAATTGCATAATCTGCATCAAATTTGCTTATTACACCCTCTAGCATCTCATTTACAACTTCACAACTAACTGCTCCAAATTTTTCTAGTGTTTCATTTTTTACTTGTAATTCTTGATTTTTTATTTTATTTGAGTAAGTTACTATGCTTCCGTTAAATATATCAGAAGATCCAGCAATTTTTGTAATCATTGATGCCACTAATCCACCTGTACATGATTCAGCACTTGTTATTGTTTGTTTATTTGCTCTTAAAAGCTCTTGTAATTTTATCATATCATTTTCATTGAAAATATCGTTATACATCTTCTAGACCCTTTAAAATGAATTTATATAGCAATTCTATATGTTTATTATTAAAAGAAGGTAATATGTGCTTAGCTAATTAGTGAAATTTATGAATAAAATATAAAAAAATGTAGTATTTGTTGAGTATTAAAAAGAATGAATAACAAGAGAATTTTTCTTGTTATTCATTTAAAAAAAAGTAATTATGCGATTTCTGGATCTGTTAAGTCAGCTAAGAATGCTGCTTCATCAAATTCAAGATTTAAGTATTCACAAACAACTTTAATATCTCTTTCTGCATTTCCTAAACAAGAAGTTGCACCTGGAGATGGAGTCATATTAAAGATAATTCCTTTTCCTTCACTTAAAGATGCTTCACCAAGCATTAATTTTTTCTCAGTTTTATTAAGAACTTGAGGTCTTACCCCACCAAATCCTTTTGCATACTCTAAGTCATCAACAGTTAAAGATGGAACAATTTTTCTTGCATCTTTAACGAATAAACCTTTGTTTATTCCTGGAACTTCAAATAAGAAGTTTTTGAATACATAATTTCTTATTTCTGAATCTTTTAATAAATCCCAGAAGATTTTTAAGATGCTTCCATCAATATTCATAGTTTTTAAACATTGGAATATAGATTTACCACCTTTATATCTTTCAAGAACTAATAATGCAAGTGCAGTTGGTCCAAATCTTGTTTTTCCATTTTCTAAAATATCTGGATCTCCATGAAGTGCTGCAAATGGCAATTTGTCATTTTGTACCATATAAACTTTACCATTTAAGAATTCACCATTAGTAATATAAAAGCTTCCAGCCATTGATAAAGAACCCATATGTTTACCATAACCCATTTTATGAGCTAAAAATAATGAGTGAGCACCAGCATTAACTACTACGAAATCAGCTGTATAAACAGTACCATTAACAGTAGTTAATTTGTATTTATCTCCAACTTTTTCAATATCTTCAACTTCTGAATTAAAGAAAATATCAGTTGTTTTAGTTTTATCTGCATTTTGTCCAGCTTTTGCTAACTCTTTTGTCATAGCACCAAAATCAACAGTTGTGTATTGGTCCTTTGCACCCATTGCAACTATTGGTTCTGGTCTATCTTTAGTTTGCTCTTTGTCTGCATAAACTAATTTTGGCTCTAATTCTCTTAGTTTATCTTTGTCCCATAATTCTAAATAAGGGAAAATTTCTTTGAATTCATTATATCTATTTGTTATAAATTCAACTTCTTTCTCACCAACACCTAAAGCCATCTTTTGATGTTTAAACATAATTTTATCTTGTAAATCATATTGTAAACAGAACTTCTCGATCATTTTCGCAGTTCTTTTTGTAATTTTAGCTTTTGACAAAGTATAATTTGTTTCAATATCACCTACGTGAATAGTTTGAGAGTTACTTGTACCTTTTGAATTTAAAGTAGCAAGGTCTTCATATTTTTCTAATAAACAGATATTCTTTGCAGTTGAATATTTTGCTAACTCATAAAATAAAGCAGCCCCAGAGATTCCTCCACCTACAATTACGACTTCATAGTGTTTTTCGTTCATTTATCATTCCTATGTTTTTGTGAAATATTCAAGGATTCTATCATATAATTTTTTTATTTTACATAAATAATATACAAAATTGTGCAATTACTAAATAAATTATAGTTTTTAGTAACACATACTTATATTAGAAATAATAAGTTTGTACAATTATTGTACATGATGTTTAAAAAAAGTCAATATTTATTTTATTGATAAATATAATTTTAAATTAAATTGGATATAATCTACGATTTAATGAAAAACTATAAATATTTTGAAAACTGAAGGTGTTATAATGGATTATAAAGAGAGTTTACTGCTTCCAAAAACAGAATTTCCAATGAGAGGAAATCTTCCTAACAATGAACCTGTTAAATACAAGCAATGGGATGAGAAAAAAGTATATGATAAAATGAAACAAAATAGGGTAGGTTGTGAGTCATTTACACTTCACGATGGACCTCCTTATGCTAATGGAAATATCCATATTGGTCATGCTTTAAATAAAATTTTAAAAGATATTATTAACAAATTTCATTATTTTGAGGGAAAATCAATTAGATATGTTCCGGGTTGGGATTGTCATGGTTTGCCAATTGAGCAAAAAGTAGAAGAGAAAATTGGTTCAGAAAAGAAAAAAATACTTCCTAAATCAAAACTTAGACAACTTTGTCGTGATCATGCTGCTAAATTTGTTGATATTCAAAGAAGTGAATTTAAACAATTAGGTGTTATTGCAGATTGGGAAAATCCTTATTTAACAATGGATTTTAAATTTGAAGCGAATATTTATAGAGAGTTATGTGCTATTGCAAAACAAGGTTTATTGATTCAACGATCTAAACCTGTTTATTGGTCATGGGCTGCTCAAACTGCTTTAGCTGAAGCTGAAGTTGAATATGAAGATAAAACATCTCCATCTATTTATGTGGCATTTAAACACGAAAAATTAGATGCAAGTATTATTATTTGGACTACAACTCCTTGGACTTTACCAGCAAATACAGGTATTTCACTTAATGGTGAAGAAGAGTATGTAAAAACAAGTGATAAATTTATAGTAGCGAAAAAATTGTATAACTCATTAATAGAAAATGGTGTGATTAGTGGAGAAATTGTTGAAACTATTAATCCAAAAGATTTAGAAAATACAAATGCAATTAATCCTTTAAATGATAGATTCTCTAAAATTGTTTTAGGTGAACACGTTATGATGGATTCTGGATCTGGTGCGGTTCATACAGCTCCCGGACATGGTGAGGATGACTACAAAATTGGTCTTATTTATGGATTAGATGTAATTATGCCTGTTGATGCATTTGGAAAATATGATGAAACAATTGTAAGAGAAAAGCTTTTTAGAGATACAGAGAAATACTTAGGTTTAAATGTATTTAAAGCAAATGAATTAATTCTTGAAGAATTAGGTGCGGCACTATTAAAAAGAGTTGATATTAGACACTCTTATCCACATTGTTGGAGAACGCATACACCAATTATTTTTAGAGCTACAAAACAATGGTTTATTTCAATTGATGATAATTATGGAAAAGAAAACAAAACTTTAAGAGAAAATGCACTTAAAGTTGTAGAAGATTTAACTTTCTATCCAGAGTGGGGAAGAAATAGATTAAAAGCAATGTTAGAAGGACGTCCTGATTGGTGTATTTCTAGACAAAGAGATTGGGGAGTTCCAATTGCATTTTTTAGAAATAAAAAAACAGATGAGATTGTTTTTGATGAAAAAGTATTAAATTATACGGCTATGATTTTTGAGCAATTTGGTTGTGATGCTTGGTATGATTTAGAAATTTCAGAATTGCTATATCCAGGTTCAGGGTTAAATCCTGATGATTTAGAAAAAACTGTGGATATTTTAGATGTATGGTTTGATTCAGGTTCAACTCAAAATGCAGTTTTAAGAAGCAGAAACTATGATGCTGGAACTTTCCCTGCTGATATGTATTTAGAAGGAAGTGATCAACATAGAGGTTGGTTCCAATCTTCACTTTTAACAACTTTAGCTTCAAGTGAAATTGCTCCTTTTAAATCGATTTTAACACATGGATTCACTGTTGATGAAAAAGGTGAAAAAATGTCAAAATCTAAAGGAAATGTTGTTGCTCCTGATAAGGTTTTAAAAGAGTATGGATCTGAAATTTTAAGACTATGGGTTGCTATGAGTGATTATCAATCTGACTTAAAAATTTCTGATAATATCTTAAAACAAAATGCAGAACTTTATAGAAAAATTAGAAATACAGCAAGATTCTTACTTGCAAATGTTTCAGATTTAGAAGAGATTGTAAGTGTAGATAAAATGGGACCTTTAGATAAATGGGTTTTAAATAAAGCGAAAAAAGTATTTGATGAAATTGAAGCTGCATTTAATATTTATGAATTCTCAAAAGGTTTAAATAAATTAAATAACTTCTTAGTTGTTGATTTATCTGGTATTTATTTAGATGTTTGTAAAGATAGATTATATTGTGATGATAAAAATGATGTTCATAGACTGGCATCTCAAAGTGCAATGGCATTAATTGCTAAGAAATTGATTTCAACAATGGCACCAATTTTAACTTATACAATGGATGAGTTATTATCTTTTGCACCATCATTTATAAAAGGTGATTGTGAAGATATATTTGATTATAACAAAGTTGTATTACCTTGTGTTGATGTAACAATAAATGAAGCAGTTTTATTTGCAGCAAAAGAGAAATTCTCTGAAATAAAAGACTCATTAAGTAAAGAAAAAGTTATAAAATCTACACTTGAATTAATGATTTATACAAATTGTGAAGATATAATAGCTTTAGATGAAGTAGAATCAAGTGATTGGTTCTTAGTAAGTTCAGTTACAAAAAATAAACAAAACTCTGATATACTTGGATCTTTCCAAATTGATGCAAATGTTTTTGAAGTTTATAAAGCAGTTGATCATAAATGTCCTAGATGTTGGAAATATACATCAACGCAAGAAGATACACTTTGTCAAAGATGTGATGAAGTTTTAAATTAGGAATAAAATGTTTCAAGAAGAAGTAACACTTACATTTATATTTCAAACAATAGCAGTAATTTTAGTAATTATTGCTATTGGAGTATATTATGTAAAGAAAAAAGCAAAAGAGGTAAAATAACAATGATGCCATTTTCTGATGAAGACTTACAAGATCCTGTAAGTTCAATTATAAAAAATAAAATCGCTCCCATGTTAGCACGAGATGGTGGTGCAATTGAACTTTTGGATATAAAAGATGCAAGAGTTTTTGTACAATTAAAAGGTGCTTGTGTTGGATGTAGTGCAAGTGGAAGTACATTAAAATATATTGTTGAAAAAGAATTAAAAGCAGCTATTCACCCAGAATTACAAATAGTTAATGTACCAGCTGGTATGGAAAATAGATTAGAGGAATTTTAATGATAAATGAGAATAGATTATTAAATGAAGCAAACTCTTTTTTCACTCAAAGAAAATTTGACAAAGCTTTATTTTTATATTCACAATTATCATCAAATTTTCCAGATAATAAAGAGTATCCAATCTATGCACTTTTTTGTGATATCGCAAGTGAAGATGAGCAAAAAGCAGTATCCCTTTATGATTATTTTACAGTTGTAAAAGATGAAAATCTTGAAGTTGCTATAAGATATGTTGAAGATGTTATTAATGCATATGATGGTGATATTGATAAAATGATGGAAATATTAAAAGAGTTAAGCTCTTCAACAGTTGAATCACTAGATGCTATTAGATATGAAGATTTTAAAAAATTAATAAACTCAAGGGGTTCTTTTAGAATTGCTTTTGAAGATATTATGTTTTCTACAAAAGTTGCAATTGAAAATAAAGATGACTTTTTTGATTTTGTAACAAAATTAATTGATAATGATTTTAACAGTACAGCTTACACGTATCTTGATGGTTTTAATGAATACTTTTCTTATGACCAAGAGATAGAAAAATTATATAAAAAATTAGAAGAGAAAAAACTTGCAACTAATCATAAATAATAGAGTTTATACAGATAATTCAAATGAAGTAAATGAAAATAGTGTTTTTGTTGTTTCAAAACAAAATGAAAAATTTAAAGAAAATGCAATTGCTAATGGTTGTAAAGAGATTATAGATTCAAGTGAATTAAAAAATCATATTGATTTATCATCTATTAAAATCATTGGAATTACAGGAACAAATGGTAAAACAACAACTGCAGCTGCTATTTATTCTATTTTATTAGATTTAGGATATAAAGTTGCCCTTCAAGGAACAAGAGGTTTTTTCATAAATGATGAAAGAGTTGAAGAGTATTCTTTAACAACACCTGTTCAACTTGGTAACTTTGCACATATTCAAAAAGCAATGCAAAATGATTGTGATTTTTTTGTAATGGAAGTTAGTTCTCATGCTATTGAGCAAAAAAGAATTGAAGGTTTATCGTTTGATTTAAAAATTCATACAAATATTACAAGAGATCATCTTGATTATCATAAAACTATAGAAGAGTATATAAATGTTAAAAACTCTTTTTTTGCAGATGAATCAAAAAAACTTATTAATAAAGATGATAAGATTGTTAAATATAACTCAAAAAATGGTTTTGCATATTCTCTTGATGATCCTTCAACTTATAAAGTTGATGCTTACTCTTTTAAAAATGGAACGAATATAATTTTTAATCATTTTGGTTCTATGCACTCATTTTCATCGGGAATGATGGGAATATTTAATGTTTATAATTTGATGGCAGCAGTTGCTGCTGTTCATATAACAACAAATAAACCATTGGATGAAATTTGTGAAGCAGTTGAAGGGTTTGCTGGTGTTAGTGGACGAATGGAAACAATATCTACTAATCCTTTAATTATTGTAGATTTTGCTCATACTCCTGATGGAATGAAAGAAGTTTTACAAAGCTTTAATGAAAAAGATATTATTTGTGTATTTGGAGCAGGTGGAGATAGAGATAGAGAAAAACGACCTTTAATGGGAAGTGTTGCAGCATCTTATTCTAAGCATATTATTGTAACTTGTGATAATCCAAGATTTGAAGATCCTGAAATTATTATTGAAGATATTTTAAAAGGTATAAAAAATCATCAAAGTGTTCAAGTTGAATTAAATAGAAAAGAAGCAATAAAAAAAGCTATTGAAATGGCAGATGAAAATTCTGTTGTATTAATTCTTGGAAAAGGTGATGAATCAACACAAACAATTTACGATAAAAAATTCCCTTTTTCTGATAAAGAAGAAGTATTAAAAGTTTTAAATAAATAAAAAATATTAAACTAAAGGTAGTTCTATTGTAAATAGACTACCTTTATATGTTTTATCTAAATATTCAAAACTCTCATTAACTACAAAGATTTTCCCTTTTAGATGTTTTACAACAATTTCATTACACATAAAAAGTCCTATACCTGTTCCTTGTTTTTCATCTTTTGTTGTGAAATATGGTTCAAAGATTTTATCTATTATCTCTTCTCTTATTCCACCTGCATTATCTTTTATTTGAATAACTAAGTTATTATTGATCTTGTTTGTTTTAATAAAAATAAATTTATCAGCTTCTATTTCTTCTAAAGCATCAATTGAATTATTTATTATATTTATAAATACTTGGATTAATTCACTTTCATATGCATTAAATTCTACATTTTCATAATTCTCAACTATTTTTATATTTCGATTTTTTAATCTTGGTAGAATAAGTTTCAAAGTTTTTTTCACAATATCATCACTATAAACTTTATTTTTAATAGTACTTTCTTTAAAAAAGTTTTTAAAATCATCTATGGTTTTAGATAAATATTGTGCATTATCATTTATAAGTTCTAAAGACTCTATTTCAGATTTTTCATCTGAAAGTTTTAATTCTTTTTGTAGTTTAATACCAGTTGCAAGCATTGAAATTACAGATAATGGTTGTCTCCATTGATGGGCAATATTAGCTATCATTTCACCCATTGAAGCTAGTTTTGATTGTTGGATTAATAGTTGTTCTTGTGATTTAATTTGTTCTTGTCTATTTGATTGTTCTGTTATATCTTGAACAACTCCTAATACTCCTATTACCTTTCCTGTATTATCAAAAAGAGGAACTTTTGATGAGTTTAATACTCTTTTATCTTTATTTTTAGTCGTAATAGTTTCAGAGTAATTTAGTTTTGGTTTTTTATTTGTCATTACATATAAATCATCATTAACAAAATCTTCTTTTTCTGAAATATTAAAATCAGAATCTTTTTTGCCTATTAACTCTTCTTTGTTTTTTAAATTCATAATTTCTAATAATTGTTTATTAGCACCTTGGTAAACTCCATTTTTATCTTTCCAAAATATAATAACAGGAGCATTTTCTATTACTTTTTCTAGTATATAATTTGCATTAGCAAGTTTGTCTTTTTCTTTTTGAAGATTTATAAAAAATTGTCTAGTTAATATATAAAGTAGTATTGAAGAGATTGTTACAAAAAACCAACCTTTAATTGTTTGCAAATATTGAAGTTCTTGGAAATCTTTAACTAAAAAATTAATTGCATTATCTGAGTAATAAATCCACAATAAGCTAAAAATAAAATAAATTATTGAAACTTTAAAAGCTGAAGTGATATTTTTAAACATTATAGTCCTTATATTAAGACAAATTATACCATAAAATGAAATATCACAACTTGTAAAAACTTATAAAATATTACTCTTTATTTTTCAAATAAATTAATAATATCAAAGATAAAACAGCAAAAAACAGAGGATAGAAGAAAAGATAATCTTTTAAGACTATTTTATTTTGGTCAATTTCAGATTTCTCAAGTTTATTAATATCATCATAAATCAAAGTTAAGTCTTCTTTTGAGAGTGCTTTATATGATTTTGCATTTGATTCATTTGCGATTTTATATAGTACTTCATTATTGAAATTTCCAATACCAATAGTATAAGCTTTGATTTTATATTTATTTAATAGCTTAATTACTACATCCAAAGGAATATTACTAGCATTATCAACCCCATCACTTAAAAGTATTATGATATTTGATTTTGCTTTTTTGTCTTTTAGTATATTGATACTTGCAGCGATTGAGTCAATTAGTGCTGTTTTTTGTCCAGCCATTTCCACGTCTAAATAATCAATTATTTGTTTTTGTGCATCTTTATCAAAACTAAGAGGACTAGCAATCAAGACAGAATCACCAAATAAAACAATACCAATATTATCAGCAACTCTTTTACTCATAAAATCTTTTACAATCTCTTTTACAACTTCAAAACGATTTTTTGAGTATGTTTCATCTAAATCTCGTTCTTTCATAGATCCACTTGCATCTAAGTTTAGTAAGATATTAATACCATCATTTTTTAGGACAATAGTATCATTTATTTTAATAGGTGAGGCAAGTGCAATTATTGAAAATATAATTACTAGATATTTTAAGATATTTATATAAATCATAGATTTCTGATTTGCGAATTTGAATATATCTAAATGTGGAATTAAATACGTAGGTGTTTTAGCCTTGCAATAAATAGAACATAATATAAATAAAACTATTAAAAGTAAAAAATATGGATACTCAAAAGTGAAATTATTATACATCTAAGGATTCCATAAAAGTTGAAAATTTAGCTTTAATCATATCATCTACTTCTTTAACATTTTTTTTGTATTTATATTTTCTTAAGTCTTCAATTATTTCATCACTTAATCTTTTTTCTCTTTCATTTCTAGCTAGCAATCTTGAGTATTTTGTTATTGTATAAGCACTCTCTTTGGAGTTTTTAAAATCTATATTTTGTAAAATTTCGTAATATTTTTTTCTATCAGATTTTTTTCTATTTTTAAATAACTTAAGCATATAAACTATAATTATAATTATTAAAATAAGAGCTAAAAAAATCAAAAAAGAGAAAATAAAAACAGAATTATCAGGAATTTTTTCAAGCTCTTTTATATCGTGAAGTTTTGCTAATATATCTTCATTCATTATCTTAAAAGTCCTATTAATTTTTTTATTGGGTCTTCATTTGTATAAATTTTTGTAAATTTAATACCACAGTTTTGAAAATGAGTATAAAGTTTGTGATCATTTTCTTTTACATTTTTTACATAAATTTCAATTGTACTTTTATTTAAGACACCTTCAAAGCTTTTATTTGAACTTGGATCTATAAAGTTTACATTTCCAAGTTCAATTGGGTTTTCTTCGAATTTATCTCTTACAATTATTGCTAGAACTTCATGTTTTTGGCAAAGTAGTTTTAAATCAAGTTTTTTTATATTAAAAAAATCTCCAATTAAAAATATCATTGATTTATGCTGAATTGATTTAAAAAGCTCTTTTATGATTTTTCCATAATCCATATTTTTACCAATAACATCATAGTTATAAAGTTGTTCGGCCATAAAATTTACATTAAAAATCTGCTTTGATTTTTTTGTACAAATTTCAAGATTTTCATTTGCAATATAAGAAGCAAAAGGATCAGCTTGTTTTACACAAATAAATCCTAAAGCAGATGCAATTTGAACTATTAATTCTTGTTTAAAAGTATTGGTTCCAAAATATGTTGAACCATTTAAAAAAGATATAATTTTTACATTTAACTCTTTTTGTGAATAAAAAACTTTTACATAAGGTTTTTGCATTTTTGCACTTATTACCCAATCTATGTTTTTTACATCTTCACCATATTCATACTCTTTTAATTCACAAAAGTCATAACCTTCACCTTTTTGTTTTGTGCTATTATTTCCTATGATTTCTGAAAAAACTTGTTTTTTAGTTTTTATGAGTATTTTTTTTAAAGCTTGATTCATATTTTATGGAATATCAATTTTTTCTAAAATTTTTTGAATTACATTATCTACATTTATCTCTTGAGCTAAGGCTTCATAAGATAAAATAATTCTATGTCTTAAAATATCTTTTGCAACCATTGCTATATCAATTGGACTTACGTAATCATTTCCTCTTAAAAAGGCATTTGCTTTTACAGCTTTAAACATATCAATAGTTGCCCTTGGACTTGCTCCAAATTGAATAATATTAACTAAATCATCTAATCCATAATCAAGTGGATTTCTAGATGCATCTATAATATTTATAATATAATCTTCTAACTCTTTATCTATATGAATATTTTGAACTTCATTTTTTAATAGTTCTAAATCATTTTTGTCAAGTACTTTATTAATAGTTTCAAAAGAGTTCATAGTAACTTTTTTTGCCATTTCATATTCTTGTTCTTTTGTATTATAAGAAACAACAATTTTAAACATAAATCTATCAAGTTGAGCTTCTGGTAAGCTGTAAGCTCCCTCTTGCTCTATTGGATTTTGAGTAGCAAGAACTAAAAATGGAGTTTCTATTTTAAATGTATCATCAGCAATTGTAACTTGTCTTTCTTGCATAACTTCAAGCAGTGCTGATTGAACTTTTGCAGGTGCTCTATTTATTTCATCAGCTAATAAAAGATTTGTAAAAATAGGTCCTTTTTTGATTTTAAACTCACCTGTTTTCATATCAAATATTTGTGCACCTATTATATCACTTGGTAGTAAATCAGGAGTAAATTGAATTCTTTTAAAGTTTAAATCAATCGCAAGTGCAACTGCTTTTACTGTTGTAGTTTTAGCAAGACCTGGAACACCTTCTAGCAATATGTGCCCATTTGTTAGAAGTCCAATTAGAATAGAGTTTACCATCTGCTCTTGTCCTATGACACTTTTTGCTATTTCTGATTTTAATTCATTTATCTTTTTGTTAGAACTCAATCAATATCCTTTTATTTTTCTAAAATGATTTTATCTAATTACTTATAAATTATATTTAAAAGGTTTAAAGTATTAATAATTAAGATTGCTATTATTTAAGTATTAAGCTATATTAAATCAAATTACAAATAATTTAGCTTTTCACCTTTAAATTTTATTGAAACTACGTTTTCACTTTGATAATCTACTTAAATCATGAAGAATATTTTATATATTTGAATAAAATACATAAGGATTATATATGTCAAATGTAAGATTTTGTTATAAAACGCTAGATTTTGATGAAAAAGTTGAGATACACGTACGAACTCTTAAAAATACTCAACAATTCAGTGATAAAGGTGATATTGCATTAAATTTAGGAATAAATTCTGCTTCATGGCCTTTATTTGGTGTTATTTGGCCTTCAGGAGAAATTCTGGCTCACTTAATGCATGAATATGAAATAGAAAATAAAAAAATCTTAGAAATAGGCTGTGGTATTGGATTAGCAAGTTTAGTTTTAAATCATAGACAAGCAGACATAACAGCAACTGATTATCATCCTGAAGTACAAAATTTTTTAAATGAAAATACTAAATTAAATGGAGATGAAGAAATACCATTTATTCATACAGGATGGGCAGATGTAAAAAATTTAAGTAAATATGATTTAATTATAGGAAGTGACTTACTTTATGAAAGAGATCATGTTGAACTTTTATCAGCATTTATTCAAAATTGTGCAAAACAAACTTGTGAAGTTATAATTGTAGACCCAGGACGAGGTAATTATTCTAAATTTAATAAGATAATGATTAGTTTAGGATTTTTCTTAATTGAAAAAGAAGTAAAGGATTTAGAATATTTAGAAAAATCTTTTAAAGGTCAAATTTTATATTTTAATAGATAAGTATTCTTATTAAACTAAGATTAAACATAGCTAGGATATAATCACGGCTCTAATTTTAATTAGAACCTCACATGTGTCAATCCTTGTACGGGTTGTGACCGAAGAAATTTGGACATTAAGGGACACAGAGGCAAAAACCCTATTACATAAAAAACAATTAATTCAAGGAGAATTACTCATGGTAACAATGAAAGACCTATTAGAGTGTGGTGTACACTTCGGACACCAAACAAGAAGATGGAATCCAAAAATGAAAAAATTCATTTTCGGTGTTAGAAAAAATATCTATATTATAGATTTACAAAAAACATTAAGATATTTCAGATATACATATAATGTTGTTAGAGATAGAGCTGCTGAAGGTCAAACAATGATTTTCGTAGGTACTAAAAAACAAGCTAGCGAAGCTATCAAAAAAGCTGCGATTTCTTGTGACATGCCATACGTTAACCACAGATGGTTAGGTGGAATGTTAACTAACTTCGGAACAATTAAAAAATCAATTAGAAAATTAGAAATTATTAAAAAAATGAGAGAAGAAGGTCAATTAGAACTTTTAACTAAAAAAGAGGCTTTAATGCTTTCTAGAAAAGAAGAAAAGTTAGAATTATACCTTGGTGGTATCAAAGAAATGCACAAACTTCCAGATATGATGTTTGTTCTTGATGCTGTTAAAGAAAAAATTGCTATTGCTGAAGCTAGAAGATTAGGAATTACAGTTGTAGCTCCATTAGATACAAACTGTGATCCAGATGTTGTTGATTTACCAATTCCAGGTAATGATGATGCAATCAGATCAATTCACTTATTCTGCAACGAAATGGCTGCAGCAATGAATGAAGGTAAAGCAGCATTAGCTGACGCTAATGGTGAAGAATTAGAGCCTGTATCTTCTGAAGAAGCACAAGCGTTAATTGCTGAAGCAGTTTCTGAAGGTGAAAACGAAACAGCTGAAACTGAGGAAGTGTAATTATGGCAGGAGCAACTCCAAAACTAATTAAAGAACTTAGAGAAATGACTGGTGCAGGTATGCTTGATTGCAAAAATGCACTTAATGAAACTGATGGTGATTTAGAAAAAGCGGTTCAAGCTTTAAGAGAAGCTGGACTTGGTAAAGCTGCTAAAAAAGCTGGAAACGTTGCTGCTGAAGGTGTTGTTGCTGTTAAAGTTAACGATGATAACACTGTTGCAACTTTATTAGAATTAAATGCACAAACAGATTTCGTTGCTAAAAACCAAAACTTTTTAGATTTAACACAAGAAATCGTTTCTCATGCACAAGCTAATAACATTGCTGATGCTGAAGCTTTAGCTGCATCTACTATCAATGGTACAAGTTTTTCTGATTTCTTAAATGGAAAAATTGCAACAATTGGTGAAAACCTAGTTGCTAGAAAATTAACAACAGTAACTGGTACTGTTGTTAATGGTTATGTACATACAAATGGTAGAGTTGGAGTTTTATTAGCTGCAACTTGTGATGAGGCTGTTAAAGAAAAAGCAGCTACATTATTAAAATCATTAGCTATGCATGCATCAGCTATGAAACCAACTGTTATTTCTTATACTGATTTAGATCCAGCATTTGTTGACTCTGAAAATAGAGCAATCGTTGCAGAAATTACAGCTGATAATGACGAATTAAAAAGATTAGGAAAACCATTAAAAAACATTCCTGATTTCGTATCTAGATCTCAATTAACTGAATCTGCAATTGCAACTGCTAAAGCTGCATTTGAAGCTGAATTAAAAGAGCAAGGTAAACCTGAAAAAATTTGGGCAAATATTATTCCTGGAAAAATCGAAAGATATATTACAGATAATACTCAATTAGACGGAAGATTCGCATTATTATCTCAAGCTTATGTAATGGATGAC
>Ga0180008_1001464_pt1 | contig 14785 bp, 25 predicted proteins | sample MM_PW_MetaG_FD_121121 | JGI IMG/M metagenome (GOLD analysis project Ga0180008, IMG submission 121121) | Groundwater microbial communities from the Aspo Hard Rock Laboratory (HRL) deep subsurface site, Sweden - MM_PW_MetaG | ecosystem: Environmental > Aquatic > Deep subsurface > Groundwater... | reverse complement strand
GCGCATGGTTGCGCCGGGTGCGCTTCGCTGGAGTGTTCTGCATAGTGTCCACTTGTCTGCTTGGTGGACACTATCCTCACGGTTCAGGATGGGGCGCTCAAGATGCCTTCACCGGACGCATACATCGATCTAACACCCGCTCAAATTGCCCATGCGAAAGCCGGTCGCTGGTGGCCGCCAGTGTCTGACGAGCAAATCCGCGAGATGCCTCCTGCCATCGCTCAGAGGCGCATCCCATGACAGCCCGCGACAACGAAGCCGCGATGCTGGAATGCTGCGCCCTGATCGCGACGGGCGCTCTGGACTCGCCGCGCACGCCAGCGGAAGCGAACGTCTGTCGCGTAGCCGGAATGATCCTGGGCCGACACCTGTATGACGCCCGTCAGCGCCTGTCTCAGGCCGCCGATGCGTACTTCGCTGCGCACCCCTCCGAGCTGCTGGAGTCCGCAGAGACAGTGCGGCGCGGCTGGATCACTAACCTGCCACGGCTCCGTGACCGCTTGGAGCGTCGCTTGCAGGAAGTGGGGCAGGGGGCGTCACCGTGATCTACTTTCTCGGCGACACGCATGGCTGCTTCGATCACGTCCTCGACGTGGTTGGCCAAGATCGACCGGCCGCCATCGTGTTTCTGGGCGACTTGCAGGCGCAGCGCCCCCTGGAGATCGAGCTGGCCCCGATCCTCGGCATGACCGAGGTCTGGTACATCCACGGCAACCACGATACGGACTCCGAGGCCGACTACGACAACCTATTCGGCTCGGCCTTGTCCGACCGAAACCTGCACGGCCGAGTGGTTGAGATCGACGGGCTGCGGATCGCTGGCCTGGGCGGCATCTTTCGAGGCCAGGTGTGGGCACCGCCTGCCGAGTGGCTGCATGAGCGGCCGGATGACTTCGCCGCACGCTGCGGCAAAGGCAACCTCTGGTGCGGCGGCGTGCCGCGCAAGCACCGCAGCTCGATCTTCCCGTCCGACTACTTCGGCCTGGTCGGGCAGCGCGCCGACATCCTGGTCACGCATGAGGCCCCCAGCTCGCATCCGCATGGGTTCGACGCCATCGACGAACTGGCCCGCAGCCTCGGCGTGAGCAAGGCATTCCACGGCCATCATCATGATCGCCTTGACTACAGCAGCCATCGCCAGCGGCTTGGGTTCGATGCCTTCGGGGTCGGATTCTGTGGCATCAGCGACGCCAACGGCCGCACAGTGCGGCCTGGCGACTTCGACGAGGCGAGGGCGCATCGTCAGTCCACGTAGATACGTATTGGCGTACTACGTAGATACGCACAAGCATCAGTTCATGTGGCGCGGCCGAGTGAAGTATGGTAAGGTAATACCCAGTGATACTTTGATGGAGGCCGCTATGACCGCTGCTGCCGTTCGCCCCGTGGCGATCAAACTCGACGAGGACACCAAGGCCCGCGTGAAGCGCCTGGCTGATGCGCGTGATCGCACGTCGCACTGGCTGATGCGCGAAGCGATCACCCAGTACGTTGATCGCGAGGAAAAGCGCGAGGCCTTCCGCCAGGACACCCTCAAGGCCTGGGAAGAGTACCGCACCACCGGACTGCACGCGACCGCCGACGAGGTGGAAGCCTGGTTGTCGAGCTGGGGCACGGATAACGAGTTGCCCGCGCCCACATGCCACAAGTAAGGTTCTCACCGCCCGCCATTCGTGACTTGGAACGCCTGCGCGAATTCCTCCGGCCGAAGAGTCCCATTGCGGCCAAGCGGGCAGGTGAGGTGATCGTCAAGGCTGTACAGGTGCTGGGCTTACAGCCCAAGCTCGGCCGCCCCATCGAGGACATGCCCGACGAGTTCCGCGAGTGGATCATTGACTTCGGCGATAGCGGCTACGTTGCCCGCTACCGCATCGACACGGATGCCATCACGATCCTCGCCGTGCGGCACCAGAAAGAGGTGGGCTACTGATGGCGACACGCTTCGGCCGCCGCGCTGCGGATGGCACCTTTGAGTACCACGACAGTCACGAGTCGTTGGTCGCTGCCAAGCGCAGCGAAAACAGCGACGCACGCGCTGGCCTGTTCGGGTTCATCGGATTGCTGATCGGCGGCGTGCTGACCCACATCGCGCTGCTCAAGCTCGGCACCGATTGGCCCAAGTGGCTGCGCTTCGGCCTCGTGGTTGTCGGTGCTGGCGGCTCGGCCTACGTGCTGGCCAAGCTCGCCGACCTCATCTGGAACATCATCCTTACGCTCGTGCTGCTCGGCGTGCTCTACGGCATCGGCTCGCTGATCTGGAAAGCGGTGTAGTGGTGGCTGCTGAGATCACACCCAGTTCGGGCAACGTCTTTGCAGACCTGGGCCTGCCCGATGCCGACGTGCTCAAGCTCAAGTCGGGCCTGGTCATCGACATCACCAAGGCAATCCGCGACCTTGGTCTTTTGCAGGAGGACGCTGCCGAGCGCATGGGCATCAGCGCCGAGCAGCTCGCCAGCCTGACGCACAGTGGATTTGCGACCTTCGCTGAGCAGGACCTGCGCACCTGGCTCGCCCGTCTCAAAGGCTGAGGCCGGAAAAAGAGCGGCCCCGCATTGGGGCCGCCGAACTTCGCTTGGCGAAGCCCGCCGAGGGAGGAGCGACGGGGGCCGAAAAAAGGGAGGTTGGCCGGGTCGGATTATCGGTGCAACCTGCGATGGCGTTGCACCTCGTAACCACCCAGCAGCCGCAACACCACCTCAGCGCGGGGCGACCAGCGAGCTGATCGGCACCCACTCCTGCTGCGGCTTGCCGAACATCTGGCGCTGCATCGCGTCGTACTGGATCAGCGCGAGCGGTGGCCGCAAGTCGATGATGATGCCCTGGTTGGTCTTGTCGCCGATCTTGGGCTCTGCGCGCAACCGGCGTGTGTCCGCAGCCTCGCGCTCCATGCGCTGCTGCAAGTCCTTGCGGGATTCCTCGGCGCGCTCCTTCTCTCGCGCGTTGTAGAAGTCCGCGAACTTTGACGCCTGCTCGGGCGTGTAGAACGCAATGACCGGCGCAGGCAGCTTTTCCGGCTCATAGGGACCATTGCGATAGCCGCTGTAGGTGCGCACAAGCATCACAGCGATCAACTGCGCAGGCCCTGTCAGTGACGCCTTGCCGTCGAGGCAGAGCAGCGTCGTGTGCCCGTACCGTTGGCCGTACAAGACCAGCTCCTGATTGGCCCAGGCGGAGACAGCAGCATAGAACGATTGCGCTACGCCGCCCGTCTGGGGCAAAGGCACATTCAGAGCCTTGCCACCGTGGGCCTGACACCATGCGCCGAAGCTCGCCTTGGTCTGCTCCAAGCCTGGCGTGTTAGCACGATAGGCGCTGCGCTTGAGCGTTGGCGTCTTGTACTCAGCATCGCCGATCACCGTGCCTGGCACCGATGCGATGAATGCTGGCCAGTCCATCGAGGCTTCCCTGGCGACGGGTGCGGCGCACCCTGCCACGATCACAGCGGCGAGTGCCGCAAGCGTCATTTTTGTCATCACGTCTCCCTGTGGGTCAATGGTTCGTTGGTCTGGGTCGCACTCGCCTTGTGCGCCGCCCATATTCTCTTCACCTGCGCCGTGCTGCATCTCGCCCGCTTGGCGGTCGTGGCGATGCTCAGGCCGTCACCGCGCAAGTCAATCACCAACCGTCGCAGGTTGGGGTCGGCTCGTCGGCCCTTGTACTTCCCGGCGCTCCTGGCCAGCTCGATGCCTTGGCGTTGCCGCTCACGCCGATCCTCGTAGTCGTCGCGGGCCATTTGCAGCGCGAGCTTCAAAAGCAACTCCTGGATGGACTCCAAGACGATGCGCGAAACACCTTCGGCGTTCGCAGCCAGCTCAGAGAGATCGACGATGCCAGGTACGGCCAGGCGCGCGCCCTTTGCACGGATCGCTGCCACCAGCCGCTCGGCTTCGGCCAGAGGCAGGCGACTGATGCGGTCGATCTTTTCGGCCACCACCACTTCGCCAGGTTGGAGGTCATCAATCATGCTTAACAGCTCGGGCCGGTCGGCCCGCGCGCCGGAAGCCTTCTCCTTGTAGACCTTTGCGACGTAGTACCCGGCCGCACGGGTGGCCTCAACGATGGCGTCCTGGCGCTGCAAGTCCTGATCGTCGGTGCTGACGCGCAGATAGACCCGCGCACCTATTGTGCTGGTCATGTTGGCTCTTTTGGGCATACCGTAATGAGCGCATTCTATCGACGTAGGCGCGTTTATGGAACCACAATCTAAATGCGCCTAGCTCAATAATGCACTCTATATGAGCCTATTGGGTGATGCTTATGCCATGCATGGCATAATGACGCATGACCACACCCAAGCCTCGCGCCTCGTCTGACACCTCGCGGTCTGCACCCGATCCCACGACGACCCGCGTGCGAGATGAGCTGATCGCCAAGATCAAAGCCCAGATCGCCGCAGGCGGCTGGACGCAGCAGAGAGCGGCGGAACTGTCGGGTCTCACGCAGCCGCGCATCAGCGACCTGCTGCGCGGCAACACGTCACGGTTCTCGCTTGATGCGCTGGTCAGCATCAGCGCCGCGTTGGAGCGGCACCTGTCAACAACCGAAGGGGGCACGATGGAATACACCGAAGCCGATGGGCAGCGCCTGGTTGCCGAGTTCATGGCAAAACTGGCAGCACGGCCCGTCAAAGGCCGCTACCCGGCCGCCACCGAAAGCTCGACCACCGAGCGCGGCGGCAAGCTCATCGCCACAAGCGGCTTTTCCACCATTGGCGGCCGTGTCGCGATGGTGGGGGACATCGTGCGCTACGCCGACGGCAGCGAGGCCCGCATCGTCTCAGGTGCCGGTATAGCCGCAGTCTACGAGGGCCGCCCGCTGGCCTTGGTGGGCAGCGAGCTGGACAACGGCGACCGCATCACCGGGCCGGTTCACAACGGCATGGTGATCGTGCAGTACGCCGACGAAGAGCCGATCAAGGGCCTGCTCGATCCAAGCTACGTCCCCGTGCTCCCCAATGGGAGTCACCCATGAGTCGGCCGTTCATCGTGATGGGCGACAAGACCAGCCACGGCGGCACGGTCATCAGCGCCGACTTCACCAGCGACATCCACGGCAAGGCGATGGCCCGCGTGGGTGACATGGTGGTGTGCCCCAAATGCAAAGGGGTCTTCCGCATCAAGACGGGGGCCGAAGACATGGTGGACGGCGACGGGCGTGGCTACGCCCGCCACATGGACACCACGGAATGCGGCGCTTACCTCATCTCAAGCCAGGCCACAGCCACCTGGTCGAACAAGTCGTCGATGGGCGACCCAGCGGCCGATGCCAAGACCGAAGCCCTCGGTGCGGCCTCCCAGGTCGCGGCATCGACCGACTCCGGCATCTGCCTGGACTGCCTGCGCAAGGCCGCCCACTTCGGCAGTCCCACCGTGATCCGGGAGTGACGATGCTCGACGTGCAATCACGGTGGGAGCACCTACACAACACCATGCCTGCGCTGCGGCTCTACGCCCTGGTCGATGGCGTGCAGTACCAAACCCAGCTCTGCAAGCGATTCCAGCCTGGCAGCGGGCTGTTCCCGCTGTTCGCTGGAACGCCGGACGCGGCACTGGCCCACGCAGGCCCTTGGCTGGTGGACACGGCCATTGCAGGTGAGGCGACGGTCGCCGAGCTGGCCACGCTCGAACGTGATGCGCCGTCGCTCACCTGGCTGATCGCCCCACAAGACATCGAAGGCCTCGGGCAACTGCTGCAACTGCGGCTCGACGTGAACCTGCCAGATGGCCGCAGCGCCTTGCTTCGCTTCTGGGACCCGCGCGTCCTGGTCAACCTGGCGAGCACGCTCGACGGCACGCAGCGTGAAGAGTTCTTCGGCCACATCCATGAGTGGCACCTGCTGCACGAAGGGCAGCGTGTTTGGATCGGGAGGCAACATGCTGACGCTCACTGAGGCGCAGTGGCAGACCCTGCAACAGGGCGAAGCCCGCCAGTTCGTGGCGGCCGTGTGTGATGAGTTCCTGGCCAACCGGCCGGAGATGCGCGAACAGCCGGGCCGCGAGGTGGTACTGGTGCGGATGCAAGACGCCTACGACTACGCTGCCCGTGCAGGCTTCACCAGCACGCCGCACATCGTGCGGCTGATGTACCTGTCTGCGGACGCTCCGCGCATCCACGATGACCCGCTGGTCGATCACTACCTGCGCAAGCCTGGTGCCACGCCGGAACAACGGCTCGACGATCTCGATGCCGTCATGAAACACAAACTCAAGGGAGATCGTTGATGGCGTCACTGGCCGTACCGCTGATCGAGGGCGTGGTCGTCCGTGTCTTGGCTGCACTCGGCGTGGGCGTCGTCGCCGGCGCGGCAGGTGAAGCCGCGAAGGAACAGGCGCGCAAGCGCCAAGAGGAAGCCGACAAGGCGAAATCTGCGCCCATCGCTCGCACCGACGCGACGACAAAGACTCGAACAAAGTGCAAGGACTGCCCGCCAGACAAAGGGGCTCCGTTCCAACGCAACTTCACTGTTCGTAAACCGTGGGTTGACTATCAGGCCAGGATCACAGGGATGCCGAACGGCCCGACGTTCATCATGGAATGGGCCTTCGCCGGTACGAGGTTCGACGGTTTCGTGTCGGCCGAGTGCCTGCTACAGGACGCCAAAGCGGGATACGACCAATTCTTCAATGAGTGGCGCGAGTTCAAGTACGACTTTCAGGAGCGAATCTTTGTCGAGATGACCGAGGATGCCGTCACTCAAAACGCCAAGGCAGTTCCTAAGCCCCCCGTGCAGCTTTGGTGGTACTTCCAGGAGCCAGTCTCCTACCGATACATGCAGCGGATTCTGCAAGCCGCCGCCCCTCAAATCGAGGTCGTGTTCCAGCCATGAATCCACACCTGAACCACCAGATCGAAGTCCGCTTTAAGACCAGCGGCGCGGAAGGAACATCGTTTGAGTTCCACCTGCAACGGATACAGGCTTTCTTGAGGTTTGTCGCGAAGTTCGACCCTCTCCTTCAAGATACCGAGTGGCTGATCGCAACCGGCGTCCGGGACACCTCGTACCTGTACTCGGTGTTTGACGCGAACGGGCCGACTACATCGGCGCTCGCTGTGCTTCAAGAGCGGTCGAAGAAGAACGATGCGGTCAAGAGCCTGACCTTGTGGAACGGGCAAGAGGATCGAGCAAAAGGGGCATCCATCACCTGCATGTTCGGCCGCCAAGATGGAGTCGCAAGCAGCTTCAAGCTGTCCATGAGATCGCCCAGAGACCAGATGCGGCTAGGAGGCTGGAGTCAGGTGGGGGAGGCGCTTAGCTCAGCAGCAAGCGTCTTTGCGCCGATATATGGGGTGGTAGAGACGATGTACTACGACGCCGTGTTCAAAGATCGTCCGGGTGTCGGATGGATGCTCTACCTTCCCCGTGTGCTGACTGTCCAGCAAGTCCCCGAGGCACGCGCGCTCGTGCCTGTCATGGGCAAGGACGAGAAGGGCAAAGACAAGCAGCTCGGGACGATCATCGTCAGCGTCACCGATGAACCGTTCTCGGACGAGAACCCCGAGCACGCCAAGATCGCCAACGCCATCGAGATTCGGCTAGTCGATCAAGATTTGCTGCCTCGCTTCACGGACTTGTGACGATGACAACGACATACTGGGTCGTCGATGTAGAAGTAGAACCCGACCAGGCGCAGGAGTGCGCGGTCAGGGTGCAGCGATGGCTGATCCAAGAAGGCATCGTCCTTCCCTCCCGACCTCAAACGACAGAAGCTTCCTCCATGAACTTTCGTCGCGGATCAAAGGTGCTGCTTCCCCCTGGTCCGAAGGCGTTGGATTGGTGTGCAGCCAATGAGGTATTCGGGTCTTCCTCCTGGGTTGAGATAGTGACCCAGAAGCGGGTTTTTGACCCAGGGGCCAATTTTTCCGATCTGATTGAATGCTCAAACTGCGCATCCCGTTTTGACAGCGGCAAGCTGGAGTGGATGACTGCCATCGATGGTTGGTGGGAGAGAGATGATGGATCGCTGACTTGTCCCGCGTGCAAGACCACGAACGACATCGGCCAGTGGCGATTTCCAGACTCCAGTTGGGCATTTGGCTATCTGGGCTTCGGCTTCAACGAATGGTATGTCGATGAGCGCATCATGAAGGCCATCAGTTCCGTGCTCCAGCACAGGTGCGTGTTTGTATGGAGTCACATCTAAATTAAGAAAGGCCATCATGCCCCAGCTCGACGAACTGAACCCCATCAACCTGAGCAAGGCCCAGCCGCCCATCACGTTCGCGGCGGCCAACGCTCGCTTCCTCTCCCAGTTCCCGGACGGCGCGGACGAGCTGTGGTCGGCCGACATCAAGGCCTGCCGCCACGGCGCGCTGTGCGAGGTGTTCGAGGGCATTCTGTTCGTCGAGTCCACCCGCTCGGGCCACGGCACCGCTCACATCTTCGGTATCGAGTTCGAGGACGGCTACCCCAAGGGCCTCAATCCAGCGCTGGCCACCAAGCAGCAGGCTTTCATCGAGTTCCTGCGCGGCGAGAACGCGAAGGACGATGAGGTGCTGGGCTGGACGCGCAAGCTCTTCACCGGCCACGAATACGCGGCCGAGGGCAAGGCCACGGCCGCGTACCTCGCCGTGCGCGAGTCGAAGCTGCACATCGGCGTCGGCTACCGCAACGACGCGGGTGAATACGAGCTGGTGGCCGTCGAGTCCGAGAGCTGGGTGGAGGCCGCAGGCCTGCCGTTCGACGAGCTGGGCAAGGACTGAGCATGCTGGGCTGGTGGATCGTCATCTCGACGCAGAGCCCGGAAGAGCGCGACCGCGCCGACCAGGACAGCAGACGGGCCGCGATCCTGGCCAACTGGGAAACCAGCGTCAACGGCAGCCGCTGGGTGCATCAGCTCGTGGAGCAGGGCAAGGCCACGCAACTGTCATCCGGTGGCTACCCCAACCGTTTTACCGCCAAGGCCTGCGACGTGCTGCCGCTGATCGCCAACAGCCTGCCCCAGCACGACGGCCCCCCGGTCATCGGCGAAGATTACGTGTTGCCCGGAAGCTGGACGGGCAACGTCATCATCCACCCCGACCGGATCGCGGCTTGTCCACCCGACAAGCTGCTGACCATCGACGTGTGGGATCAGTCATAACCCATCAAACCAAGGGAGCCCATGAAAATCAAAAAGCAACTTGCCATCCTCGCCGCCCTCGGCACCGTCACGCTGGCCGCCTGCGGCAGCAAGACCGACGCCAACGAAAAGAACTTCGGCGCGGCACTGACCCAGTATTTCGACAAGAAGGGCGACCTCTGCCTGAACACCAAGCGCTGGCCGGTGGATCTCAACGAGTATGACGTGCGTTTGCAAAAGACCACCGCGACAGGCCCTGGCGGGCAGATGGCCGCGCTCGAAGCCGCTGGCCTGGTCAAGGGCGAGGACACCGAGGTGGACATCATGGGGATCATGGGTAAGCCCACCGGCACCAAGGCCAAGGTCAAGCGCTACACGCTGACCGACGCGGCCAAGCCCTTCGCGCAGGAGCGCGAGGTGTCGGCCATCGGTCTAAACGGTCGCACCACCGAGAAGCAAACCGACCTGTGCTGGGGCAAAAAGGCCCTGGACAAGGTGGTGAAGTGGGAAGGCCCGATGAAGCTGGGCGACTACCAGGAGGCCAGCATCACCTACCTCTACAAGGTGAACAACGTCGCCGAGTGGGCGAAGCGGCCCGACGTGCAGGCCTCGTTCCCGGTGGTGAAGAGCATTCTCGACGCCGCTGGCACCAAGCCCGCCAAGCACCCGATCAAGCTGACCAGCGAGGGCTGGGAGGCCAAGGGTCTGGACTGATGGCGCTGCCCGCCTTCGACGACGCCTGGCGCGGCAAGCAGCGCATCAAGCCTCCCGTCTGCGTGCTGGAGGTGCGGGATCGGGACAAGCCCGATGGCGAGCCGATTGCCAGGCTCTTCGTTCACCGCGAGGAAAGCTACCGGCTCGACGACAGGGACGGGCAGGTGTACGAGGCCTCGATCCGCCTGTCGTACCAAACCATCGAGCCCAAGCACTCGCTTCGATCCCGCGTCAGCGGGGATTTCAAAGCCAGCTACTCGCGCGGCTTCCGCGAAGGCGAAGCATCGGTGTCGCTGGTAGATGGCGCGCTCTTTTTCGATCCAATCGAGCTGCGCGGCCAGCGAATCGGCACCTACCTCATGAACGAGATTGTGGTCTGGGCGCAGCAGTGGCCCGAGGCCAGGGTCAGGTCGATCAAGCTGCTGTCCGGCCAAGCGCAAGACGACAACCGGGCCAGGCGCAATCGCTTCTACGAGCGCTTCGGCCTGACGTTCGCGTACAGCGATCCCGAACATGAGGAAGGGGTGTCGAAGCCCATGCCGGTCAAGGAACTGACCCCAGTCACGTCCTGGGAGGCCAACATCCGGGAGCGCGATCCACGCGAGTACCTGGCCGAGCTACTGCACGAGCGCGAGCACATGGTGATGGAGGCGTCACGGCGTGATACGGTCATCAAGAACCTGTCCGCGAGGCTGGACGAGGCCAATCGCCACCCCGTCCGCTGGGCTGCGCGCCGGTTGTGGTGGCGGTTGCAGCCCATCCTCCTGCAAGGCGCAATGCTGCTGGCGGTGGGGGCACTCGTCTGGGTTGGCCTCCGGTCGCGATAACGCAAATACGTATCTGCGTAGTGTGCGTCAGCGAGTGTCGATCAGTTGGACGTTGGCCGCCGCCATGACCAGCGCCCGCACCTCGATGGCATGGACGATCAAACGCGCGCCGTCATCCGCCTCGATCTGCACCATGTCGCGCCCCGTGGCGATGAACTCGGCGCGCAGGGCGCGGCCGATGTCGGCAAGCGCGTCAAGGTGGATCTCACCTGGCACGCTGGCCAGCGTGCCAGTGGCCGCGCCGGTCGGCGGCAGATAGAGCATTTCCAGACCCGAGCCAGGTAACAAGTCGCGCAAAGCGACCACGCCCGGCGACTTGGCCAGGATCGCATCCAGCGCCCGAAACGTGGCCACGAGCCGGGCAGGGGAGGAACCATCGTGACGCACCCTGTCCTCGACCCAGCGCGCCGCGGCTTCCAGCTCCTCGGCCGCAAAGCGTTGTGGCAGTTGAGGTGTGAGCGTTTCAGCGTGCCCAGTCATGCGCCCATCCTCGGCCCGTCGTGGGCCAGCTCGGCGGCCGGGTCACGCCCCTCCAGCCGCAGGAGCTGACCAAGGTACGGCCGCAGCTTCGCGATGCTGGCAGCGGCTTTCGGGCTGTGGAGTGCGTACTCCGCTGTCCGCCGCGCGTAGTCAGCCCAGTTCCGGCTCTCCGGCCTGGCACGGATCGACGGCGCGCACGCCGCGATGGCTTGGCGCACGGCGGCCTCATCGTGTCCGGTGGCCGCCATTCGCTCCGCGATCATGGAGTCCACGATGGACAGGTTGGGCTGGTCGCCGCGCCATCGGGCCATGATGTCCCTGTGATGGGCCGCGTAGACCTCGCTGGGCAGCGTGCCGACAGGCGTAGGCGCAGCGCTGCGCGCCCCGGCCTGGCGAGCGGCTTCCGCGAGCTGCTGGCCGATCTCCTGAGCCAGCGTCTGCGCCTTGGTGCAGGTGCAGGGCACCGCGAACACCAGATTCACCTCGGGGAAGGTGCCGTCCTGACGCTGGTACTTGGGTGCGGGCGCTCCCTCTTCCCATTTGTGATTGCAGAAGCCGGGCGCTCGGTGGGGGTGGATCGCACCGCTCAGCTTCGGGTCGCCATACGCCTTGTTCAGCCGGGCGCTGAGCGCATTGGCCACCGCTCGCTCAGCGTCCTCATCGTCGCTGCCCTTGGACACGTTGAGCACGGCCTGGAAGCGATCAGGGCTCGACTCCAGCACCGCCGCAGGCTTGTGGCCGTCCGCAAGCATGCGGGTGAGCGAGGCACGGGTCAGGTCATCGACGAGGATGTGGTGCATCGCGTCAGACCTGGGCGTGTAGTAGATGTTTTCGCGCTTGGCGTGGGCGGCGATCAGCGCGCCCATGCGCCCGCACACGTCCGCCGCTGCAACACCTTCACGGGGGCCGACGAGTCGGGCCAGCCGCTTGTCGGCCGTCATCTTGATGCAGGTGAGCGTGTACCGTGTTCAGCGAGACGTGGATGTGAATGTTGTCCGTATCCTGATGGACGGCCGCCATCATCTGGTGCCCCTTGCACCCGCTCTCCGCTTCGAGGATGTCGAGCAGTTCTTCGACTTGTTCAGGCGACGGTTCCTCGCCCTCTTTGAACGAAAAGACGTAGTGCTTTACCGGCTGGGCCGCCCGCACGGACTCCATCGCCAAAGCAACCATTTCAAGCTGCTGGCCAGCGAAGGTCTGCGACTGGAACCCCCTCGTGGTGAAGTACATCACCTTCTCGCCTTCATGCGCGGCGTGCTGGTAGTCCGTCAGGTCACGGATCTGCTGCGCCTTGCTACGCCCGGCGGCCTTGTCGGCGTCGATGGGGACTTCCTTGCCGATCACGTCAGTGCACCTCGGCGGAAGGCTCACGCGGGTGGGCGGCAAGCTGGTCGATGTAGTTGCGCACGGCGTGCAGGGCCTGCGCGGTCGAATGGCTACCTTCTCGGATGAGAAAGTAGATGCCGGATTTCGTTAAACCGGTTCTTTTCTCGACCAGCGGCCGACGAAGGATGACGACATCCTGTTGCTCTTTGTTGTTTTCCACTGTGAACCTCGCCGCACCTCAATGAACGATGCGATCACAGTAAAAGCGAGTCAAAAAAGCAGAGAGAACGAATTTCGACCGCTTCACCAGCAGCGGAACACGGTTGTCAGGGAATGCGGCTCATTAGGGCAGGAAGCCGTTTCTCCCAGTACGCGACGAGTTCTTGTTGCTTGTGTGTCTCGCGCGCCTCGACGCCATCCAAAGCGGCTGAGAAGTCAGCGGGCAGGTCGTTCGGTGTGTCCAACAAAATTCCATTGGACAGCAACTCATTGGCTGCCTCCCAGGCGTTCACCATCCCCACTATGGGATGCAGGCGCATTTGCACTCGTTGCAGTGATCTCACCAAGGCTGGGGGCTGTTCTTCGTCCGGCAAGCAAGCAACTTGCTCAATGGCCCGCTGCATGAGCGCGGCTGTCCACCGCGCCAAGATGTCACGCATCTTGTGAAAGTTCATCGGCCGACCGTCCTGCGGCAGTCCTCGCATCTGTGGCCTCGCTGGCAACTCGGCGGCGCTTTGATCCTCGTCCGAGTCCAAGGGTGGCAGGGGCGGCTCTTGAATGAGAAAAGGATCGGTGACGGCGAGCTGTCGGATTGCTTCCTTCTTGCCGTACTTGCCATACCAGTTGCGCCACTCCTTTTTCTCGTGAACGTCGCGGCCCCGGTGAGCGACATAGGCGCGCCACTGCGCACCCAAGTTGTCACCGTCCAGGCGCGTCGTGCGCGCAGTGCGAGACGACAAGAGCAGTAGCTCAAGCTCGCTCTGGGTCACGCCTTCCATGCTGCCCTCGATGTAGCGGAGAAGCTCCGCTACCAGTGGGCCAGGAATGCTTCGATGGTGGTTCTGCCGTGCCTCGGCGCGATAGGCGGCCTGGTAGCGAATGGCCTCAAAGACAAGCGCTTGGTCAATCGGCTGCATCGCTGACACTCCCCGCTCGATCCAAGGCGACAAGATGGTCGGCCCATGCCTGCATGATCTCGCGCCGCTCGTTCAGCAACAGGGCCTTGTTGTACGTAGCCCGCACCCGGTTGCTTTCAACATGCGCCAGTTGCCGTTCGATGGCGTCCGGTCGGAAGCCTTGTTCGTTGGCCCATGTTGAAAAGGTGGTGCGCCAGCAGTGCGGCGTCGTGCGCTCGCCGAGGTTCATGTCGCGCATCGCATAGGTCAGCCGGTTCGGCGTCGAGAAGCCTTCGCCGCTGCGATGTGGGAACAGGTAGCGCCCAGCCCCTGTGATGGGCCGCAGTTCTTCAAGCAGCTTTAGGGCTGGCACGGAGAGTGGCGACACATGGTCGCGCCGCGCTTTCATCTTCGCTGCCGGTCGTCGCCACAGTTTTCCCTCGATGTCGAACTCGCCCCACTCCGCATCGGCAGCCTCGCCGGGGCGGCAAGCGGTGAATGCAATGAGGCGAAGGCAAAGGGCCGTCTCGGGATAGCCTCTGTAGGCGCGCAGAGCGCGATAGAAGGCGCGAATCTGATCGGCCGTCAACACGGCCTTGCTTTGGCTCGACGGAATCTTCAGCAGGCCACGCAGGCCGGGGATGGGGTTGGAGTCAACGAGCCCCCTCACAACTGCGTGCTGGAAAATCGCCGAGAGATCTCCTTTGACGTGGATGCTCGCCCAAGAGCCATAAGCCTTGCATGCTTCCAAGATTGGCCGGATTTCTCTGGCACCAATCTCGGTGATGGGCAGCTCATCGAGCTTGGGGGCGAGGTACTTCCGAATGCGGGACTCCTTCGCACGGTAGGAGCCTGGCGTGTAGCTCGCCTTCACCTCGGTCAGATATGCGGCGGAGACTTTGGCAAACGAGATTTCCTGGGCCAGCGCCTCGGCGTGCTTGCGGGCTGTTGCGGCGTCGATGTTGCGCTGCCGCTCGTCCTTGCGATGCTGAGAAGGATTGATGCCTTGTTTCGCCAGATCACGAGCTGCATCACGAGCAGTGCGCGCATCTGCCAGGCCAACCTCTGGATAAGAGCCGACAGCGAACAGGTTCTCCTTCCCGTTAAGCCGGAACTTCCAGCGCCACAGCTTGCTACCTGAGGGGCACTTCTAGAAACCTCTCTCATCCGGAAGGCGCCTGAGACGGCATGATGGAGCGCATGATCACCCCACGCATCAAGCCCTCGGCCTTCTGGCGTCGCCAGCCCGGTGGCGACCTGTTTG
>Ga0180008_1001460_pt1 | contig 14813 bp, 13 predicted proteins | sample MM_PW_MetaG_FD_121121 | JGI IMG/M metagenome (GOLD analysis project Ga0180008, IMG submission 121121) | Groundwater microbial communities from the Aspo Hard Rock Laboratory (HRL) deep subsurface site, Sweden - MM_PW_MetaG | ecosystem: Environmental > Aquatic > Deep subsurface > Groundwater... | reverse complement strand
ACTTGCATTGTTCTGCCAGATGGATGATTGAAGGTTTTGATAAGTCTGGCATATCTCGCTTGGTAGGCTACCCTTTTGGCTTTACGTATTAGCCTTTCATCATGAATCTGTATCATCGTATCCTCCCTCCTATTTATTTTACTTATCCACACACACTGTATCATACTCATTATTACGTGTCAATAGGTTATTGATATTTATTTTTTACGCCTGACATGCCTTTATTTTTATATTCCTTTATATTATTTTATCTTATTTTATCTTATTTTATCTGCACCTCCTTATTTCCTCTTTGTGCTATATGATATAATAAGGTAAGGGAGCAAGCGAACTAAGCGCAGCAACTCAAGGTCGTTGCTCTCTTAGCCCTACCTGTATTCTTTTTCTCAAAGTGACTACCCCCACTTTTACGCACACTTGTTAACAATATTACACTGTAATATTAACAGTTAATATCCGGATACCTGTAATATATCTAGAGGACTTGCAGCCCCCTATGACCCCCACTTTGGACCACCACCACCACCACCACCACCTTCCCCCCCCCCTTGACGTTTAATGATATAATGTGTCTGTGACTAATACTAACATTACTTTCGCTTTGGCTACCGTTTATTGGCTCGTAGCCCTCTCTATCATGTTCTTTGTGCTTATTCTGATTGATTGATTAGGACATTTAAACTATGCCTATCGCTACAGACGCCCAAATACACCCTAAAGGCCGAGGCGGATGGCGGCTGGGAGCTGGACGCCACAAGGCTATCACCACCGTAGTCCGAGAAGCACTGGATACCAACGACTACTACCTGCCAAAGTATCTGGAGACACTACGTGAGATAGCGTTTGACGTATCCCAAGAGACACGTGACCGTGTATCGGCGCTTGTTTACCTAGTTAACAGGTCTCAGGGTAGCCCAAAAGCTCAAATAGACGTGCAGGGTAAGGTGTTGGTGGTCACGCCTGACATGCTGGAGCTCGAGGCACGGAAGCTGAACGAACTAGCACAGGCTCACCGGCAATTGATAGCGCCGCGTGGTGACATGACCGTTGTCACCACGCCTGAAATCGTTGACTTAGGCACGAATTCGAACCCCCTATATAATAAGGTAAGCGATGATGACGCCACCACGCCTAGCTTGACATAAGAGCTATAGTGCGCCCTATCCTCACCGGCTTGCCTGGGAAGTGGGTTGGGGTGTAGAGAATGGGGTTTTATTTGGGTTAACCAGGCTCAGAAAATTACACAAGGAATTGCAGAACAGGTTTACATAACAAGAGGTGGAAGATGAATAAAAGTGTAGTAGGGTTAAGGTTAGTGAAGCCGCTAGGGGTAAGGATAGAGGAAGCGAAGGTAAAGTGGAAGGTAGTATTAGAGGGGGTATGCAGGGGGAGAGGTATAGAGCCATGTAAAGAGACGCCGTTACTCAAGATAGAGATGCCTTGTGGGGAAGCGGTGGCGTACGAGCGATATGAAGACATACCTGAGGGAGACGTAAGGTGTCCATGTGGGGATGAGGGTCACTGGATAATAAAGCACGAAGTAGCGATGAGCAGCAAAGAGGGGGAGGAGGTAGCCAATTCAGAGTTCATGAAGTGGTTTTTCCGGTATGGGGAGAGGGAGTGCAGGGTAGAGGGGTGTTACAGGTGGACAGTAGAGAGGGGGAAGAAGTGTCACCGGGCATTTTTAGAGATGTGCAGGGGGAATTAGGGATAGGATGGAAGCTGACGAATACGAAGAGAAGATAGAAGCGATAGCGTACAAAGAGTTCAGGGAGTTAAGCGGTGACGAATTAGCTCTCTGCAAGGTAGAGAACGAATTAAGCAAGGCGGACTTCAGGCGTTTTCTAAAGTGGGTCAGGATAATTCAGCCGCCGATACAGGGGATGACTGGTGGTGGGATAATCAAGTTCCAGATACTGCCGCATGTTGATGAGATAATCAAAGCGCTAATGACTGTTCCGTTGATTTCGATGTTAAAGGCGAGGCAGATATATTGTTCCACTGTACTGTCGGCCTTTCACTTATGGATGATAAGGTCGAAGATAGGGGCGAATGTGCTGTTATTCAGCAAGGGGCAGCCGGAGTCGAAGGAGCTGTTGTCCAAGTCGCACCGGATATATAATCTTCTACCACCGTTTATGAAGTATAGTATTGACCCGGACAGCACGGAGGAGATGGGGATGCCGGTGATGAACTCGGCGATAAAAGCCTTCCCTTCCACACAAAGCGCTGGCATCTCATATACAGCCTCACTGGTGACGTGTGACGAGCATGCGGCTCATCCCTATGCTGATGCCAACTATATTTCCAGTAAGCCCACCCGTGACCAGGGTGGGCAATTTATCAGTGTTTTTACCGCTGACCCATACTCTAACGATAACCTGGCGACTGCCATATTCACTGATGCGTTGGAAGGGAAGAACGATTTTGTACCCCTTTTCTTTCCTTATGACGTAGTGCCCGGGCGGGATGATGAGTGGTACGACAGGACAAAGCGCAATATTCCGGAACGTGACCTGGCACAACTCAGTCCCGACCTCTACATGGCTAAAAACTTTCCTCGCACTATAGAAGAGGCACTTGGGTTAAGCAGTTCGGTAGCAGTATTTGACAAGAAGGTGCTTAACTCCATGATGGATAGCGTAAGGTCTCAGATAAATAGTGGGGAATTATGGCAAGATATTGATAACTCGGTCTGTCATGTTTACAAAGACTATTCTGTCGGTCGCCAGTACATAGCTGCTTCTGACGTTTCGTTGGGGGTCGGGGGTGACTATGGCACTCTCTGTATTATGGATGCCAAAACGGGAGAGGTGGTTGCCGATATAATGAGCAAGGAAATTAAGCCGGAAGAACTTGCATATCACAGTGTTAATTTACTTAAGAGATTCCGCAATCCCAGGTGGTGGATTGAGCATAACCTGTACGGACGGACGGTTATCAGGACGGCAATAGACCTCGGCTATCGGAATTTTGGCTACACTGGTGATAAACCCATACCCTGGAGCACGATTGATGACAGGGAGATTCGGCGGGTCGGGTTCTGGACTGACGAAAAGAGCCGTGCGGACTTGTTTGGCTCACTGATTGCATCTATAAACACCTTCCAGATAACCCTTTATAATGAGGAGGGGCTACGACAATTTTATTTCATGATACGAAATGTTGCCAAAGGTGGTAAAATAGAGGCAAGTAGTGGTAAGCATGATGATTACGTTATTACGGTGGGTTTGTGCTGGCTTAAAAGAAGTGATGTGTTGCCGGTCAGCCAGCCGAAGCCTATTGAGACGCTGCACTGGGGCGGTCAGCAGAAGTCGATTAAGGACTTCATACTTAAAGGAGGAGTGAAATGAAGAAGAAGGTTGTTAAATGTCCTGATTGCGGGAAAAAGGTTAAAAACCTGGGGAGCCACAAGAGATTTTGCCCTGCGAGACAGCAAGTGGAGACTGAAACTGTGAATGATGACGTTCAACAACCTGTAGTGTCTGCTATTCAGGAAACGCAGACGAAGGTGGAAACGATTACGAGGCCGGTAGCCGGCACCCCCACACCATTTGAAGGAGTGAAAATTAGAACAACTCAGAATTATGTACCTGAAATGCCGGATGACCCGAAAACTGCCGAAATATTGCGGAAGGTCATTAAAATGCTGGTGCCGTCTTTCCCTGATGAAAGACTAAAGCGACAGTCTATAGCGAGAATTGAGCGTTTCCTGACCCCGCTTCCACCCTCGTTACAGATGGAGATGGAAGCTAGATTTAAGGACATATCCCCATAGGAGGGCTAAATGAAACCAGAAAAACCCACCAGTGGCGACATCTGGTCACTATACCAGAAGACGGAAGATTACTACAGTAAGGAACTGTGGGATGCTTTCAAGGATGATGAAAAATATTACGAACTTGAATTTAAGGGTGACCTTAGAATACCTGACGAGTATCATACTGAGGGTATCGTTCTGCCTACGGCACGGGATATGGTCGATACTTATGTTGACCATATCGATATTTCCAATGCGAGAGTTTTTGTCAACAAGTATGGTACGCATGACTCGGATAAAGAAAGCGCCGATATGCTCAGGAAATTCTATCTTGGCACCATACAACAGACGAATGTCGAGTCTGATATTTCCCCCTGGCGGGTAGCTTCAAAACACTACGGGCTTCATGGGCTTGGCGTGTTTAAAACAACATGGGATAAAGACTCAGACAAGTATCCGATTCGTTTAGAAGCAGTACCCCCATCAAATATTCTGCCTGACCCAACCTTCGGTGATAGGAATTACGTGTTTGAGAGATACAAGAGAATACTTTTTGATGTTAAGAGAATGTATCCTTACTGGACAAATCCTAAAGGCAAAAAGGATGTCGATGCCGAAGTGGAATATATCACATACTGGGACAAATATTACCGGTGTGATTTTTTAGATGGGCAACCTGTCTTGCGTATCAGGGGTGGTGTGGACACTCATAAGTACGGTTTCATCCCGTATGTTTTGATTGAGTCCGGCTTGGGCAATCTTTCACCAGAGGCTAGCCCTGCTAAGAGATATGTCGGGATGCTGAGGTATATTTTCGATATGTTAAGGGCGGAATCACGTGGGTTTTCACTGGCTGATATTGTACTGTCAAGGGCAGCATTACCCTGGGGAGTAATTGAAGGGGATAATGCGGCAGCAGTTGGGCAGATACAAGCTAAGTTTGGAACATTTACACCGCTTCCAGAGGGGGTAACAATAAAGGAAATGGTTTCCCCTGTACCTCCTGACGCATTAAATGGTCATCTTGCCAGGCTCTCATATTATATCTCCGCTCATGCTGCCCCGAATTCTGTCAGGGGGCTCCCAGAGCAAGGAGTGCGTTCGGGAGCAGACCGCAGATTGTTGATTGCAGAAGCCGCTACACGTTATCAATATAGTAGAGATGCGTTTCGGCATGGGACTTCAAAAGTGCTGACGAACTGTGCTAAACTGCTGAAAAATAAGTTACCTGACAATGTAAGAGTCTGGGCACGCACCCCTAATGAAGAGTTTAATGTTGAGATAAAGAAGGACAAACTAAAAGAGCCTTTTACCTGCTATGTTGAGTTTGCGCCTATCTCCGAGCAGGATGAGTATGTCCGTCATGACGATTTGGAGAGGTTAGTCAAGTCAATGATTGTAACGCCTGACTGGGCAAGACGGCAGATGTCAAACGTGGATGCTGAGGCGATGTCAAGGGACGAAGAAAAGATGTTGCTGAAACAATCGCCTACTTATATTGCCTTTAAAGAGCAGATACTACAAGCCGTGTTGCAGGAAGAACTTGGTGAGGCGGGTATATTGCCACCACCAGCGGGTGCCCCTACCGGAGCAGGCATTGAGGAAGCAGGTCGCCGAATCGTGCCTCCTGTGCCGAATCGTGCGCCACTCGGTTCACCGGAGAATCTACAGAATGAGATGGAAGGGATGAGGAGCCAGACACCGATAAACCCGACTCAAGGTATGGGTGGAGGTGGCAACCGATGAACATTTACGAAGAATTAGCGAAAGAACTCATTGATGAAAAGGGTTTAATCAAGGAACTTATAAAAGAGGACTTTGGGGAAATAATAAAAAGTATAAAGGATAAGAGGCGAGCACAACTGGAAAAGGAATACCAGGAGATGCTCGAACTCGAAAAGGAGGTCTAATATGGCAGACCAGAATCAGCCCTGGTGGACAAGTGCAAAGGAGGAGGCACAAAAGAAATATCAACCCAGTACATATATAACACCGTATCAACAGGCAATGTTGGAACAAGGGGTATCCCCTGAAGACCTGGGAATAGATATAGCCACCCTACCACAAAAATCGTGGATTGTTCCATATACACAGTCGCCTATTGTGCCTGATTACAATAAAAACGTTCACCCCTCCTCAATTTTCCCGCCTGGGGTTCTCCCGACAACTGCTCCGACAACTGCTCCGACTACTACAGATGATGATTTAATCCGACAACTGGCTGAAGCGCTTGGTATTGACCCAGCGCTCCTACTTGGCGGCGGTGGTGGCGGTGGTGGCGAAGGCAGTACCCCCCTCACCAAGCCAGATGACAGTATGCTTTCTGACCCTGTGAATAATAAGTGGATGTATGATAGCTCTGCCAACGCAGGATTGGGTGGGTGGGTAGAGGTCGAAAAATACTCGGCTTATGAACAATGGCTGATGGAGAAGGCAAGGATAGACGCAGACAATGCCAAACTTAAAGAAGCAGGCATTCCACAACCTACTGATGTCCCCCAAGATGCTTATGGTAGAGTTCCTGTATGGGATGCACGGGACGGTCTTTGGCGTTATCCTCCTGATTGGGGTCAGGTGCCAGCCAATATTGCAGAGAAAAACAGGTTACAGGCGGAAGAGGCAGCTAGAGCGCAAGCTGCTGCACAAGCTGCTGAACAAGTAGCGTACCAGAATCAACAATTAGCATTGCAGTCACAGCAACAGTCATTACAGACACAGCAACAGGCATGGCAAAGACAACAAGCAGAGACTGCCGCTGCTCAAGAGCAGAAGAACTACCTGGCACAATTAGCAGCCCAGCCGATTAGCTGGCTTCAACATGCGGCCGCTTCAGGGCAGCAACCTGCGGTACAGCCCTGGATGTTACCCCTGATGCCCCAACAGTATGCAGGAACGGTTGCCGGTGCGCCTTTACCTGGTTTTCAGCAAGGGCAAGAAGGGGCAACGCCAAGTATGGCACAACTTCCTGCCTTAACTAACCCTTCACTCCAATACTGGCAAAGAATGACACCAGCGGCACAACAGCAATTTCTAGGATACAGACAGGCTCGTACTGGTTCCAGACCAGAAGATACTTTATGGAGGTTCCAGACAACGGCTCCACCATCCGGACAGAATAAGCCACTTCAGTATGTTCAATGATGAGTTTAGAAGATAAGATAAGGACATTAAATCCTCAGCAGCGTGAGGAACTAAAGTCACGTTTGGCTGGAGCATTAAACCAGATGCCAGAAGCTACCCGTGCCTCTATGCTGGACCGGCTACGTGGTCTTCAGACATCTACTGCTCCTTCTATGGCAAGACTCGCTACAGCACCTCCCTCTGCAACAGCAACGCCTCAAGCCCCTGCTGATTTACAGTGGTGGCAGAAAGGATTGCAAGCGGTAGCAGCACCATTTGAGGCTGTGGAAAAAGGATTTGCGACTGCGGTTACTGCTCCCTTTACGAAGCCAGTGGCAGGTACGGAAAACTTACCCTTCTGGGAGAGGGAACGTGCGGAGTATGAAGCATGGCAATCTCCCTGGGGTGTGAAAGGGGCTATCCAATCAGTTCCCTGGTTTGCTACGGCTATCGCTAGTGGTGGTATTGGTGTGGTTGGCGGACTTGGTGCGAGACTCGGCATATCAGGGCTTACTAAAGCCGCAGCAATAGGCACGAAGGTACTGAAACCTGCGTTACAGGTTGAGAGGATAATAAATTATCCCATAAGTAAACCACTGGAATTGGCTGCCAAAAAGGTGCTGCCTGGAGTGGTTTCTAAAGCAGCACGAATAGTGACTGATTTACAACCAATGAATGACGCTATATCGGCAGCAACACAACCTAGTAAGCTCCGTAGTCTGGTCAATATGAGCATTGGGGGTAAACAACCTTTCAAGGGTATGGCGGAAGCTATCGCTGGCAAGGCTGCAACTGCAGATAACCCTGCTGCAGTGGGATTAGTAGGCAGGGCAATCCTTAGATTTGAAGGTGCTAATAAAGCTATCGCCACTACATCGACTTTGAACAGGCTTGGTAATTCTAAGAAATTATTTAACCTCACCGATGAAGGGTTAATGAAGATAGGTGAAAAAGAAGTACATCTCAATACAATTAGAACCTACCCTGAGAAATATGCCAAAAATCTTACTAGTAAACAAAACGATTGGATTAGGCAAGCACAGATACTTGAACAAGAAAAACTGGCATTACTAGAGCGGAACGGAATCGAAATCAATAAGTTGAACTTCGAAGATGGTGGGGTCTATGCCGGCAGACGAGTTGTTGGTAAATTCACACCTGAAGGAGAACTTATTGAGGGGGGGTATATCGGCGCCGGTCAGCCTGCGAAACCAGGCGTTAAAATGGCTCAAGAAAAAACCCGTGTGTTCAACGATATTAAAGAAGCCACTGATGCAGGCTTTCGATACCTGCCAGAAGAAGAAGCACTCTATTATAATACGGCAGGGGCTTATAACCGTGTGGCTGATAAGCAATTTGCCAACTGGTTTCTCGAAAGAGTCCCGTACCGTACAACAGCAGTTGGTGGGGATATTGCGGTGGCTAATACAACTATGAAAGGTACTCAGACGGCTTTGAAGCAGATGAATAGCATCGCCTTAAAACTTAAAAACAATGAATCAGTTTCAGGTCAAATGCTGAGGGGTATCAAGAAATATTATCCAGAGGAATACGAACAGATAAAACTGTTTACTAAGGGCAAGTATACCCAGTCTGATGTCGATGGGGTACTTCGCTTTGTGTGGAATGAACAAAAAACCAATGCGGCAGATTGGGCTAATATAAAGAATGAATTTACTAAAGCCCGCAAGTCATTAGTCAGACCTGGATTTACTGGAACGATGGCTCCTGATATACCAGCCTTTGCGGGAAAGGTGTTTACCTCTCCCGAAGCTAAGGACTATATCAATATTATCAGGAAGGAACTCAATCCCCAGTTCAATTCGGCACTCAATGCAGTTAATCAGGTCAATGCGGTGGGGCGTTACTTTGCTCTAGCTGGTGATGTAAGTGTTGGTAGTATACAGTTACTATTTCTTGCTGGAGCACACCCAAAGATATACGGGAAGGCGATGACCGGGTTCGTGCGGAGTTTCTTTGACCCTCTGTACCATGACAATTTTATTGCCAAACATTTAGCTACTATTCAAAATCATCCCGGATTGATAATCTCAAAGGGTGGAGCAACGGAAATGACAGAGGCAATGGCAAGAGAAGGTTTGCTAAACAAAGGGCCTCTTAAAATAATCGGAACACCTCTTGTTCCATTTCAGAGGGGGTTCGAGACTGCGCTTGATACGGCTGGTGTATACATGGCTGAGGCATATCAGCATCTTGGGACATCGCCAGCAAGAATGGCACAGGTAGATGCTTTCATAAATGAGTTCAGGGGATTATTATCAACTAAACGGTTATCCCTATCCAGCACGCAAAGACAGTTAGAGCGTGCCACTATCCTTGCCCCGCAGTATAACAGGGCGGTTGGTGCTTTATTAACCGATATGACGCAAGGTAATTTAAGGGGGCAACTAGCACGCCAAGCCATGATTAAAGGCACAGGCGCAATCATGGCTATGACAGTAGCGGTATCGCTTGCAATGGGGGAGAGCGAAGATGAGATAGCCGACCATCTTAATCCTATGTCCAGTAACTTTATGACGTGGGATGTAGCAGGGCAAAGGGTTGGGCCCGGGTCTAAAGTCCGGAGTTTGATGTATCTTTTCGGTAAAATTACAAAGAACCCTGAAGATGCGGCATATCATGCCAGCAGATTTGTAAGAGGTAATTTCTCTCCGTTTCTTGGGACAAGTATAGACTTAATAACAGGCAAAGACTATATGGGAGACCCCACAAGAGACGGGCTACTGAATCTCACCGAAACAGTGGTTGGGGAGAATTTACTTCCAATCTGGGTTCAAAGCGTTACAACTGAGGGCGGTGAGTTAAAAGAACGAGTGCTGCGTGGACTTACTGAGTTTGGTGGTGGACGTGCATATCCTGCGGGTTCTTATGTGGAGTTAAGAGAGTTACAGGATAAAAAGGCACAAGAGCAATATGGGGTATCATGGGAAGCGCTGGGGCAACGGGCAGACGGAATGGTTGCGCAGATGCAGATTGCGAGAGACCCTGAGCTACAACAACTGACTATGAAAGCCAGTGAGGAGTCTGCGAAGTTCGCTCACGGTGAGCAGTTGGTATGGAATTCATATACTGACAGAGCAGACCAAGTTGGGAATGTAGTTTTAAAGGAAATTCAACAAGCATCCGTGCAGTTTGAAGCTACCGGAGACGGCAGTAAATTAAGAGAGCGGGTAAATCAAGCATACTGGCTGAAGTCGCAGATGATGAACGAACTGCTCCAACAAGACGAGTTCAAGCTCGTAAAAGACGCATTCGGTAAACCGTTAACTCCTGCGCAGAGACAAGAAATGCAACCGCAGAAGTTACTTTATCGGGACTATAATGAATTGATGTACTCCCCTGATATGTTCGACCAGTACGGCGAGTATCGATTTGATGAAGCGGATAGGCGGAGACAACAGTTCATTCAGCATTATGGCAGTGAAGCGTTAGCCTCCGTAGAAGCGGTTATCGGTGAGAAACGGGCGGACGAACCGATAGCGGTCAAGGCACTAAGGCAAGCAAGAGAAGTCCTCAAACCCTATTGGGCTATTGAAGATGCGGTCTATGCCAAATATGCGACTGGGTTAAAACAGATTGCCGTGCAGATTGACAATATCGAGAGGACTGATAGGATTGCTGCCAAGCGTTTGTTATTAAAATATCCTGATATTATGAGAGCAAGGAAACTAATCGCTGTTGCCAAGAAGAGGATGAAATTACAACACCCGGATATGGCGACAGCACTAAGGATATTCTATTCATAGGAGAGGTGTATGGATAAGAAAGTAACAAAGCCACCTGATATGGCAATCACTGCAAGGAATGAAGCCATGATGAATATGCTCATGCAACCTGTTCAGAAGCCAAAAGTCTCAGAGAAGAAGACAAAGAAGGTAAAATAAATGAGCCCGCTAACAGATAAGGGGAAGAAAGTTCTCAAATCCATGAAGAAGGAATACGGTGCTAAGAAAGGCGAGCAGGTATTCTACGCTTCGATTAACAAGGGTAAGATTAAAGGGGCAGAGAAGAAGCGTTGATAGACTCTAAAGGTTATCTCCGCTGTGATTCCTGCAACACCATCTTGGGGCGCAACCTCGAAGGGAAGGTGGAAATTATCTGCTGGCGTTCCAAGTGTCACCGTAATAACGTTTTTACGTCCGGTTATGACAGTCATAAACTAATTTTAGCAGAGACTAGACAAGGCATGGTATAATTAACTCAGTAAATTAAAAACTGAATATGAGAGCTACCAGGTAGCCGTTATTTATGTGAGCTTTTAGGAAGCCGTGAATAACGGCTTTATTATTTTTAGGAGGTATTATGGAGGACGAACAAACTAACGTTCAAGCGGAGAATGTTCCTGGAGAGGGGACACCTTCCACAGAAGCGCAGAAACCTTTAGATGAAACCAGGCTGCAACAGATTCTTTCGGAACACTCTGAGACATTAAAAAGACAACTTCAGAGCGAAAAGGATAAAGCGATAGCCGAGGTCAGAAAAGAGGCAGAGCGCAGAATCAGGATGGCAGAAGATAGGACATCTGCTATCAAGTCCACTCTGGCTGGATATGACCCTGACTCCGGGAAGGATTTGGGGCAGACAGTCAGGATGGCAGAATTAGAGGCACAGGAGAGGAGTCGGCTATCATATGCGCAACAGGAAGAGCAACGCAGGTTGCAAGAACAAGCCTATGGCTCTTTCAAGTCGCAAGTTGCTCAGTATGCTACTGATGTCGGATTAGACCCTCAGAAACTTGATTGGGGGGATGATTCGGAACAGCTTTTGGATAAGCAGTCTCGACTATTGAAACAAATCGGGACTCAACAGAAGGAATCTCAGAAGCGTGCGCAAGATGAGCTAAAGAAACAGCAGGCAGACTTCGAGTCAAAAATCCGGGAGGAACTCGGGTTAGATAAAGTGCCTCGGGGTAGTGGGACTGCATTGGATGCTGGGACAGCTTCATTAAAGGAGATTACCGAAGCACTCAAGACCCCCACTAAAATGACTAAGGAACAACGGAAAAAATATTTGGAATCTTTCCAATAAACAAGGAGAAAACATAACATGGCGACTGTAACTGTAACTTCGGCACTTGACTTTGTGCCTGAAATCTGGTCGCTTGAAGTGCTGGACTCATATGAGAACACTCATGTGTATCCCTCACTGTTTGACCAGGGCTATACCGAGTTGAAGGACATCGGGTACGGCGACATAATCAATGTCCCGGATATTCCGTCAATGTCGGCTGGCACCGTGACACAAGGTAGTGCTGTCACCTTTACGCAACCCTCTCATTCAACTGTGCAGATAACTGTAAGTACGTGGAAGGCGGCTGCGTTTGAATTCCCTAACCTGGTGCGTGTTCAGGCGATGCCCAGTCTGAGAAAGGGTTATACGGAGAAACTGGGCCTGGCTCTAAAAGAGGCTATTGATGATGACTGTGCTGGTCTGATGGACGACTTTAGCAATACCGTAGGAACTGATGCGGTCACTTTGACCGATGCTAATGTGCGCAGGATTCGACAATATGCTGATGACAACAACTGGCCGACTGAGGGCAGGGTATTAGTAGTTAGTCCGGCACAGCTAATGGACTTCTATGATGTGGAAAAGTTTACCAATTCCCTATATCGTGGGACTTCACTGGCTGCCGAGAAATCTCGTGGCTACATCGGCCCGCTTTATGGATTTGATGTTCATGAGTCTTCAAATCTTGACGCTACGAGTAGTGGGCATGACATGGGTGCGTTCCACAAAAGGGCTTGCGCTCTTGTTATCTCAGATGGGCCGAGATTGGAGCAGTGGCGTAACGTCACTAAACTACAGGATGAAGTAATTGTCCATGCTACTTGGGGTGTTAAGCGGATGAGAAATGCCGATGGTGGCGTGTACGTCTTGGGACTGTAGATGCACAGGTTAGTTGGGACTTTCACAATACCCGATGATGTGCCTGACCGTAGAGTAGTGGAGAAGGCTAAGGAGTTATTTGTCAAGCCGTATTATGAGAGCTACTTCAATGAAGGTTGGAGACTCAAAACAAGGATACGCTTGGGCAAGGCAGTTCCTTTGACTGAGGATATAGAAAACCACGTTAAGCGGTTTCAACTCTCTGCTTTGTGGGAAAGGGCACCGATATTACACAGGGTGGATGTGAAGGATTCAATCATACCTAAACTACTGGAAGACAAGAGATTCCAGTTAGTCGAATAACCGCCCAAAGTAAAATAAATAAGGGGACGAGGAGAAGAGGCGGAATGAGTATCTTGCCTCGCCCTCTCTAATGGAGAGATATGAATAATCTAGCGATTGATAACAAACTGACATTTAGCCAAAAGGGTAAAATAGTTGTTAAGTGCCATAACCGTTCTGGCGCTACTCTGTGGCCTGGGGATGTGGTAATCCTCGATACAACCAACTCTACTGATAGCGACATTTGTGTTACTATCGGGAACACAGCCGATGACGTTCTGGTTTTCGGTATGGTGATGGAGCAAATACCCAATCTCGGCTATGGGGACATTCAAACCGATGGACCAACTGCGTTACTTAGAGCAGACGGTAATACTGACATAGCTGCTGGTGATGAGCTTGCCTGCCTTAATACGGCAGACTATACGACCGGCACGGCAACGTTCACTCTGGGTTCTACTACGGTAGCTGGAGGTAGCACTGTATGGGCTGCGGCTCATGTTGGATGTTACATCACGGCTACGACATCTGCTGAGAGATACCGCATTACAGCGGTGGGCAGTACCACTTCACTTACAATCGACCATGCCTTCGGGTCAGCTACGGAGACTGGTGTTGCCTACGCCATTACCTTCAAGGGGAAGGCAATGAAAGCGACTACCGCAAAGGGTGGTAACTTCGCTGTTGCTTTAGAAGCCTATACTACCAATGACGCCGGTGGCGTACTCAATGCTTGGTTGCATGCGCCTGCGAGAATTGATGCTAGTGCTGGCGGAAATACCCTTGATGAAGCCTATGATGAGGGTGGCGTTGGTGCTGGAAGAACAGTCACCGTAGACCAGGGTGCTGTCGTTCTAGCGGGCAGCCATGCTACCAACGATGTGCTTCAAATTACTGGTGCATCTGGCTCCGGTGCTCTTATAGACCTGGCTCAATCGGGTACTGGCGCTGATATTGAGGGTACAGGTGACACGTGGACAGTAAGTAAGGCTGGTGTTGCCAAGTTTGATTCACTAAATACGGTTGGTGTCATCATCTTCACGGCTGATACGCTTGGCACGGGCTCTCCAATGATAGGAAGCGACAACACAGGTGATGTCACTGTCAACGCTCTAACTGGGAAGATTGTGCACTTGGCAGTCAATGATGTTGATGTGGTGGATGTGGCGGGGGCTGCCATTACCTTGAAACAGGCTGTCACCGTGTCCACTGGAGGCATAGCGGTAACTGGGGCTTCTAGTGTTGCAGGTGCGGTTACAGTTAGCACTGGTGGTATTGCAGTTACAGGCACTTCCAGTATTACGGGTAATACCACGATAACTGGTGACTTGCTCGTAAGTGGCTCTCTTACCTTTGGTGGAAACTGGACGGTGGGAGCGACTCTGACCGTTGACGAACTTATCCTTGATACGGACGGTACACAACCGGCTGGTACAAACTGTTACTGGGTGAGAGATAATGCCGGAGACTTGACGGGTAATGCAATCACTGGTAAGCAGGTTCTCATAGCGATTAACAACACTGACGAGTATACCTTCTCCGTTACGATACTCGACATGAACGCTAATGCTCTTGATAACTGCGGGTACATTATCCTGAACGCTGCGACTAACCCCGCTGGTAGTGAGGTGTTTGTCTCACATGATAATATCGGCGACCTGACTCTAAATGCTCTGACAGGCAAATCAATCCACTTTGCCATAAATGCGGTGGATATACTTGACCTTACAGCGACTACCTT
>Ga0180008_1001459_pt1 | contig 14814 bp, 16 predicted proteins | sample MM_PW_MetaG_FD_121121 | JGI IMG/M metagenome (GOLD analysis project Ga0180008, IMG submission 121121) | Groundwater microbial communities from the Aspo Hard Rock Laboratory (HRL) deep subsurface site, Sweden - MM_PW_MetaG | ecosystem: Environmental > Aquatic > Deep subsurface > Groundwater... | reverse complement strand
CCTATTGGCATGTTTGAAACGCTGAGAATGCGCTACAAAGGAGATTGGACAACTGACTTAACGAAAGAATTGTTAGAGAAAGCAGAATTTGAGATAAACGTTGAAACAAACCTTACAAGTATTGGTGCATTGAAATAAATGAAAATAAAGAAATCAAAATTAGAATTCTGAAAACTTGAAACTTCGTGTTTTCATAATCGTATTTAAAGATGATAATTAAATTTTGAGGGGGAATTGGATGTTTAAAAAGTTAGCTGCAGAGGCATTAGGTTTATCAGATATTGGAATTGTGGTACCAAAAGCTGATTTTGATAAGACGGAAGCAGACGATTTTGTTATGCACGAATCAGGGGAAGAAATTTTCTTCTTGATTAAGACCAAAGCAGATGAATATTGTTTTACAAATAAAGCACTCATTCACGTGGATGGGGCAAGTGCGGTTAGTAAAAAAAGAATATTGAAGCGGTATGAATACGCATTACATCCAATTACAAATGTAGCTCTAGAAACGGCCGGTACCATCGATTTAGACGTCGAAATCAAATTCACGATTGGCAGTACACCGTTATCGGTAGATATTCATAAACGGTTCTTAACGGAAATTAAAGATCTTTATAAAGTCTTATTTGCAATTTCACTTGAAGTGAAAGAAAACGAAAAGAATTATGCTATTGCTGAAACAAGTTTGAATTATGCTTCTCAGTCTATTGGTCGTATTAGTAACAGTGAAGTGACTCCTGCTCAGTCATTTGAAGATATTGCTCGATTCTCACAAAACTGGTTGCATGAGAATCGCAGGAAATACGCTAAAAAAGATTTCAAAGATACTTTCGAGTTGTATATAAATCAATAAATAATTGTTGTGAAACCGTCCTTACATAACGATCATGGACGGTTTTTTTTAATTCTAGTGAGTATGAGTTAATGGATATCAGAATAAGAAAATGCAGAACTGCATCATTTTTGAAAGAAGATGTGTTTTTCTAAGCTGAATAAGGGGGAAAATACAAGTATATATTGCAAATAGAGGACGGTGAAAGAAATGTGTGGACGATATAGTTTAACTGCTGACTTCCAAGTAATTGAAGATCGGTTTGGGGAAGCGACTTTTGATATAACTAAATATGAAGAAAGCTACAACATTGCACCTTCTCAAATGGTGCTTTCAGTCGTTAACGATGGTTCGAAAAATAGACTAGGGTTTTTAAAATGGGGCCTTATTCCACCGTGGGCAAAAGAATCGAAGATTGGTTTTAAAATGATTAATGCCCGTTCAGAAACTGTACATGAAAAGCCTAGTTTTCGAGAAGCTTTCAAGAGAAAAAGATGTCTCGTTATTGCGGATTCTTTTTACGAGTGGAAACGAACGGACGACCGGAAAATACCTATGCGCATCAAAATGAAAAATGATGGACTTTTTGCGATGGCAGGTCTATGGGAATCTTGGAAATCTCCTGAAGGGGATACAATTCATTCATGCACGATTTTAACCACTGCACCAAATGAATTAATGTCAAACATTCATGATCGAATGCCTGTCATCTTAAAACCTTCGGATGAACAAAAGTGGTTAAATCCAAAATTGAATACTTTGGCTGATTTAAAGAAGTTTTTAATTCCTCTCGAAGATGGTCATCTAGAAGCATACGAAGTATCGGACAAAGTAAATTCTCCTAAAAATAATTCGCCAGAGTTGATTGAAAAAGTAGGAGACTAATTATGTAAGAATCTTTAAAAGTGTAAGAGGTGAATGACATAAAAATTTTAGAAACAGACAGGCTAACACTTCGACATTTAACTGTGGAAGATGCAGAGTTTATTGTAACCCTTTTAAATGAACCGGATTGGATTAAATACATCGGAGACAGAGGCATTCGTACAGTTAAAGATGCGAAAAAGTACATCAAAGAAGGACCCATGACCATGTATGAAGAGCATGGGATAGGCTTGTACTTAGTTGAACTGAAAGAAAGCGCACAACCAATAGGACTTTGTGGTCTGCTACATCGTGATTTCTTAAAAGATGTTGATCTTGGATTTGCATTACTTTCTAAGTATTGGGGGAAAGGGTATGCGTTTGAGGCAGCACAAGGCACCTTAATGTATGGTGCTGAAATGTTAGGGTATAGCCGAATTGTTGGCTTCACTTCACTTGATAATGAAAAATCTGCAAACCTTCTTCAGAAATTGGGAATGAAAGACGAAGGGACGATTAAATATACGTCAACTTCCGAAGATGTCCGGTTGTTCGCAATTGACTATCAAAAAAAAGATTGAAACGAGCATCAATGCCGTTTCAATCTTTTTTCAATTTATATTCCAGGAACCCACCCTGGATTTTTTAAGATTCTTTGCCATAGTGGAGTGGGAAGATCTAACTCTTCTTGTTTATCGATTTCAAGCTTCGTGACAATTTCATCTTCGCGACCTTGCTCAATCTTTTGAACCCATTCTGGGTCAATTAATAACTCCCGACCTAATCCGATTAACGGTACTCCAGAAGTTAGAGCTTTTCGTGCATCTTCTGCGGTATAGATGGATCCAACCCCAATAAGCGGAACTCTATCCCCAATGACTTCTTGTAAGAGTTCGATACGTGAACGAGTTTCTTCATCGCCGCTCTTAGGTTTAGACCAAAAATCCATAAGAGAAACATGTAAGTAATCTAGATTTTTGGAAGCTAATCTATCTACTAATATGAGTGTATCAGCCATCGTAATACCTGGTTCTTCCGGTTCTTCAGGAGAGAAACGATACCCAACGATAAATGTTTCTTTTGCGTACTCATTCACAACGCGTTTTACTTCATCTACAACAGCTAATGGGAAGGTCATTCGCTTCTCTAACGTTCCACCAAATCGATCGGTACGGCGGTTTGAGTGTGGAGAAAAGAACTGTTGTATTAAGTACGTATTGGCACCATGAATTTCAACGCCATCATATCCAGCTTCAATAGCTCGTCGAGTCATTTCGCCAAAGTCACGAGTAATAGCTTCGATTTCATTTTCCGTTAGTGCACGAGGCACAGGTTTGCCTTCTGCAGGATAAGCAACAGCACTTGCGCTAACGACATCGCCGTTTGGTGCAATCTCTTTCGGCACCTGTCTTCCAGCATGGAAGATTTGTAAAATAGCTTTTGCGCCTTCATCTTTAATTGCTGAAGCTAATCGCTTTAAGCTCGGAATCATTTCGTCTGTATGTGCTGCAAACTCACCAGGAAAACCTTGACCATTTGGGGTTCCGTATGTACAAGCCGTAATCACCATACCGACACCTTTTGAGCGACGAATATAATAATCAACTTCTTCGTCTGAAACTGTACCATCTTCATTGGAAGAGTAGTTCGTCATTGGAGCCATTACGATACGATTCTTAAGTGAAACACCATTTGAAAAGTCAAATGGTTCTAAGAGTGGTTTGTATTTTTCATTCGTCATATTTATGTACCTCCAAAACGTAGTGTGGATAGTAAGTAGTAAGAAAAAGCATAATGTCACTTTATGCTTTCGCTATAAAGTAGTCAAAAGATATGCCTAAATCTGAACTTATGAGTAGTGTCAGGAAGTCCTCTCATCAATTTTTACTATGACAAATTGATAACACCCAATAATCATTGTCAGCAAAAAACCACCTGCAAAATAGCCAGCTAATACATCACTTGGATAATGAACGCCTAAATAGATTCGGCTGAGTCCAATTGAAAGAATCATGAAGAAGCTAAAAATAGACAAAATGATACGACCCCAGCGAGCTGGGCTATGTTGCCACAAAACAAAGATGAGTATTCCATAAATACCGAAAGCATTCGTCGCGTGACCACTTGGGAAACTGTATCCACCAATTTCAATAAGGCGATGAAAATCGGGTCTTGCTCTTTTGAATAATTGTTTTAATAGACGGAAAAGGTAATGTGAACCGAGCAAAACGATAATAAAAAGTAGAAGTTTTGAATGATCCTTCACAAAGAAGTAGAAGATAATAAAAATGACAAAGGCTAAAATATGAATGAAAGACATAGAGCCAATGTAAGTGAAAAATTGCATGATAGTTGTTAAGAATGAAGTCTCGAAATCTTGAATATAAGTTGTGATTATTTTGTCGAAACGATCCAGCTTATTCAGACGAACTAAGATAGCTATCAATCCAAATCCAAATGCGAAGAATAAACTTAGCGATAAAAATAACTTAAAATTATATGGCCACTTCATGTATTAGAAGATAACTCCTTTCAAGCATGGATAACATTTATGGTAAAATAGCCAGAAAATAGTAAATAACTGTATAATCACATTAGGGGGGATATGTTTGAAGAAAATTATTTTAGTAGTTAGCTTGTTAATGATAACTGCTTGTTCGAATAGTTTAGATACATCCAAGTTAGTGGAATCGAAAAATAGTGAGGTAGCCATGAAATTCTATAGTGCTCCTTCTGTGGAAGTAGCCATTGATTCATTGCCGTACGAGGTTAATTTACCCGAGCAATTACCATTCAATGCAAAGGAATTCAATTCTTTAGGCATTACAGATTACGGAGGTAAAGGGCTCAATCCAGAAGCTAGTTTTATTACAAGTGATGAAAATACAAATGAATTAATAATTACAACGACAACTGCAAAAGTGGAATATCCTGATACCACTCCTAAAGAAATCACGTTGAAAAATGGATATCAAGCTTTTTACATGGCACCAAATCGATTAGATGTTGTTGTTAAAAACGTTACATATTTATACACGTTAATAATGCCGGAATTAGAAGAATCTCAAATTGAAGAAGAATTGCTCAAGTTAGCAGAGCAATTAACCGAATAAAAAAGCCATTCAGCATTAGAATGGCTTTTCTCATTTATTTAATTCTCATGTATTCCACGACTTTTTGATCAATCATGCCACGAGGTTGGACACGTTCATCAAAGTTTTCAATTAAATGATATGACTCAATGGCGTTTAATAAATCATCGTGTTCAGACAGTTCACGCTGTAAATGGCCATTTTCGTATAATAACTCTTGAAGTTCTTTTGCAAGGAAGCCTTGCACTTCAACCACATCTTCAGGCAATGTAGGCTCAAAATACAGTTTATGTAACTTTAATAATCGAGTTAGCTCTTGAACAGGTTCCTCATGATCATCTACTCGTAAATCGATATAGCGATCATTGTAGCCCCCATAACTGCCATTTTCTTTAACAATCAACAAGGCTGCAGATTGTTTTCCGCGGCTATCACCACCCGCTGAATCTCCCGCCAGTAAGGCAGACAACAATCGCTCGGCTAATGAACCTTGTGTTTGCAGGAAAGTTGACTCCATCGCTTCAATCGTATGTTGATCCACTAAAATATTTCCTTGAACTGCAAATTTATCGCCAGCAAAACCACCAGCCCAATCGAAACAATCTTCTCCAGTAAACGTAACACTTCTTCCTGTAGCATCGATAATACCAACTTGTCTTGAGGCAGATTTGTCATCTGACTGTATTAATTTATCAAGCACTTGTTGAGGAGAAAGCCCTTTTTCTAAAAGCTCTAGCCCATGTTTTCCATAATCTAAATTCGCCCACGACTGAGTTGCAATTGCTCCGACTCCAGCTTTTGCAAAGGGAACAACTGCCCCAACCGCTAAAAACTTTGATGCAACAGCAACACCGAGCTCTTTTGTTTGTGGATCATATCCAACGATAGAAAATGTCATGTCAATTTCCTCCTTGAGCAAATTTGGGTTATTAAACTATTTATTTAAAGCTAGCAATCTACGGTGAGTATCATCATCACAGATAACATACAATATGGCATCTGGAGGAATATTCTCGTCTAATTTTCGATTAATATCCATATGATCCCGGTCCGCAATTAAAGTTGCACCGTTTGAGAGTAATTCATGAAAAGCATCCCCATAGGTTTGCCACTTTTCATTTCTTGGTACTTCAAACAAGTCTTCACCAATACTTCTGCTTATTAATTGCGTCACAATGGTACTGACGTTTTGATGCATGGCTGAACGAACCGCAAGCAAAGATGTTGTTTCTTGAGATAGGATAAACTCATCCACTTTCACATGTGAGAAATTAGGGATTTGTTTTTTAGTCATAATTTCAACTGTCGTGTGGACATGACTAGCTAATCGTTCAACAGTTATGGCAATCGTTAGTGTCTTGGCATCACGTAAAGAAGGAATTTGAATGGCATCATCTGCAAAAATAATGACAGATTTGGCTTTTTTAATATTTGCTTGGTTAAACGTTTCTTCTTCGGAAGGATCACCTTGAATATAATGTACTCGTTCTAATGCAACATCTGTAGGAGATTTGGGTAAAGTATCAATAATCACCACTTCACTCGTTGTATCAGATGCCAATATTTCATCAACTGCTGTTTCTGTCTTTTTGCCCCAGCCGACAATAATGATATGATTTTCTTTGGTATAAGCCAATTTGCCTTCTTCCTTCCGTTTTCTAAATATAGAAAATGTGTCTACAATTTTTCCAATGACTACTCCAAGTAATCCGATGCCGAATAAATACATAAGAATGGTAAATAACCTACCTGCGATTGTAGTAGGTGAATAATCACCATATCCGACCGTGGAAAAGGTGGTCATTACAAAGTAAAATGATGTAAGAAGACTTTCAAAAGTTTGGGGTTCTAACATATAAATAGTTACCGTGCAAAATAAGATAAAGAATAATGTGGCTAATAATATGGATAAGTTTTTCATTCGAATTAATCCGAGTCCTACTTTTAAGAAAAAATGCATATGGTTATCTCCAATCGCCTGAATCTTTCGATAAATTCTAGTTTACACGTTTTCTATTCAACGTGCTATAGCAGGGTTTAGCATTTCAATCTTCATTCAAAAAGGTTGAAGGTTGGTTTAGAGGAGATTTACTGAAAACAGCAGGAAGGAATGAACTGATGACCAATATTTTAGTTGACGCAGATGGATGTCCGGTTGTAGATTTAACCATTAAAATTGCAAAGCAGTTCTCCACACCAGTGTATTTGTTCTGTGATACCGCTCATAATATGCAACGTGATGGTGCAGAGACGATTATGGTTTCAAAAGGTGCAGATGCCGTTGACTTTGTTCTCGTGAATAGGGTGAATAAAGGCGATATCGTTGTGACACAAGATTATGGTCTTGCAGCCATGGTGTTAGCAAAACAAGGGTTAGTGATTGACCAAAACGGTCGAGCTTATACAAACGATAATATTGACCAATTATTATATAGCCGACACATGTCACAGAAAGTGAGACAAGCAGGTGGTCGCATGAAAGGACCAAAAAAACGTCAAAAAGAAGACAACGAGAAATTTGAAAAAGGATTTAGAGACATACTGGAAAATTTGCCGAAACAGTAAGGATTTGTTCCCGTTTGAATAAATAAAAATAGGTAACGCAAACTAAACCTGATTTCTTCTTTTTATTTCAATGAAAGAGGGGTGACGTGGATGAGTAAAAAAACACCGCTTGACGATAAGTCAGCACAAATTCATCACAATTGGACTCGACCGAAAAGAGCAAAGTCGCAAGTAAATGGGAATACCGAAGAAACCCAGACGACACAGATTTTAAAAACGAGCGCCAAGATTCACCGATTGTAATGATTTGAATAAGAAGAAGTCATGACCCAGTAATTTTGCTGGGTCATTTTTTTGTGGAGAAAAATGAGTCGAGTAACTTGTTTATGCACTGTTTGAACTGTTTCTAATTGCACACATTTTCGACAGATTACATATTATTTTGAAGAAGAGGTGGTGAACGATGAAGGAAGTGATAAATCCAGTTGTAACGGAAGAGCGTGAATGGCGAAAACAGCAAAGAAAGGGTCGCATGAAAGCAGCGTTGACCATATCGTCTCCGTTGATGTTACTTGTGTTATGGGAATTTTTATCACAATCAGGTCTCATCGATTCCCGATTTTTCCCTCCGCCGACTCAAATTGTATCAACTTTTACTAGCTTGCTAACAAGCGGTGAGCTATTTAGCCATATGGGGATCTCTCTTTTTCGAATACTTGCTGGATTTTTGTTAGGCGTAATTCCCGGAATTATCATTGGTTTGTGTATGGGATTGTATGCACCAATTCGACACTTTGTATCCCCACTAATCATGGCGTTAATGCCGATACCAACACTGGCTTTATTGCCATTAATATTAATCGTCTTTGGCATAGGTGAAACATCAAAAATTGTGACGATTGCAGGTAGTGTATTTTTCCCAGTAGTCATTAACACGGTGGCAGGTGTTATTACGATTGACTCCATCTATATTGATGTAGCCAAAAATTACGGAGCCAGCCAAAAAGATTTCTTTCTGAAAATTGCTTTACCCGGCGCATTACCAGTCATGCTTGAAGGGATTCAGATGGGGCAAGCAATTGCCTTATTAACGATTGTTGCTGCTGAAATGATGGGAGCACAATCAGGAATCGGATATTTAATATGGACCTCGTATAGTGCGTTTTTATTGAAAGAAATGTTTGTGGGGCTCATCCTCATATCATTTTTTGGCTATTTGTTCTCACTTCTAATCAGAGCTTTACAACGAAAACTTTTACCATGGAGGTGACCAATCTGGAACGAACACCCAAAATTCGAATTCAAGATTTAACGAAAGTTTTTTATAAAAAACAGGACAGTATGACTGCCCTCGATAACATTTCGATCGATATAGCGGATGGTGAATTCGTTTGTATTGTAGGACCGAGTGGATGTGGGAAGACGACGTTGCTTCGAATATTAGCTGGATTGGAAAACCAAAGTGCTGGAACCTTTTCGATTGCTAAAAGTAGTGAGGAGAGGCCTCTGCAATCCATGGTATTTCAAGAACGCGGCATTCTTCCTTGGCTAACTGTTGAAGAAAATGTAGCGTTCGGACTCAATATGCGACATTTACCTGCGTCCATTGTGAAAGAGCGGACCCATTATTTTTTGAATAAAGTCGGGTTATCTAAGTTCGCCCGCATGTATCCAAAAGAATTATCTGGGGGAATGAAGCAGCGAGTTAGTATTGCGCGAGCATTCGCCAACGATCCAGAGATTTTATTGATGGATGAACCTTTTGGTGCACTTGACGAACAAAATAAATACATTCTGCAAGAAGAGTTACTATCCATTTGGTCCGAGACGAAAAAAACAGTCTTGTTCATCACTCACAGCATAGATGAAGCCCTTTTTCTAAGCGACCGTATCTTATTGATGAGTTCACAACCAGGCAAAATTTTGAAAGAAATAAAGATGGATTTACCGCATCCGCGAAAGGTAATCGACATTCGATCCAATCCGTCGATGGCGGAAAAGTTTTTAGATATTTGGAGTCATTTGCAAGAAGAAGTGCAAGAGTCAAGAAAGTGAAGGGAGCGTTCGGATGAAAAAGTGGTTAGGCGTTTTCGGCATCCTGGTGTTATTAATTGGTGGATGTTCAAATGAAGAATCCGTAGATGTGAATGACGACGTGAGTAAAGATAATCCATCAGGAGACTTAGCTCCGTTAAGTAAGAAAACGAAAGTGGTTATTGCGGAAGATGGTGCTGCATCCGGAGCGGGTTTTTATATCGCTAACGACAAAGGCTATTTTGCGGATTACAATATTGAAGTGGAATTTGCAACATTCGCAAACAGTGATGATATGTTGCCAGCTCTTGCATCAGGAGAAGTTGATATTGCGGGCGGTATTTCATCCGCATCGTTCTTCAATGCTATTGCACAAGGGATTGACGTTAAAATTATTGCAGACAAAGGACATAATGCGGACGGGAAATCTTATTTCACATTCGTCATTGCAGATGACTTAGCTGATGAAATCAAAGATTACAGTGACTTAAAAGGAAAACGTATCGCGGTTTCTTCAGAGAACGGGGTAGATGATTATATTTTTCATATCATGCTTGATCATGCGGGACTAACAAAGGACGATGTAGAATTTGTCTTAATGCCTGACTTTGGAAATATGATGGCTGCCATTGAAAATGGCTCGATAGATGCAGCATTACAAATTGAACCGCTCATTACGACAGGAGTTGCACAAGGGATTCATGTTCGATTTGGCGATGCAACTGACTATGCACCTGAAGCACAAATTGCCATGGTACTAGGTTCACCGCAATTTTTGAATGAAGAAAGAGATGTGGCTCTTCGTTTTATGGCTGCCTATTTAAAAGGGGTACGAGATTATAACGATGCCTTTAAGAAAGACATCGGCAAAGATGAAATCATCGAAATCATGACAAAATATACTAGACTGAAGGATGCTGCGGTTTGGGAAGATGTTTACGTAACTGGCTTAAACCCAGACGGGAAAATGTTCATCGGCGATATCCGTGATCAGTACGAACTGTATAAGAAAAACGGAGCAATTCGCGGCGAATTCAAATTTGACGAGGCGATCGATACAAGCCTTACTGAAAAAGCGGTTGAGATAATTGGGGAATATGAATAATTGAATGTGATCGGAGAGGTGGCAACTCGTTTTTCAGCTTGGACGAACGTGATTTTTGTCCTAACGCCAGAATAATTGGACCAAACGCCATATTATGACTCGCTACCGCTAAATTATCGGCCGCTATCGCCAAATAAACCCCTGCAAACGCCATATTATCGCTTACAAACGCCAAATGAATAAACCTAACCGAGTTGCCGTCATGGCGACTCGGTTTTTGGCAATTCGTCTGCTTGGGTATTACATGTCTCATGAGCAAGTAAACTAGGGTTGTGGGACGGGTTTGACGAGTAAAGTCAAAAAGTTGACGAGTAAATGTATAAAAGTGACGAGTAAATCTTCAAAGTTGACGAGTAAAACGCAAAAAGTGACGAGTAAAAGCCATGGCTTCCGGCAATTCGTATGCTTGGGAAAGAAATGCGATTTTTGCTCTATCGCCAAATTAATGGGACCAAACGCCATATTATGACTCGCTAACGCCAAATTAATAGCCGCTAACGCCAAAAAAATCCCTGCAACCGCCAAATTATCGCTTACAACCGCCATATTATAACCCGGTTTAAGATTATTTATTTTTCCATAAGTGCTTGTCATAGGCTTTATGGGGGTAAAGAAACATAGATTAGTGTGGTACACTAGAACTATAATTATCAAACTATTCTAACTTTTTAATAGAGAGGGTGGTCCAATGTTTCAGTCTTACAACGTAAAGCCGTTTTTTGATGAAATGCTTGAAGCAAGTGGGAAGCCGAAGAATCATTATCAAAAATTTTATGAGATGTTACATACGTTTACAGAAGAGGAGTTAAAAGAAAAGCATGACATGGCGCAGCTTTCGTTTTTAAGACAAGGCATCACGTTCACTGTTTATCATAATAATGTTGGAGCAGAAAGAACGATGCCTTTTGACTTTGTTCCGATCATTATTCCACCCGAAGATTGGGAGACGATTGAGAGAGGGATGATTCAACGGACAGAAGCGCTTAATCGGTTTTTAGATGATGTGTATCATGATCAGCGTATCGTTGAAGCTGGAATAATCCCTAAAGAATTGATTGATTCAAATCAGTATTACTATGCGAAACAAGTTCAAGGATTGAAAGTTCCCTTAAATAATCACATTTTCATGGCAGGTATTGATTTAATTCGTGATGAAAATGGAAATTACTTAGTTCTAGAAGATAATCTTCGAAATCCCTCAGGTATGTCTTATGTCTATCAAAATCGATATGTGATGAGACAAATTTATCCCGAATTTTTCGCTAAACACTCTGTTGAGACTTTGGAACATCAGATGACTTACCTACACGAGGCAATCATGGATCATGCTGCTGCAGGTGTGGAAAATCCACGTGCTGTTTTGTTAACTCCTGGCATGTACAATTCTGCTTATTATGATCATGTGTTTTTAGCACAACAAATGGGTCTGCAACTTGTTGAAGGCCGTGACTTAATTGTCGTGAACGACATTGTCTATATGAAGACGATTCGTGGGTTGGAAAAAGTTCATATTATTTATCGTCGCATTGATGATGACTTTTTAGATCCTGAAGCGTTTAGAGAAGATTCTACTTTAGGAGTGCCAGGACTATTGAGTGCCTATCGAAATGGGAATGTAGCGATTTTGAATGGAATTGGTAACGGAGTTGCAGATGATAAGGCAATGTATATTTACGTTCCAGATATGATCCGTTTTTATTTGAATGAAGAGCCGATTATCGATAACGTGAAGACTTATCGTTTAGAAGACCCGGTTCAACGTGACTGGGTTCTATCAAGGTTGTCTGAATTAGTGGTGAAGAATGTGGGAGCTTCAGGTGGGTACGATATGTTAATTGGTCCGCATGCATCCATAGAAGAAATCGAGACTTTTCGAGAGAAAATCCTAGAAGCACCACATCAATATATAGCACAACCAACCATTCAGTTATCACGAGCTCCTGCATACCAAGGGGAAGAATTTTACCCATGTCATGTTGATTTACGTGTATTTGTTATACGTGGAAAGGAAACACATGTATTTCCTGGAGGATTATCACGTGTAGCATTGAAAAAAGGGTCTCTCGTGGTGAATTCATCACAAGGTGGCGGCGGAAAAGATACATGGGTTATGAAGTTAGGGGGGAGAAGCTAATGTTAAGTCGAGTAGCGGATTCACTCTATTGGATGTCCCGTAATATAGAACGAGCAGAATTGAATACTCGAGTTTTAGATGTCCAATTAACTCAAATGGTTGAAACATTTTCCGAAGATTCAATTGAAGGAAAGCAATGGGAAATTCTTTTTGAAATATGTTCAACAGAAAAAGAGTTTAGCGCATTTCAACAATCAGAAGCATCGGATGAAACGTATATTCGGTATTTAGCTTTTGACGAAAAGAATGCCAATTCCATATTAACTTGCGTACGGATTGCGAGAGAAAATGCACGCATCAGTCGAGATCATTTGCCAAACGAACTATTTGAAGTTTGGAATGACATTTATTTATATGGAGTAGAAGCAGAAAGGGAACCCTTTTCCATCCGGAATTTGAGAAGTTTCTTCCGTAAAGTAAAACTAGCTTCATTAACTGCACAAGGCATTGTGGAATCTAGTATGTCTCGTGGAGTAGCGTATCGAATGATAAAAATCGGCAAATGGTTAGAACGTGCTGAAAAAACGGCACGTATATTGAATGTGGTTTGCGAACATACCCGTGAGACCCAGTTGGCTTATAAAGGTGAAGACTATTACGCATGGCTGTCTGCTTTACGAATGGTTAATGGGTACGAAGCTTATCTTAAGGTAAATCAACCTAAAATGGACCCGAAAACCATTCTGACTTTTCTTATAGCGGATGGTTCATTCCCAAGATCAATTCGTTACAATATGGATCATGTACGGTCAGCAATCGATGCACTTGAAAACGCAAAAGTTGCCCCTTATTCTGAAAAACTATACAGTGCATTGAATGAATTACTGAACGACTTTGATGTGATGACAATCAAAGAAGTAAATTCGGATGGTATGTTATCGTTTTTAAATCAATTCCAAAATAAGTGTAATGAGATTGGACAAATTTTTTCAAAGACGTATTATTTAATTGAGCCAGAATCAGCACAAATTCAATTTCAGAATGCAGAACAAGATTTACCACCGCTCGTTGAAAGGAAATCGTCTATGAAATACAAAATCGAACACACAAATATTTTCCAATATGATACGATGGTTGACCAAAGTATGAATTCAATACGCTTAAAACCGAGAACGGATGAGTGTCAACGATTGCTCTCTTATCGTGCTGAAATTACACCAGTTTCCTTAACGAAAGAACATACCGATCTTTGGGGAAATAGTGTGGAGTCATTTTTCATTGCCAATCAGCATGATCATTTAGAAGTAAAAGCAACTTCAGTCGTAAGTATTCAAAAAAGTCCTTTTATTCACAGAATTGATTATTCACCCGAAATGAGAGAGATTTTCCATTCTAGTTTGTTTCATGAACATTATTTAGCATTTTTAAGCAACACAGCCTATACATTTTTGACGGCAGAACAAATGAATAAGGTAGACTCAGAAATCGGTGAAATGCTCAACCCAGTTCAATACGCAATTAATGTCATGGGTTATTTGCATAATCACTTTACGTACGATGGGTCTTCAACTGATGTCACGACAAAAGCTTCAGAGTCTTTTGATTTGAAAAAAGGTGTTTGTCAAGACATTACCCATGTCATGTTAGGCATTCTTCGATCAAGATCGATTCCAGCAAGATATGTTAGCGGCTATTTATATGTTGGAGAAAATTCAGCATTAATTGGTGATGCAGCTAGCCATGCTTGGGTAGAAGTTATGGTTCCAGGGATTGGTTGGGTCGGTTTAGATCCAACGAACAATGTAGAGGCATTAGAAAATCACATTCGTGTGGGAGTTGGACGCGACTATGTGGATGTAAGCCCTGTTCAAGGGATTTACCGTGGTGGAAATCATAACCTCGACGTAAAAGTTTCAGTTAGCTTAATCGATCAGTGAAATAAATAAAGATGACGCCAGCACGAAATGGGCGTCATCTTTTATTTTGAATTAATGTTAACGATTATAAAACGCGAAGTTCAACACGGTTGCGTCCGTTGTTTTTTGCTTGATACAACTCATCATCAGCCATAACGTACATGTCTAAAATACGGTTTAGTTGAGATCGCTTGCAGTGAATGGCACCAATACTGATAGTGACTGGAAGCGTCTCGCCGTTATACTGATACGTCAGGTTTAATGCGCCAACGGCTTTTCTGATTGATTCAGCACAAAGCTTCAATTCTTCCGCGTCAATACCGTTCGTAAAGCAAACAAATTCCTCGCCACCATAACGGCCAAGAATGCCTTTTTGATTCCCAAAGGTCTTT
>Ga0180008_1001456_pt1 | contig 14830 bp, 13 predicted proteins | sample MM_PW_MetaG_FD_121121 | JGI IMG/M metagenome (GOLD analysis project Ga0180008, IMG submission 121121) | Groundwater microbial communities from the Aspo Hard Rock Laboratory (HRL) deep subsurface site, Sweden - MM_PW_MetaG | ecosystem: Environmental > Aquatic > Deep subsurface > Groundwater... | reverse complement strand
GCAGGAAGACCTGTTGGCAATTGTCCATGAGCCCCTTGAATCGGCGATTCTGCATTCGATGACGGTTGTGGGCTGGAGCGCCCTGTGGATGTCCTGCGGGTTGATTTTGATTGCTGCCGTAGACGTGCCATTCCAGCTCTGGAGCAGCAAGCAGAAGCTGATGATGACCAAGCAGGAAGTGCGCGACGAGTACAAAGACAGCGAAGGCAAGCCGGAAGTTAAGCAGCGTATTCGTCAGCTACAGCGCGAAATGGCCGAGCGGCGCATGATGCAGTCAGTGCCGGACGCCGATGTGGTGATCACCAACCCGACGCACTTTGCCGTGGCCTTGAAATACGACCCGGCCAAAGGCAGCGCGCCGGTGCTGCTGGCCAAGGGCGGCGACTTTACGGCATTGAAGATTCGTGAGATTGCCAATGAGCACAAGGTGATGGTGCTGGAGTCTCCGGCTCTGGCGCGGGCCGTGTTCTATTCCACTGAGCTGGATCAGGAAATTCCCGCAGGGCTTTATCTGGCGATTGCCCAGGTACTGGCTTACGTCTACCAGCTGCGCCAGTACCAGGCGGGCAAAGGCAAACGCCCCGGGCCGCTGCCAGAGATCCCGATTCCGCCGGATTTACGCCGCGACGACTGATCATCCGTGCGCGGCAATCCTCCCATTTACCGGCTGTTTGGCTCAGGCCGGTAAAGTTGGACAGCTTCTTGCAAATCCCTGCCCAGAGGCGCGCAAAGCGTCAAAAGATTGAATTGGCTGGGGTAGTGGTGTGGCAATAGATCGCTCACAAATGATCGGTGATGTGCGCAGCAACCTGTCGGGGTTGAAGCAGGGCAATCTGGGTATTCCGTTGCTGCTGCTGGTCATGCTCGGCATGGTGATGCTGCCGATTCCGCCATTCCTGCTCGACGTACTGTTTACCTTCAGTATTGCCTTGTCGATCGTCGTGTTGCTGGTGGCGATCTATGCCCTACGGCCCCTGGATTTCGCGGTATTCCCGACCATTCTGCTCGCGGCGACCTTACTGCGGCTGGCGCTTAACGTCGCGTCCACGCGGGTGGTGCTGCTCAATGGCCAGGATGGCCAAGATGCCGCGGGTAAGGTGATTCAAGCGTTTGGTGAGGTGGTGATCGGCGGCAACTACGTGGTCGGTATCGTGGTGTTTGCGATCCTTATGATCATCAACTTCGTAGTGGTCACCAAAGGTGCTGGGCGCATCTCCGAAGTCAGCGCGCGCTTCACTCTGGATGCCATGCCCGGTAAGCAAATGGCCATCGACGCCGACCTTAACGCCGGTCTGATCGATCAGGAAACGGCCAAGCTGCGGCGCAGCGAGGTGTCCCAGGAGGCCGACTTCTATGGCTCTATGGACGGTGCCAGCAAGTTCGTGCGCGGTGATGCGATTGCCGGCTTGCTGATTCTGTTTATCAACTTGATCGGCGGCGTGGCCATCGGGATTTTTCAGCATGACCTGAGCTTTGTCGACGCGGGGCGTATCTACACCTTGCTGACCATCGGTGACGGTCTGGTGGCGCAGATTCCTTCGCTGCTGCTGTCCACTGCTGCCGCGATTATGGTGACCCGGGTTTCCAGTTCGGAAGACATGGGTGCCCAGGTCAATCGGCAAATGTTTGCTTCGCCGCGCGCGCTGGCGGTGACAGCTGCGGTGATGATCGCCATGGGCCTGGTGCCCGGCATGCCGCATTTCTCCTTTATCAGTCTCGGGTTGGTGGCGGCGGGCGCGGCCTATTGGATTGCCAATAAGCAGCGCACGACTAAAGAAAGCGAGGTTAAGGAAGTGCAGCGCCAGCAGGAACTGCTGCCGGCGCAGAAGGCTCAGGAGGTTAAGGAACTGGGCTGGGACGACGTGACGCCGGTGGACATGGTCGGCTTGGAAGTCGGCTATCGCTTGATTCCCCTGGTTGACCGTAACCAGGGCGGCCAGCTGCTGGCGCGGATCAAAGGCGTACGCAAAAAACTTTCCCAGGAAATGGGCTTTCTTATGCCTTCGGTGCATATCCGCGACAACCTTGACCTGCAGCCCAGCGCCTACCGCCTGACCTTGATGGGCGTCAGCGTGGCCGAGGCCGAGGTGTATCCGGATCGTGAGCTGGCGATCAATCCTGGTCAGGTATTCGGTTCGCTCAATGGCATTGCCGCCAAGGATCCGGCATTCGGCCTGGAAGCGGTGTGGATCGACCCAAGCCAGCGTGATCAGGCGCAGTCTCTTGGTTATACCGTGGTGGATGCCAGTACCGTGGTCGCCACCCACCTCAACCAAGTGCTGCACAAACATGCTCATGAACTGCTGGGGCACGAAGAAGTGCAGCAGTTAATGCAGCTGCTGGCCAAGAGCTCACCCAAGCTCGCTGAAGAGTTGGTACCTGGGATGATTTCCCTGTCGACCCTGCTCAAGGTGCTGCAAAGCCTGCTGCAGGAGCAGGTGCCAGTGCGTGATATCCGTACCATTGCCGAGGCCATCGCCAATGTCTCGGTGAAGAGTCAAGATCCCGCCGTTATGGTGGCTGCGGTGCGTGTCGCGTTAGCCCGGGCAATTGTGCAAAGCATTGTGGGACTAGAGCCGGAGCTGCCTGTGATCACCCTTGAGCCAAGGTTGGAACAGATATTGCTAAATAGTATTCAGAAGGCCGGTCAAGGCTCCGAGGAGGGCATCCTCCTGGAGCCTGGCATGGCCGAGAAGCTGCAGCGTTCCCTGGTGGAAGCGGCGCAGCGCCAGGAAATGCTCGGCAAGCCAGTGATACTGCTGGTGGCCGGTCCGGTCCGGGCGATGCTCTCGCGATTCGCGCGGCTGGCGGTTCCGAGTATCCATGTACTGGCATACCAGGAAATTCCGGATAATAAGCAGGTCACCATCGTTGCGACGGTGGGGCAGAACTAACCGAGGTTACAGGCCATGCAGGTCAAACGCTTTTTCGCCGCCGATATGCGTACCGCCATGAAGCTGGTGCGTGATGAACTGGGTGCCGATGCCTCGATCATTGGCAATCGCCGGGTTGCTGGCGGTGTCGAGCTGACCGCCGCACTGGATTATCAAGTGCCTGCCGCGCCAGCCCGTCAGCCAAATCCGGCGCTGGAAGCCGAATTGCGCAAGACCCAGGCAAAAATTGCCACAGCGCAGGCGGAGCTGACCACGCGTGCTCAAGTCGATGCCGGCAAGGATCGTCAGTTGTTTGGCGCTGCCGCCAGTGTGCCAGTCGATCGCTTGGCCGAGGCGTTGTCTCCGGCACGTGCTGCACCTGCCGCCGCTGATCAGGGCGCCCTGGATGCCATGCGCTTCGAGCTGCATGGCCTGCGTGAACTGATTGAGGTGCAGCTGGGTTCAATTGCCTGGGGGCAGCTGCAGAGCCGCCAGCCGCAGCAAGCGAATCTGTGGCGTCGTCTGCAGCGCATGGGGCTGTCCGCTGAACTGGCGAAGGCGCTGCTTGAACGCGTTGCCAACATTGCCGAGCCGCGTCAGGCCTGGCGCATGTTGCTGGCGCACCTGGCTCACGCCATCAAGACGCCGCAGCAAGAGCCAATGGAAGAGGGTGGTGTGATCGCCCTGGTGGGCCCGGCGGGTATGGGCAAGACCACGACATTGGCCAAGCTGGCGGCGCGTTATGTGCTCAAGTACGGCGCGCAGCATATTGCCCTGGTCAGCCTCGATAGCTACCGCATTGGCGCGCAGGAGCAGATCAAAACCCTGGGTCGTATTCTTAACGTGCCAGTCACGCTGGTCGATCCGGGTCAATCCTTGACCCAGGCTTTGGCTCCGCTGGCGCGCAAGCGTGTGGTGCTGATCGATACCGCTGGCCTGCCGGCCAATGATCCGGCGCTGCGCATGCAGCTGGAAACGCTGGCCAGCCGTGGCGTCAATGCCAAGAGCTATCTAGTGATGGCCGCGACCAGCCAGGGCCAAGTGCTGAAAGCCGCCTACCATAGTTATAAACGCTGTGGTCTGGTTGGCTGTATTATCACTAAAGCGGATGAGGCCACCAGTTTGGGTGAGGTGTTAGGGCTGGCTATTAGCCAACGTCTACCGGTAGCCTACCTCACTGATGGGCCACGCATTCCCGATGACCTGCAGATACCGCGCAGTCATCAGTTGGTGAGTCGGGCCGTTGGGCTGCAGGCGACCCAAGAACCGAGTGAAGATACGATGGCAGAGATGTTTTCCGGTCTTTACCAGCAGCCTGCACGGCGTGCCAGTTAAGCTAAATATTATTGGAATTGAGCGGTATTTAGCCGAGCAAGTGGCTCCAGACGACGTTAGACAAGGTATTAGAAATTATGGGTATGCATCCCGTACAGGTGATTGCGGTGACCGGCGGCAAAGGTGGCGTCGGCAAGACCAACGTCTCGGTGAACCTGGCGTTGGCCCTGGCTGATCTGGGGCGCCGGGTTATGTTGATGGACGCTGACCTGGGTTTGGCCAACGTTGATGTATTGTTGGGGCTCAGTGCTAAACGCACCCTGGAAGACGTTATCAGCGGCGAGTGTGAGCTGCGTGATGTGCTGTTGCAGGGGCCCGGTGGTATTCGCATCGTGCCGGCCGCTTCGGGCATTCAGAGCATGGTGCAGTTGTCGCCGATGCAGCATGCTGGATTAATCCAGGCCTTCAGCGATATCAGCGACAACCTCGATGTGCTGATTATCGATACCGCCGCCGGGATCGGTGATGGTGTCGTCAGTTTCGTGCGCGCCGCGCAGGAGGTTCTGGTGGTGGTGTGTGATGAACCCACCTCGATTACCGATGCTTACGCCCTGATTAAATTGCTCAACCGCGACCACGGCATGAATAGGTTTCGGGTATTGGCCAACATGGCTCATAGCCCGCAGGAAGGTCGTAATCTCTTTGCTAAGCTGACCAAGGTGACTGATCGTTTTCTTGACGTTGCCCTGCAGTATGTCGGTGCAGTGCCTTACGACGAATCAGTGCGCAAGGCCGTGCAGAAGAAGCGCGCGGTTTATGAAGCTTTTCCGCGCTCGAAATGCGCGCTGGCGTTCAAAGCAATCGCTCAGAAAGTCGACGCCTGGCCATTACCGGCCAACCCGCGCGGTCATTTAGAGTTCTTTGTTGAGCGACTGGTGCAGCAACCGATCGTAGACACGGCCATATGACAGCAGCCTCTGGACTTCGTATGTATAGCAAAGCGCAGGCGCAGGATTCCCAGCACCAGCTGATCGAGCGCTATGCGCCTCTGGTCAAACGCATTGCCTATCACCTGCTGGCACGCTTGCCGGCCAGTGTGCAGGTTGACGACTTGATCCAGGCGGGGATGATCGGCCTGCTTGAAGCGTCAAAAAAATACGACTCCAGTAAAGGTGCCAGTTTCGAGACATTCGTCGGTATCCGTATTCGCGGCTCCATGCTTGATGAGGTGCGCAAAGGCGACTGGGCACCCCGTTCGGTGCACCGCAATAGCCGCATGGTGAGCGATGCCATTCGAAAAGTTGAGGCTAGAACCGGTCGGGACGCTAAAGATCAAGAGGTTGCGGCCGAACTCCAATTGAGTCTGGAGGATTACTACGGCATTCTTGGCGACACTTTAGGCAGCCGCCTGTTCAGTTTCGACGACCTGTTACAGGACGGCGAGCACGGCGAGTTGACTGAAGACGCTGGCAACCACCACCTCGAACCTTCTCGTGATCTAGAAGATGAACGCTTTCAGGCGGCCTTGGCGGATGCCATTGGCAACCTGCCAGAGCGCGAGCGCTTGGTGTTGGCACTGTATTACGATGAAGAATTGAACCTTAAAGAGATCGGCGCGGTGTTGGGGGTTAGCGAGTCACGCGTAAGCCAACTACACAGTCAGTGTGCCGCTCGTTTACGCGCCCGTCTGGGTGAGTGGCGCGCGCACTAAACTGCCCGCTCCCGCGGCTGGTTTCATGAATAAAGGCGCATGCAGGTTGCTGGGTGCGTTTGGGACTGTACGGAGGTCGACTTGGACAAAAACATGAAAATCCTCATCGTTGATGACTTTTCAACGATGCGACGGATCATCAAGAACCTCCTGCGTGACTTGGGGTTCACCAACACCGCAGAAGCCGATGACGGCACGACTGCATTGCCCATGCTGCAAAGCGGCAGCTTCGACTTTCTGGTAACGGATTGGAACATGCCTGGCATGACCGGTATTGACTTGCTGCGTGCCGTGCGTGCAGATGATCGGCTGAAAAGCCTGCCGGTGCTGATGGTCACGGCAGAAGCTAAGCGTGATCAGATTATCGAGGCTGCCCAGGCTGGGGTTAACGGTTATGTAGTCAAACCGTTCACTGCCCAGGTTCTGAAAGAGAAGATTGAGAAAATCTTTGAGCGGGTCAACGGCTGATGTCTGCCACGAGGTTCTATGGAGCATAAAAATCCTGCTCAGGGTGATCTTGAATCGTCCTTGAAGCACAGCGCTCGCCAACTGGTAGACAGCCTGGAAAAAGGCAATTTTGGTGAAGCGGTCCAGCTGATACATGACCTGAATAAGGCGCGTGACCGTGGCTTGTATCATGAGGTCGGCAAGCTGACCCGTGAGCTGCACAACGCTATCGTCAATTTTCAGCTTGACCCTCGTGTGCCGCATGCCACTGAAGTCTCGCAAATCACCGATGCCACCGAACGCCTGAATTATGTGGTGACGATGACCGAGAAAGCGGCCAATCGCACCATGGATCTGGTTGAGTTGAGTGCGCCGCTGGTCAATGACCTCAGTGCTGAAGCGCAAAGCCTGAGTGCTGACTGGGGGCGTTTTATGCGCCGCGAGATGAGCGCAGACGGTTTTCGTGAGTTGGCCAAGCGTGTTGAGCTTTTTCTAGCAAGCAGTGAGCGTGATAGCGCGAAAATCTCCGGGCACCTCAATGATATTTTGCTGGCTCAGGATTATCAGGATCTCACCGGGCAGGTGATCAAACGGGTGACCCAGTTGGTCACTGAAGTTGAAAGCAACCTGCTGAAACTGGTGCTGATGGCCAGCCAGGTGGATCAATTTGCCGGCATTGAGCACAACCACGAGTTACTCCGTGCCGAGCAAGAAAAACAAAAAGAACCTTCCCATGGTGAAGGTCCGCAGATTCATGCCGATAAGCGTGAAGACGTCGCATCTAATCAAGATGATGTCGACGACCTGCTTTCTAGCTTAGGATTTTAGGAGCACACGTCTTATGAGCTTCGGCGCCGATGAAGAAATCCTCCAGGACTTCCTGGTAGAGGCCGGCGAGATTCTTGAACTGTTGTCCGAGCAGCTGGTAGAGCTGGAAAGTCGTCCGGACGACATGAATCTGCTCAACGCTATTTTTCGCGGTTTTCATACCGTCAAAGGTGGTGCTGGTTTTCTCCAGCTCAATGAGCTGGTGGAATGCTGCCATATCGCAGAAAACGTCTTCGACATCCTGCGCAAGGGTGAGCGGCGCGTCGACTCCGCGTTAATGGATGTGGTACTTGAAGCACTGGATGCCGTTAACGGCATGTTTACCGAGGTGCGCGAGCGTACCGATCTAACCCCGGCTACTCCTGAGCTGCTGGCTGCTTTGGCGCGCCTGGCTGAACCGGCAGGTGCTGAGCCTGAACCGGTTGTGGCGGTTGAAGTGCCCGCTGAGCATGCGCCTGAGCCCGTTGCTGGCGACATTACCGACAGTGAATTCGAGACGTTGCTCGGTGCTTTGGATGAACCGGCGACAGCCGCATCCAGCGCCGCCAGCAGCGATGAAATTACTGATGATGAATTCGAGTCGTTGCTGGATCAGTTACATGGCAAAGGTCAGTTCGTCACGCCCGAGGCTCCCGTCGCACCTGCCGTACCCGAGCCTACCTCTAGCAATGAAATCACCGACGATGAATTTGAGTCGTTGCTCGACCAGCTGCACGGCAAAGGTCAGTTTGTAGCGCCAGCCACTTCGGCTCCCGTTACGCCGGCAGCCCCGGCTGAGCCTGCTGCAGCAAGCGGTGACATCACCGACGATGAGTTTGAAGCCTTGCTCGATCAGCTGCATGGCAAAGGCAAGTTTGTCGAGCCAGAGGCGATCAAAGCCGCTACGCCAGCGCCAGCTGCCAAGCCAGTAGAACCCAGCAAAAGTTCAGCGCCTGCGGTTGCAAAGCCAGCGGCTAAGGCTGAACCCGCCAAGGTGCCTGCGGTAGAAAAGGCTGCGCCGCCCAGCGAAGCGGAAACCACCGTGCGGGTCGACACTGCGCGCCTGGACGAAATCATGAACATGGTCGGTGAACTGGTGCTGGTGCGTAATCGCCTGGTGCGCTTGGGTTCCAGTAGCGGCGATGAAGCCATGTCCAAGGCGGTGTCCAACCTGGATGTGGTGACGGCCGACTTGCAGACGGCGGTGATGAAAACCCGCATGCAGCCGATCAAGAAAGTCTTCGGGCGCTTCCCGCGACTGGTTCGCGACCTCGCGCGCCAGCTCAAGAAAGAGATCAATCTGGAGCTGGTCGGTGAAGAAACCGACCTCGATAAGAACCTGGTCGAGGCGCTGGCCGATCCGCTGGTGCACTTGGTGCGCAACGCGGTTGACCATGGCATTGAAACCCCAGACGAACGCGAAGCGTCCGGTAAAGCGCGAGGCGGCAAAGTGGTGCTGTCCGCCGAGCAGGAGGGTGATCACATCCTCTTGTCGATCTCCGATGACGGTAAGGGCATGGACGCGGATGTGCTGCGTGCCAAGGCCGTGGAAAAAGGTTTGTTGGATAAGGATGCGGCTGATCGGCTCAATGAGTTCGAGTGCTACAACCTGATTTTCGCCCCCGGCTTCTCGACCAAGACGGAGATCTCCGATGTCTCCGGTCGCGGTGTGGGCATGGACGTGGTGAAAACCAAAATTAACCAGCTCAATGGCACCGTCAACGTATTTTCGGTGAAGGGGCAGGGCTCGAAGATCGTCATTAAGGTGCCGCTGACCCTGGCAATCATGCCGACGCTGATGGTGATGTTGGGCAATCAGGCCTTTGCCTTTCCGCTGGTTAACGTCAACGAAATCTTCCACCTTGATCTATCGCGTACCAATATTGTCGATGGCCAGGAAGTGGTGGTCGTGCGTGATAAAGCCTTGCCGCTGTTCTATCTCAAGCGTTGGCTGATCGGCAATGCCGCCCACGTGGAGCAGGGCGAAGGGCATGTGGTGATTCTCACCGTTGGCAGCCAGCGTATTGGCTTTGTGGTCGATCAGTTGGTGGGTCAGGAAGAGGTGGTGATCAAGCCGCTTGGCAAGATGCTGCAGGGCACTCCAGGCATGTCAGGCGCGACGATCACCGGTGATGGCCGTATTGCTCTGATTCTTGACGTGCCGAGCATGCTCAAACATTACGCGCGACGTATCTGATTGTTCGCGGCGCGGGTATTTTTCGCGCCGCTTAGGAGTTGTATATGGCTGTTAAGGTGTTGGTGGTAGATGACTCCGGTTTTTTTCGTCGGCGCGTGTCAGAGATTCTCTCAGCCGATCCGAATATTCAGGTAATCGGCACCGCCACTAACGGTCGTGAGGCTATTGAGCAGGCTCAAGCGCTCAAGCCTGATGTAATTACCATGGATTACGAGATGCCAATGATGGATGGCATCACGGCCGTGCGTAACATCATGCAGCGCTGCCCAACGCCGGTATTGATGTTCTCCTCACTTACCCATGAGGGCGCACGCGTCACGCTGGATGCTCTTGAAGCGGGTGCCGTGGATTTTCTGCCGAAGAACTTTGAAGACATTTCGCGTAACCCCGAGCGGGTTAAGCAACTGCTCTGCGAGAAAATCCATACCATCGCCCGCAGCAACCGCCGCAGCCTGAGCCCGCAGCCTGCGGCATCAGCTGCTGCGCCAGCCCGGCCAGCGGTACGCCCCGCCTCAACGGCCAGCACGCTGAGTCGACCCGCGGTTGCACCTGCCCCTGCGGCCGTTTCGAGTGCTATACCCAAGCGTAAGCCCTATAAATTAGTCGCTATCGGCACCTCAACGGGTGGGCCGGTTGCGCTGCAGCGTGTGTTGACGCAGTTACCTGCTAACTTCCCCGCGCCGCTGGTGCTGATCCAGCACATGCCTGCAGCCTTCACCAAGGCCTTTGCCGAGCGCCTCGACAAGCTGTGCCGTATCAGCGTCAAAGAGGCTGAAGATGGCGATGTGCTGCGGCCTGGGCTGGCGCTGTTAGCCCCAGGCGGTAAGCAAATGATGGTTGACGCCCGTGGCATGGTGAAGATCTTGCCGGGTGACGAGCGCCTTAACTACAAGCCTTGTGTCGATATCACCTTCGGCTCCGTGGCCAAATCTTACGCGGACAAAGTGCTCGCGGTCGTGCTGACGGGCATGGGGGCGGATGGCCGTGAAGGTGCGCGCCTGCTCAAACAGACCGGCAGCCAGGTGTGGGCACAGGATGAAGCCAGTTGTGTGATTTACGGCATGCCCATGGCTATCGTCAAAGCCAATCTGGCTGATGCTGTGTACCCGTTGGATGATATTGGCAGGCACCTGGTGGAGGCCTGTATTTAATGGATGTACTGAGCCTTATTGGGGTCATCCTGGCATTTGTCGCGATCCTTGGCGGCAACTATCTCGAAGGCGGTCATGTTGGTGCTTTGCTCAATGGGCCAGCAGCGCTGATCGTCATCGGCGGCACCCTAGGCGCAGCATTCCTCCAAGCTCCCGTCCATGTATTCAAGCGTGCGTTGGCAATTATCAGCTGGATCTTTTTTCCGCCGCGGATAGATCTGGTCGGCGGTATCAATCGGGTCGTCGGCTGGAGCATGACCGCGCGTAAGGAAGGTTTGCTGGGCCTTGAGGCGGTGGCTGATGCTGAAATGGACCCCTACGCCCGCAAAGGTTTGCAGCTGTTGGTTGACGGTGCAGAGCCGGAAGCCATTCGCAGTATTCTCGAAGTCGACCTGTACACCCAGGAGGGCCGTGATATTCAGGCTGCCAAGGTGTTTGAAAGCATGGGCGGGTATGCGCCGACGATCGGCATTATCGGTGCGGTGATGGGCCTGATTCACGTCATGGGTAATCTGGCCGATCCGAGCATGCTCGGCAGCGGCATTGCGGTGGCCTTTGTGGCGACCATTTATGGCGTGGGGTTTGCCAACCTGTTGCTGCTGCCTATTGGTAACAAGCTTAAGGCCATCGCTCAACGTCAATCGCGTTATCGTGAGATGTTGCTCGAAGGCATCCTGTCGATTGCCGAGGGTGAAAACCCACGCTCCATCGAATTGAAGCTGCAAGGCTTTATGGATTGATGGAGGCACAACATGGCCCGCCGGCGTCATCAAGAAGAACATGAAAACCACGAACGTTGGCTGGTCTCCTATGCCGACTTCATTACCTTGCTGTTTGCGTTTTTCGTGGTGATGTACTCGATTTCCTCGATTAACGAAGGCAAGTACAAAATTCTTTCAGACAGCCTGACTGGTGTGTTCAATCAGCCTGATCGCGCGATCAAGCCGATTCCGGTCGGCGATGAGCGGCCGCGTACCACTGAGCCGGATCGTTCGCTGGTGGATGAAGAAAGCACGCTGTCAGCTGCCGACTCGTTGGAAAGTATCGCCCAAAGCATAAGTGATGCCTTTGGCGGCTTGATTCAGTCCGGTCAACTCAAGGTCAGCGGCAATGAGTTATGGATCGAGATTGAGCTCAGTTCCAGCCTGCTGTTCACCAGTGGAGATGCCGTCCCTAATAATGCGGCGTTCGATATTATCGAGAAGGTAGCCAAAATTCTGGCGCCCTATGAGAATCCGGTTCATGTAGAAGGCTTTACCGATAACCTGCCCATTCAGACTGCGCAGTTTCCTACTAACTGGGAGCTTTCTACCGCAAGGGCCGCGAGTATCGTCCGGATGCTGGCGATGGATGGGGTTAACCCGAGTCGTATGGCAGCTGTAGGTTACGGTGAGTTCCAGCCCGTGGCCGATAACACCACCGCAGAAGGGCGTGGCCGCAATCGCCGGGTGGTGTTGGTGATATCGCGCAATCTCGATGTGCGTCGCAGTGTAAGTGGTGTGGGCAGCGCGAATGCGCAGCCTGATGCGGCCCTGAAGCGGGCTGGCACGCAACCTGCAGCAACACTGATAGCGCCGGCCCCGCAAGCGGGTGCCGTCAACCCCCCGTCGCCGGCCCCATAAAGGTGGCCCCGTTCTCGGTCAGGCATCACCTGCACCGAGAGGATGATTACGATGAGAGTCTGGGCAGTAGCCAATCAAAAAGGTGGCGTTGGTAAGACCACCACATCAATCGCCTTGGCGGGCCTGCTGGCTGATGCCGGTAAGCGCGTGGTGGTGGTCGATCTCGATCCTCATGGTTCGATGACCAGCTATTTCGGGCACGACCCTGACAGCCTTGAACACAGCAGTTTTGATCTGTTTCAGCACAAGGGCAGCGTGCCGCGCGGTTTGCCGCAGCAATTGCTGTTGCCGACCAGCCATGAGCGAATTTCTTTGCTGCCTTCCAGTACCGCACTTGCCACGCTTGAGCGTCAGTCACCCGGGCAGAGCGGGTTAGGGTTGGTGATCGCCAAGAGCCTTGCGCAGCTTTGGGAGGACTTTGATCATGCAGTGATCGACAGCCCGCCCTTGCTCGGCGTGTTAATGGTCAATGCCCTGGCTGCCAGCCAACAGTTGGTGATTCCGGTGCAGACTGAGTTTCTTGCGGTCAAAGGCCTTGAACGCATGGTCAATACCCTGGCCATGATCAACCGCTCGCGGCAGCAGGCGCTGCCTTACACCATCGTGCCGACGCTGTTTGATCGCCGTACTCAGGCCTCCATGAGTACGCTGCGGGTCTTGCGCAACAATTACCTTGAGCACCTGTGGCCCGCTTATATTCCGGTTGATACGCGCCTGCGCGACGCCAGTCGGGCCGGCCTGACACCGTCGCAATTCGACAAAAATAGCCGTGGCGTGATTGCCTACCGGGCGCTTCTCAAGAACTTGTTGGCGCAGCAGATTGCCGCGCAGGTCGCCTGAGATGAGCGGCTATGCTGAAGATATAGGCTCAAGTCTGTCGCTAGCGCGGCCGATAGTCTGTACAGATTGTTATTACGGGTTGTTTTCATGAGTCTTCCCCTTGCTACCGCGACACGTCCGCAACTGGCCTTGCAGTCCTATCTGGATAGCTTGTTGCAGGACGCTGCGGTCGAGTTAGCCGATAGCATCACGCTGGATGAGTTCGAAGCCGCGGTGCTTGAAGAGCAGGTTCGCGATGCCCGAACCCTGCCTCAAGTGCAAGCCGTGGCCAGCAAACCCTTGGCTGAACTGGCTGCACGACCGCTTGTGCTGCCTACCATCGAGATCCCGGCACCGTCCGTTGAAGCCCGCGTTGAAGTCGCGCCACAAGTGGCTGCCACTCCAGCCGTGATTGAGGTTGAGCGCGTATCGCTGCCTCCGTTGATGGCGCCTGAACCGGCGTTACCGGGCCGTCCGGAATGGGCTCAGGAGCCTTTCGAATGTTTATTGTTCGACGTTGCCGGCCTGACGTTGGCCGTGCCGTTGGTGTGTCTGGGTTCGATTTACCCCCTGCAAGGCCAGGAGCTGACGCCATTATTTGGCCAGCCCGACTGGTTTCTCGGCATACTGCCGAGCCAGGCAGGCAACCTGAAGGTGCTGGATACTGCGCGCTGGGTAATGCCTGATCGTTACCGCGATGATTTTCGCGAAGGTTTACAGTATGTGATCTCCGTTCAGGGCTATGAGTGGGGGCTGGCTGTGCATCAGGTCAGCCGCTCGATTCGGCTCGACCCGAATGAGGTCAAATGGCGCAGCCAGCGGACTCAGCGCCCATGGCTGGCCGGTACGGTAATTGAACACATGTGTGCCCTGTTGGATATTGCATCGCTGGCTGAGTTGATTGCCAGTGGTGCCGCTAAACGTATGGCGGCCAGACAGGGTCATTGAATAACGCACGGGCTGTGCGCTGCACCGCCTTACAACTACAGTAAAGACAGCGGGCTAGATACCCGCGATCGCCGCCGTGAGCGGTTCAAGACGAGGTTAGGGACATGAAGAAAAGTTCGGCACAAGGTTCTGAAGATCCGATTCTGCAGTGGGTGACGTTCCGCCTGGATAACGAAACCTATGGCATCAATGTGATGCAAGTGCAGGAAGTCCTGCGCTACACCGAAATTGCCCCTGTGCCGGGTGCTCCGAGCTATGTGCTGGGCATCATCAACCTGCGCGGTAATGTGGTTACCGTGATCGACACGCGCCAGCGTTTTGGCCTGGACTCCACTGAGGTGACCGATAACACCCGTATCGTGATTATCGAGGCTGACAAGCAGGTGGTTGGTATCTTGGTCGATAGCGTGGCTGAGGTGGTTTACCTGCGCCAATCTGAAGTGGAAACAGCGCCGAACGTTGGCAATGATGAATCCGCCAAGTTTATCCAGGGCGTATGCAACAAGAACGGCGAACTGCTGATTCTGGTTGAGCTGGACAAGATGATGAGTGAAGAAGAGTGGTCCGAGCTGGAGAGCATCTAGCTCATGCTTGTCGCGCTGCTTACCGTCCTAACCCTGGTGTGCCTGGGGCTAATGGGGGCCTGCATTTGGTTTACACGGCAGTTGCGCGATGTCGTCAAGCTGCAAGCTGAGCGTGACGCCGTGCGTGACCGGCGGTTCAAAGAGCTCAGTCGGCGTCTGGATGCCTACCTGGCGGGCAGCGTGCAGATGGGCGAAGAATTACAAGAGCTGCGTCGCGTTGTGGCGCCGCTGCCGGACAAACTCAATCAAATTGAACAGCGTGACCCCAGTAGCCTGTCGTTTACCCAAGCGGCGCGACTGGCTGGCATGGGTGCCAGTGTGGATGACCTGACTCAGTCCTGCGGCCTGAGCAAGGCTGAGGCTGAGTTGGTCAGCAAAATGCAGCAGGCCAAACTG